>PPYE01170812.1_pt1 | contig 19874 bp, 29 predicted proteins | sample 1559881 | NCBI WGS metagenome assembly PPYE01 (sample SAMN08240022, study PRJNA423297) | Human gut metagenome, whole genome shotgun sequencing project. | reverse complement strand
CTCATAGCCCTGCTCCTTGAGCTGGTAGAGCAGCAACTCCACCCGCTGGGCCTGTTTGGACACCTCCGCCGGGGAGAGCACCCGGGTGGAGCTGTTGGCCAGGATCAGCCGCAGCTCCCGGAGCTCCTGGGATGCCTCGTCCCGCTCCACGATGCAGGGGATGCTGGCCCATCGGTCCCCGCTCCCCTCTGTGCTGCGCAGGAGTTTGAGTGCCGACCATCGCCGGTGACCGGAGACGATGACGTACCGCCCGTCCTCCGTCGGCCTTACCCGGATGGGCTGCTGGAGCCCGCAAAGCTCAATGTTGGCCGCCAGGTCCTCCAGGCCGGTCAGGCTGTAAAAATTGCCCGGGTCAGCCTCCAATTTGTCCAGGCCGATGTACTCGATGGCCTCCCGCGATGTGTCCGAATCGGACACATTCCCCACGGCAGCGGCAAAGGCCGCCGTGATATCAAACTTTGCCATTACTTTGCCGCCCCCTCTTCCAGGAACTCTGCTACAAAGGCCCGGTAATCCTGGGCCGCCGCAGAGCGGGGCGACCAGCTCACCACCGGCTCCCCCGTCCAGGTGGACTCGTCCACCTTGGGGCTGCGCCGGATGTGGCTGGCAAAGACATGGACCGGGGCCTGCTCCTGGAGTAGCCTCTCTCCCTGCTCCACCGTGTCCGAGCGGTACCACATGGTGGGCAGGCAGCCCGCCACATGCACGTCCGGGTAGATGCTCCGCAGGCGGTCAATCTGGGCGGTCAGCTCATTCATGCCCCGCACGCTGTAAGCATCCACTTTGATGGGGATGACCACGTCGGTAGAGGCGGCAATGGCCGCCGCGCAGGCCGGGGACAGCGCGGGTGGGCAGTCGATCACGATGCAGTCATAGGCGTCGTCCTCCGCCACCGCGTCCCGCAGGTCACGGATGGCCCGCAGGTTGGGCCGCTCCCCCTGGAGCAGATCCACGTCCAGGTTGCGCAGCTCGTCGTCGGCCGGCAATACGTCCAGGCCCCGGATGCTACTGTGATACAGCAGATCGTCGTAGTAGGCGTCCGGTATGGTCAGCAGCCCGGCCAGGGTGTTGTACTCCCCCGGCGGGAGCAGGGACTGGGTAGCGTTGGCCTGGGGGTCTGCGTCAATGAGCAGCACCCGTTGGCCGTACTCGGTGGCCAGGATAGCGGCCACATTGACGGCCGTGACGGTCTTTCCGACGCCGCCCTTCAGGTTTACAATGGCGATTGTCTTCACGTTTATCGTCCTTCCAGTTTAAAATTTGAAGCTCTCCCGCAGGATTCCCCGCCCGGTGTCCACCCGGACGGTGAAGTAGCGGTGGGCCCGGTTGATGTACTCAATATGCCCGGTCACCCGCCGGGGGATGGTTTTTGTGTCCTTGCCCCCAATTTCCGCGCCGAAGGCGGCGGGGACAAAGGTGTAAGCCTCACCGATACGCATATGGGCTCCTCCTTCCCGAGACAGCGAAGCGCCCACGCCAGGGCCTCCGCCACCTCCTCATGCTCGGCCCGGTGGGCCGCGTCCACCTGGGCCAGGGCGGCATGCCGGCGGCACTCCGCCTCAATCAGCTCCAGCCGCCGTCCGCTTCCCATAGGGCTGCCTCCATTTCCGCAAAGTCATTTGTTCCGGCCCTTCCTGGGCCTTTGTCGGCCGGTTGGCGAGCGCAGTAACCCGGCTGGATGCCATGGAAAAAGCCATATTGCACCGGCCCACAGAACCGTGCCGGTTCTTGGCCAGGTTGACCTCCAGCATGGAGGGTACGTTTGGATCTACCGTGCCCGGGTCGGCATAGTAGTCCTCCCGGTAGAGGAAGATTACCCCGTCGGCGTCCTGCTCCAGCGATCCGGTGTCACGCAGGTCGGAGAGCTGGGGGTGCTTGTCCATACGTTTTTCCACCTCACGGTTGAGCTGGCACAGCACCAATACCGGGATTTTCAAGGCCCGGGCCAGATTTTTTAGAGCCCCGGAGATCTCCGTGGTGTACTCGTACCGATCCGCCCGCCGAAGCTCCCCTGGCGGCGCGATCTTGCCGAAATAGTCCACCACCACCAGCCGCAGGCCGCCGATGCTCCGGGCCAGCGTGCCGATATCGTCCACCGTCATGGTGGGGGCCTCGTTTGAGTACAGGGAGAGTGTGGAGAGCTGGCTGGCCGCCTGTGCCGTTTGGGCGGCCTCCGCATCGGTCAACGGTTGCATAAGCAGTCGCTCGGATGGGATGCCAGTCAGGCGGGAGATGCGCTTGGCAGCTAACTGATCGCTGTCCATCTCCAGCGAGATAAAGAGCACCGGGTCGGCCTTGGCCACACGGTCGGCGATATTCAGCGCCAGGGTGGTCTTCCCCATACCTGGGCGGGCGGCCAGCAGATAGAGCCCGCTGTTGATCATCCCGCCGCCCAGCAGGCTGTCCAGGGCCATGTAGCCGGTGCAGACGTATGCCTTGCCGTCCCCACTCTCCACTGCCTCCCGCTGCCGGTAGAAGGCGGTCAGGATGTCCGTCGGGGTGGCCAGCCTCCCAGCGCTGCCCTGACGCTCCAGCTTGTCCAGCGTCTGGCGGGCCTGGGCCAGCGCCTCCGCTACCGGCGTCCGGTTGGTCACCCGGCTATGTACGGTCTCGGCCAGCTCCATCAGGCCGGAGCGGAGAACATCTTCCCGGACGATGCGGATGTGCTCCTCCACGTTGGCCGCCGTGGCAGCCAGCTCCATCAAGCCGAAGAGATACTCCCGGGATACTGGCGCGCCCATCTTGGCAGTCTGATCAAGGACAGTCACTGGGTCGACAGAGCCGCCCGCCCGCTCCAGGGACAGCACGGCTTCGTAGACGGCCCGGTCAGAGGCCAGGCGGAAGTCGGCGGGCCGCAGTGACCGCTCTACTGTGGGCAGGCAGGCGGGGGACAGCAGGATGGAGCCCAGCACACTCTGCTCCGCCGCCGGATCCCAGGTCAGATCAGCCGGATTCATCTGGCACCAGCACCTCCTCTCCGTCAACGATCGCCATGTGCCAGCCCGTCATCTGCTGGGCTGCCGGCCGGCCCTGCGCCCTGGGTCTGGGGGGCTCGTCCGTCCACCGCTGGTTGCGCAGGTAACGGCAGGCGTAGGGTACCGGCCAATCCGGTTCCTTGGTCTGCCACAGCAGCGCCCGTGCAATGGCGTCGATCAGCTCGTCCCCTGGCTTGAGCCTGTCCCATTCTCGGACGGCACTCACCCGGTCTTCATGCCGGGGGTAGTACGCCCAGAACCTCTCAAACCGCTCCGGCTTCCAGGCAGGGACGCTCTTTGCCTTTTTCTTTTTGGGCGGTCCCCCTTGGGGGACTATAGGGGGTATATGATCAGATCTTGTATTGATCTCTCCGACATTTTTGTCAGGAGGGGTGGTGACAATTTTGTCAGGAGGGGTCCCGACATTTTTGTCGGGAGGAGGTGCCCCCGCCCCCTCAGTGTTGTAGATGGCATAAATCCGCCGCTCCAGGACCTCCTGCGTGGCCGTGTCCCGTACCACGTCAACCCGCAGATAGCCGCGGTCCACCAGCGTGGACAGCAGGCGGGTCACGCTGCGCTCAGACAGGCCGAAGAGGTCGGAAAAGTAGCTGTTCTGTGCGTAGCAGTATCCCAGCTTGTCCGACAGGGCAGTCACCTCGCCATACAGCAGCTTGGCGTTTGGCGGTAGCTCCTTATCGTACCGCACTGAGGCGGGGATCAGAGCCCAAAACCCCGGCTGTTCGTTTCCCTGGTTCATTCGGCGCACCACCCCCTTGTGCAACTCAAAATTGTGTGCTATAATACAGGTGTCTTCACGTTAGGCCCTGGTCGCTGTGTCCGAGCGACTGGGGCCTTCTTTTTTGTCCTCGTCCTCCGGCAGATAAACCCACCGAAGGTCGTAGAACTTGCGCATTTTTGCCGGCGACAAGGTATGGCCTCCCCCGTACATCCAGGTGCGCCCGGCCACTACCTCCAGCCGCCCGACGACATACCTCTCACTGCGGGCCGAGGTCTTGGGGACCATGTGCAGGGCAATCAGCTCCCCATCATACGGGCCCAGCTCGCCCCGCCGCCGCAGGTCCAGCGGTCTCCAACGCTCCATCAGCATGATGCTGCCTCCTTCTGTCTTTGCAGGCGTTCCAGCACGGCCCGCCTGCGCCGGGCGAGGCGCCTATGGCGGCACTGCTCCCGGTCCAGCCGGTCCAGCTTGGCCCCGTAGGCCGGGTCCCCTGTCCGGGCGCAAAACTGGTGCAGACACCCCATCTCGTCCGCGGCGTGCTCCCAGTCCAGGGCGCTTTCCAGCAGGGCCTCCGCGATGGTGTTATAGTCCTGCATACTCAATACCAGACAAACCTTTCCCATGGCCGCCCTTTCCTTACTCAAGGTCAGTTTCTGCCCGCATGGCCTGCTCCATGGCGATGTGGAGGGAGCCGCAGATAAAAACGACCACGCGCTCACCCGACGGGGTCACAGCCTCCACACGCCAGCCCTTGCCATACTGCTGGGCGTTGATCACTCGGTTCACAAAATCACCTCCACCAGCCCCTGGACGGCCCAAGGTGACACGAACAGGATAGACAGCATGGTGAGCCCTTCAATGATGCTCTTGCGCCGCAGGCGGCGCTCGTTTCTGGTGCGTTGCATTCGAAATTCTCCTTTGTGTACTCCGGCGGGCCGGCGTGGCCCGCTGTTTTTTTACCAGATGCCCATGTCCACCATGACCTGTGCCGCTACGCGTTTGATTTGGGCCAGGTTGGCCGCCCTCTCCTCCGCGGTAGGCTCCACGGCCGGGTGAGGTGTGTAGCATAGGGTGGTTCCATACCTGGGTCCGCTATCCATCACGGCGGACTCGTCGACCAGGACGCGCTCGCCCCGCCGGTCGGTAATCCAGTGCAGGCCCTTCCGCCGGGTCATATCGGTGTGGAGCAGCATGTTCCCGATCTGCTCATCGAAGGACTCAACGGTGATCACCAGCTCCTCGACGGGCTCAATGTCCATCTCCAGCGCCATCTGCGCGCCGCTTTTGTATGTACTGGCCGGATCACTCTTCCGCTTTCCCATGGTGCTCCACCCCCTTTTAGACCCTATTCACGGCCCGGGCTGTCCTATACCCCCTCGGCGGCCCTGGCGCATCGCAGGGCCAGGGCCGCCTCCACGATCTCCTGGAGCTCATCCAGGATGGCGTCGAACTCCGGCCGTTCTGTCGGGTCGATCACATTATCCTCGGCCATCCGCATGAGCCGCCGGTCGGCGTGACTGTCCGCGAAGGCGTAGATTCGATTGGTCAGCTTGGCCGACGCCTCCAGCACAGAGCACTGGGGCACCTCCGGTACTACCCGGCTGTACATGGCGTTTCGTTCGCGCACATGCCGCACAATCAGATGCAAGGCATTGTACAGGTCGGACATCGTCTCCACCACCTCGTCAGGTGGCACCCGCTGGCCGGTCTCATAGGCCCGCAGGCTCTCCACGCTGATACCCAGCCGTTCTGCTGCCGCTTCCTGGGTAAAACCGGCAGACCTCCGACAGATTTTGTAGATATTCCGGTATTCCTCCGGCATGGTAATCACTCCTCCCTGGAGATATAATATGGGCATGAGGTCAGCCGGCCTCCTCGAAGAGTACCACCTCGGCACACTGTACCTTGTCAATGTCATAATGGTTCTCAATCCAGCGGCCAATCTGCCGCTGCTCCGGTGTACGGATCATAAGCAACTCCTTTCTCAGCTTGCGGCACCGTTTCCGCTCTTGGGGATTCCCCGGCCATAGAGGGCATCAATAGTACAGTGCAGTACGTCCGCTAGTTCTGGGAGTTTCGCTGCACTTGGCATTGCGGCTCCAGTCTCCCACATAGCTATATTGGATTGACTTACGGTTACCATCTCTGCCAACTGCTTTTGTGTTAGGTTCCGCTCCAAGCGCAAACGTTTCAGGCCCTTCATGCACACCCCCCCTTTCGTATCAACAATCTTTATATGCTGTCCTGGCATCATAATATATCAAGTTTCTTTATATGTCAAGCTTTATTTCAATTTTCTTGATACTCTATTCCAAACAAATATCAATCATGCTAATATAGAATCAAGGTGGTTGATATAATGAACCGTATACGAGACCTACGCCTAAGCTCTGGAATGAAGCAGGTAGAGCTTGCAAAAGCCCTTTCGGTCAGCCAGGCCGCTCTATCCGGATACGAGACCGGGAAATATGAGCCTGACTTTGAAACTCTAAAAAAAATTGCCGATTATTTTTCTGTCTCCGTCGATTATGTCTTAGGTCGTGATGAGACTGCCTCCTCAGAGGTGGCACCTGTAAATCATTTTCGTGAGCAACGCCTAAAGCACGGCTTCAAAACGCAAAAAGATTTAGCCGACATTCTATTCGTAAATCAGACTGCTGTAAGCCAGTGGGAACGCGGAGCCACGACTCCAAGTAGTCAGTTGCTACTCCGGCTGAGTGAGCTGTATGGGGTTACGACTGATTACCTCTTAGGCCGTGATGAGTCTGAGCCCTCAGCAGAGCGGGAATCCGAACCCAGCAAGGACAATCTCATGGCCGCCTTTTGGGGTGGCGAGAAGGATCTGAGTCCGGAAGATCTGGAAGACATGTGGAATGACGTGGAGCGCTTCGCCGCCTTCCTGGCCGAAAAGAAGCGCCAGGAGAAAAAGGATGACTGACCTGTTAGAACTCTACGACCTTGCGGAGGAGCACGGCACCGAAGTTTATTGGTTTGACCTGGGTGCTGCGGAATCGTTATCTGTCCTGCAAAATGATGGAAGCTGTGCCATTGCTATGGACCCGTGGCGGATGCCTACGCTGGCCGACGAAAAGGTGAAGCTGGCCCACGAGCTGGGCCACTGTGAAACCGGCTCATTCTACAATCGCTGGGCAGCCTGTGATGTCCGGCAGAAGCATGAGCGCCGGGCCAATCGCTGGGCATATGAAAAGCTCGTCCCGGAGGACGAGCTTTGGGACGCCATCCGTCAGGGCTATCGTGAGACCTGGGAGCTGGCGGACTATTTTGGTGTGACCGAGTCTTTCCTGCGGCAGGCTGTCGCCTATTACCGCATGGAGCCCGGGGCATAATTGTGTTCAAGTTGGATACCGTAAAAATAAACGGTCATGATAGATCTTACTTGAGGTGACAGACATGGAAGCAGAACGCGAATACCGTCAATTTACAAAACCCGCAGAGTTGCATAAGGCTATTAACACGTTGCGCGGCTTGGTCGCAGGCATCAACTCGGATCGAACCGTTGGGACAGACGAGGTCACAGAGCTGGTGCATTGGTGTGAGATCCACGCGGAATTGCGGGATCGCCATCCCTTCTCTGAGATCCTCCCCGTGGTAGAGCGGGCCTGCGAGGATGGTGTGGTAACTGAGGATGAGTCAAAGGACATCCTCTGGCTATGTAGTAACTTTGTGGACGATTGCGCTTACTACGACATGGTAACATCGTCAGTCCAGTTTCTTGCTGGTATGCTCCATGGCCTTTTGGCTGACGGTGAGCTGAGTGATAAAGAGATCTCCAGTCTGAAGACCTGGATGGATGCCAATGAATTCCTGGCCGGTACATATCCGTTCGATGAGATCAACAGTCTGCTCTATGTTATTCTGGAGGATAAGGTGATCACTCAGCGGGAACGCGAGGCATTAATGGCCCTCTTTGGAGGTGTCATTGATTTTACATCTTCCTACAATCTTTCTGAGAAAGACTTTTCTCAGCTTCGGAAGAAGTATAGTATCAGCGGCATCTGTGCTATCTGCCCTGAGATCATCTTTGACGGCAAGCTGTTCTGCTTCACGGGAGAGTCTTACCGCGCAAAGAGAGCTGAGATCATGGAAACTATCACTTCCCTGGGAGGGAAGGCCCGCTCTTCCGTTTCGGCTAAAACAGACTATCTGATCGTTGGCAACGCCGGGAACCCCTGCTGGGCCTATGCTTGTTATGGCCGTAAGATCGAGGAGGCTATGAACCTGCGCAAAGGTGGCGCTGGCATTGTGATTGTCAATGAGACTGACTTCTGGGACGCAGTCGATGACGCTCTCTCCGGGATTACAGATTGATTACCGAGCGCGTCCAATTTGGACACCTGGGAAAGACGTGACCACATGTTAGACGGAAAGGATTTACAGGCCATTCTGGGGAAGCTCGTCCCCGCCTCCAGAATTGAGGCGCTCGAGGACAATATTGCCATGCTGAAGCAGGCGTTCCGATCCATAAGTAGAGACATTGCCGAGTTAAAAGTTGTCACCTCCCTCGCGGGAGGTGTGGATTGAAAAAAACTGAATGGAGGTCTCCGTATGATGTATCCATTTATGACTCTGGACGACGGCACAGAGATCGTCCACTCCGAGATGCACCCGGATGGGCGCGTCAAGGTCTATCTTGAAAAGCCGGACGCCAAGGATTGCTTTCACCATGCGTCGTGTTATCTGCCAGATTATACCTGGGAGGATATCCTCGGCTTTACCCAGGCCGACCTTGACCGGTATCTGGAAGTCATTCAGTCCACCGCCCACCTGATCCTCCAATTCTCGCAGGAGGGAGGGCTGGAGAATGCCTCAAGTTTTTAAGGTTGGCTCTTACTGGGTGTTCTTCTGGAGCAATGAAAACGACCCGCTCGAACCGATTCACGTCCATGTCTGCCAGGGAGCCCCAAACGGGAACGCAACGAAAATCTGGATCACCCGGGCGGGCAAGTGTTACCTCTGTAATAACAACTCCCGTATTCCGGACCGTGTTCTGCGCAATATCATGAAGGTAATAGAAGCCCGGAGCGGTGAGGTCATTGAAAAGTGGCTTTCCTACTTCGGTAGTATCTCTTACTTCTGCTAACTGGTTGTCACCTCTCTCGCGGGAGGTGTGGATTGAAAAAAAGAAATATCAAAATGTGTCCGACTTGGACACATTAGCACCCCGTCCCGGCTGTGGCCGGGGCAGGGTGCTTGTTAATTATCAAAATCCCTAGCTATGGACAGGGGGGATTCCATGGACGCAGCACAATACCTCCGCAAGAGCCGTATGGAGGAGGGCCTGGACACCGAGGAGGTGTTGGCCAAGCACCGGAAAGCGCTGGCGGAGTATGCCAAAGCCAATGACATTCACATTATCGAAACCTACTACGAGGTGGTCAGCGGCGAGAGCCTGTATGCCCGTCCCGAGATGCTCCGCCTGCTGGAAGACGTGGAAGAGGGACGTTACGACGCAGTGCTGGTGATGGATCTGGACCGGCTTTCCCGTGGCCGCATGAAGGACCAGGGCATCATACTCGATGCCTTCCGGGACTCGGATACACTGATTATTACCCCGGAGCACACTTACAACCTCTCCGATGATCTGGACGACGAAATGGCCGAGTTCAAGACCTTCATGTCCCGCCGGGAATACAAGATCATCAACAAGCGCCTCCGCCGAGGTCTGAAGCAGACTATTCAGGACGGCTGCTACGTGGCTAATGCCCCCTATGGCTACCGCAAGGTGACGGTGGATCGCAAACCAACCCTGGAGATCTACGAGCCGGAGGCCAAGTTTGTCCGCATGATGTACGACTTGTATCTCCAGGGTTACGGCTGCGTCTCCATCGCTCGTCACATCAATTCCCTGGGCGCCAAGCCCCACCGCGCCTCGGAGTTTACCCGCAACAGCGTGGCCCACATCCTCCGCAACCCCACCTTCGCCGGGAAAATCGTGTGGGATCAAAAGACCCACATCCGTAAGGGAAGCAAAGGGAATCCCAAGCATATCACCATCTACAATCCCCGCGAGAGCTGGACGATTGTGGATGGCCTTCACCCCGCCATCATCGACCAGGAAACCTATGACAAGGTGCAGGCCGTCATGGCCGGGCGCTACATCCCATCTAGACGGGATGGCACTGTGCATAGTCCTCTGGCTGGGCTGGTGCGCTGTACCAACTGCGGAGGTCATATGCAGCGCATGACCATGAAAGGCGGGGCCTATCTGTTGTGTCCCCGTCCTGGGTGTTGTGCCTCCGCCAAGTTTGAGCTTGTGGAACACAGGGTGCTCTCCTACCTGCGGGACACCTTGGCCCGCCTGGAGATGGAACGCCAGGCCAGCGCCGCCCGTGACACCTCGGTGCTGGATTCCACCCTGGCAGCCATAAAAAAAGAGCTCGCCACAGCATCGGGCCAAAAGACCCGGCTGTATGAGCTACTGGAGATCGGCGAGTATGATATCCCCACCTTCCGGGAGCGCATGGCCGCCGTCAAAGAGAAAATTTCACATCTGGAGCGCCGCCAGCAGGAGGCCGAGCGCGCCATCCAGGAAGCGGCCACGGCAGATCCCTCCGCCCTGGCCGCAAAAATCCGGGCCGTCCTCGACGCCTATGACGCCTCCGATGCTGCCGGTCGCAACGCCCTGCTGAAGAGTGTCATCGAAACGGCGTGGTACACCAAGGCAAAGAAGACCAAGCCGGCGGACTTTCAACTCCGTTTCGACCTTAGATTTCTCTGAGACTGCCGTTGCTATTTTATCCTTCATTATCTATAAGGCGCTATATCTTCCTCTTTGCAAGAATCATAAATCTTCTTCGTGTGTATGCACACGGCCTCGCGGATACAGGCAGTATCCTGCACCGGACCGGGCATGACCTTCTCAGGCATTGCAATACCTCCTAGCAGAGTATTCAAAAGGCCCTTCCTTCCCCGCTCTATTCTATGAACCACCGCCCATTTGGTGCGGAGGCGGAGCGGCGGGCCGGAATGAAAAAGGGACCCAGGCCATTCTATGGCCCGGGTCCCAAAGCCGTGACACTCAGCGCGGCAACACTGTCTTCTTCTTTCTTCTGTGGGCAGACAGCAGATCCCCTGCAATCAGCGCTCCGCAGGCGGACAGCAGTACCGCCCCGATCAGGAGGGCGCAGTTGAGGAAAAAGCGCTCCGGCATGATCAGAATGATTTCATCCGTGGCAGGATTAAACAGCCAGTTGTCTTTGCCGGGAAAAAAGACCGCATGAAAGACGGTAAAGGCCCGGCTGAAGTCCAGCGCCGCCAGAGCGCCCACCGCCAGTACCAGACCGGCGGCCAGCACCCCCGCCCAAAACCCCGGTCCTCGGCCCACTGGGCGGTAAAACTCCAGCCGGTGCAGCCGCCTCAGGAGGAGGAGCAACGCCGCAGACACAGCCGTGACGCCCAAAACTAAAAAGTCCGCCCGAAAGAGCACCCGGACATCTGCAAAGTGGCTCCGCCCCGACTCCGACCAGGACAGCTCCCCGGTCCCAAAGGGCGTTCCGAGAACGCAGAAGTCCAGCACCTCGTCGTAGGCCTCCCGTATGACCTCCTCCGGCCATCCGGTACGCTCAGGCAGGCGGAGGGCATCGATCTGTATATAGTAAAAGGGCCGGAACAGGATCGGCACCGCAATGGATGCGCTGAGCACCAGCAGGGCCAGAATGACCGTCAAAGCCGCTGTGGCCAGTTTGGAGGAACGCATTTACAGTCACTTCTTTCTCACAGAAAGGGTTATCAGCACCTGAGAGGGCAGGTAAAAGAGCCACATGCCCACCTGGGCAAAGGAAAAGAGCGGTCCGGTATCGACCACCGGCAGGAAGGCCGCCAGATTGTGCAGGCCCACGCAGAGGTCACAGCCCACAAAGAGCAGCAGCCCCAGCCCGAAGCACCGCCCCCGTCGCCCCAGACGCAGGGCGGACACCGTGTTGCAGGCCAGCTCCGCGAAATAACAAAGGGTCACAGCCGTCAGCGGCTCCAGCGCCCTCAGGAGCGCCGCAACCGCCAGGGCCGCAACCGTCAGCCCCACGCGCAGCGGCCACAGCAGGCCAGCGCCCCAGCGGTGCAGGCGCAGCAGGTAAATCGCCTGTACCACACAGAAGCAGGCCACCCCCGCCAGGTAGAAGGAATCAAGGATCAGGAGAAACCAATCCGCTGCCAGCGTAAAGGCCAGCGCGGCGCACACTAGGCGCCCGTCCTCCGTTCCGGCCCGGTCCAAGGCCGCCAAGAAGCACAGAGCCACCGCCCCGTATTTCAGCAGGAGGGCCCAGCCGCTCCCCGGCCGGAGCAGATCCAGCGCCAGAAATCCGAGATAAAGCGCCGCTTCCGCCCCGAGGAAGCATCCGGCCTTTATGCGCCCCGCCAAATCCCGTCCCCCCTCCCATATGAAAAGCATTATACAACGGCGGGCCGCGCTTGACAAGAAGCACGGCCCGCCGTCCGGTGTATTTACCGCTTGAACCGCTCTAGAAGCGCGGCCTCCCAACGGTCTCCATATTTCAGGCAGACGGCGAAGACGGCCACTCCGGCGGCTCCCAGCAGAAGCATCGCCCACACGGGAATTGTGAGCACCGAGCCGCCCAACGCACAGGCCACCAGAAGGCCCCAGGGCCGTGTGAGCAGTACGATCAGGAAAAAGCGGTGCAGCGGGATGTCGGTCAGCCCCGCCAGAATGCAGATCAGGTCGTCTGGGAAAAAGGGAAAGAGAAAGACAAGGATCAAAAAGATATCCCGCTTCCTGCGTATAACCTCCAGGTACTTGTCCGCCACCCGTTGGTTGACCAGCCGCTCCACAAACCGCTGCCCCAGTACACGGGCCAGCCAGAACACAAGGACGGAACCGCCCGCCACTGCCAACCAGGTCATCAGGAATGAGGGCCACATTCCAAAGAGCACCGCCCCAGCCAGCGCCGTCACGTTGCTGGGAATGGGTGCGATCACCACCGAGAGCAGTTGAATCAGGAAAAAGAACAGGTGGGAATAGGGCGCAAAGCGTTCTATATAATTTCGCATCTCCTCCAACGAGCCAACGGAGGAAAAAAAGCCCGTCTGCCAAAGCAGGAACGCCCCGCCGCCCAACAGGAACACAGCCAGGAGCAGGGTCAGCAGCCATTTATGTCGTTTCATGTCGGTCTGTCGCCTCACCAATCGAATTGTCTATAGGCTACCACGTTTTGGCTCTCTATGCCAGAGGAAATTCCTTAAGATTTCTTTATAAAAACAAAAAACCCACACCAATAGGTGTGGTTTCTGCCTCAGGACCCTTTACCGCTCGCTGTAAATCACCTGGTCGTCGCTGCCAAAGATGAGGTCATCCACGTCGGAAGCGCCGATGCTGTTGTACCATACCATACTGTACCAGCCTCCTTTCTTTGATTGATAATTTTAGTATATACGCTCTTGGGGGAAAATGCAAGCCGTCAATTATAAACTTTACACAAAATTCACATATTAATTTTGGCTGATCCGTCACTCTCCTCCGCCAAATGGCCGACGCGATAGAGTATGGAGTTTTCGCCGGCGGGTACGGCCCCCCCAATATCAGCGCCAAAGATTTGCGGGAATAAAAAATCCCGAAGTCTTTACCGGTAAAGACTTCGGGATTTGGCGCAGAAGGAGGGATTTGAACCCTCGCGACGGTTTCCCGCCCTACTCCCTTAGCAGGGGAGCCCCTTCGGCCACTTGGGTACTTCTGCATGCCAAATACAGGATACATTTGAAAAAAATGTGGCGGAGAGAGTGGGATTCGAACCCACGGATGCTTCCACATCGCCGGTTTTCAAGACCGGTTCCTTCAACCACTCGGACATCTCTCCACGTCCGGTCTCCGGCCAAATGCAAAAAAGATGATACCACACTTTTCGCACATTGTCAACTGCCGCCTGCAATATTTTTCTGCTTTTTTTCCAAACTCAGCCTTGACTTGGAGCGGAGTCCAGGTGATAAAATCGAACAAACAGCGGGAGCCAGCCCGCCGGAAGGAGCAGATGACCTTATGACCATTGCCGAAGTCAGCCGTAAATACAACCTCTCAGCCGATACCCTGCGGTATTACGAGCGCATCGGCCTGATTCCCACCGTTCACCGCAGCAAGAGCGGCATCCGGGATTATACCGTGGAGGACTGCGCCTGGGTGGAGTTTGCCAAGTGTATGCGGGGAGCCGGTATCCAGGTGGAGGCTCTGATCGAGTATGTTTCCCTGTTTCAGCAGGGGGAGGATACCACCGAGGCCCGCAAACAGATCCTCATTGAGCAGCGGGAGCTGCTGCTGGAGCGGATGGAGGAGATGCGGCAGACGCTGGAGCGCCTTAACTCCAAAATTGACCGCTACGAGCAGACGGTCGCTGTCGCCGAACAGAAACTGCGCCGCGAGTAAGGGAGGCACACCGCTCCCTTCTTTTTATCCGCTGCACGGGGAGCAGAAACGTAAAGCCCCGGTAAAGGTTAGGGAAAGCTTTGGAAAGGTGCCTTGTAGCTTGGCGCGGCGGGTGCTATACTGCCCCCTGGTTCCATGGAACCAAAACCAAACTGCAAAGGAAGTAGGAAAGCATGCAGAAACGCAACAAGGTCCTGGCCGGCGTCCTCACCGGCGCGCTGGTCCTGAGCGCCGGCCCCATGGCCCTGGCCGCCACGGCCAATTATAACGACAGCAGCGTCACCGGCGGCTCTGCCGCCTGGCAGGACTGGGTCAAGGAGTGGGAGACCGTAGCCACCGACTACACCAAGGTATCCCTCACCCCCGGCGCAGACGAGACCCAGCTCAACTTCGCCTGGTACAGCAAGACGGAGAGCGGCAAGGCCGCCACGCCGGTGGTTCACTTTGGCACCGACAAGGACCACCTGACCGCCTTCACCGGCAAGGCCGCCCAGGTGGACAACAGCCTGACCGACGGTGTGGCCTACGACTATAACCATGTTACCGTCACCGGGCTGGAGGCCAACACCACCTATTACTATACCGTGGAGAAGAACGGCATACAGAGCGAGGTGCAGGAGTACAAGACCGGCAGCTTCGACTCTGTAAAGATGCTCTATGTAGGCGACCCCCAGATCGGCGCCTCCAAGGGTCAGCCCCAGAACGGCGAAGCCCTGACGGCCGGCTCCGGCGCGGCCAATACCGCCGCCCGCAACGACGCCTTCGCCTGGAACCGCACCCTGGAGATCGCCACTGCCCAGAATCCGGGCGTCAACTTCATCATCTCCGCCGGCGACCAGGTCAATAAGACCGGCCAGGCCAAGGAGGAGGAGTACGCGGGCTACCTCTCCCCCGCCGTGCTGGCCGGGCTGCCCGTGGCCACCACCATCGGCAACCACGACTCCCTGAATCCCGACTACACCTACCACTTCAACAACCCCAACGCCACCGAGAACGGCAAGACCCAGGCCGGCGGCGACTACTACTACTCTTACGGCGCCGGTCTGTTTATCGTGCTCAACACCAACAATTACAATGTAGCCGAGCACGAGAAGGCCATCCAGGAGGCCATCGCCTCTGCTCCCGACGCCGCCTGGCGCGTGGTCACCATCCACCAGGATATCTACGGCACCGGTCTGGATCACTCCGACACCGACGGCATGATCCTCCGCACACAGCTCACCCCCATCTTTGACAAGTACGACATCGATGTGGTGCTCCAGGGCCACGACCACACCTACAGCCGCTCCAAGCTCCTTTACGGTGACGGCCAGACCCACGGCACCTATGAGTTCCGTCTGAATGCGGACGGCAGCGACTACGACTGGGACAACGCCTTCAACACCCAGACCGACGAGAAGATCCCCCTGTACCCCGAGGAGGGCGATACCGCCGGCACGGCCCTCCACAACGCCTTCCAGGCGGACAACGGCTGCTACACCATCGAGGACACCACCGGAAACACCGTGGTCAACCCCAAGGGCACCCTTTACATGACCGCCAACTCGGCCTCCGGCTCCAAATTCTACGAGCTGATCCCCACCCAGCAGGACTACATCGCCGAGCGCAGCCAGAACTGGCTGCCCAGCTACTCGGTCATCGACATGGACAGCGACAGCTTCTCCATCACCACCTACCAGATCACTGCCGAGGGCAAGGTGGAGGCGATTGACGACACCTTCACCATCCAGAAGACCGACGGCGCCGCCACCCTGACTGAGGGCGGCGAGACCTACTACCGCCTGCGGGACGTGGCCGCCGCGGTCTCCGGCCAGGACAACCAGTTCAATGTGAGCTGGGATAACGGCGTGGTGATCACCACCGGCGCGGCCTACTCCGACGCCGTGCCCGCCGGCGCCCCCGCCAGCGGCAGCGCCGTGACCCTCACCCTGACCGTGGACGGCAAGAGCGTCACCACCCCCGCCGTTCTGGCCAACGGGAACTACTACCTGCCCGCCTCCTTCTATGGCACTCTGGGCGTGACTCCGGCCGCCTGAGCGGCCCTATCCGGCACCGATACTGCGAGGCTCCCGGCGGCATAGCTGCCGGGAGCCTCCATTCTGAGAGAAAGGCTGACTGCTGTTGAACATCAAATCCTGCTTTCTGCGCTGGGGCATTCCGCTGTTGCTACTGGCTGCATTTCTGGCCGCCGTTTTCGCCCTCAACCGGGTGGACAAGGTGGCCCTGGTCAACCGGGAAGGACAGACCTTCGAGAAGGGCGTGGTCGTGGACATTCTCCAGGACAACCTCATGCCCGACGGCTCCCGGGTGGGCGAACAGCGGGTACTGGTACGCATGACCACCGGCGTCCGGGCCGGTCAAGAGCTGGAGACCACCAGCGCCTCCGGCTTCCTCTTCGGCGCGGGCTGCACCGTGGGCATGAAGGTGGTGGTCATGCAGAGCGTGGCGGGGGACTCCACCATCACCAGCATCTATTCCCAGGATCGGGAATGGGTGATCTACGCCTTCGCCGCCGCCTATCTGCTGGTGCTCTGCCTGGTGGGCGGAAAGCAGGGCCTCAAGGGCGCCCTCGGCCTGGTGTTCACCTTCTTCTGCATTCTATTTGTCTATCTGCCCCTGGTTTACCGTGGCTGGTCGCCCTTCTGGGTGGCGGTGCTCATCTGTATCGTCACCACACTGGTCACCATGTACCTCATCGGCGGCCCCACCCGGAAAACCGTGGTGGCCGCCGGCGGCACGGTGGTGGGCGTGGTGATCGCCGGGCTGGCGGCCACCCTGTTCAGCCTGGCCACCGGCATCACGGGCTGGAACGTGTCGGACATCGAGAGCCTGCTCACCCTGGCCAGCACCAGCGGGATTCAGGTGGGCGGCCTGCTCTTCTCCGGCTTGCTGATCTCCAGCCTGGGCGCGGTGATGGACGTGGCCATGTCCATCGCCAGCGCCATCGCCGAAATTCACGTTCAGAACCCCGCCCTCTCCCGCCGGGCGCTGTTCCGGGCCGGGATGCACGTGGGGCGGGATATGATGGGCACCGACTCCAACACCCTGATTCTCGCCTTTGCCGGCGGCAGCATCTCCATGCTGGTGCTGGATTACGCCTATAACCTCCCCTACCGGCAGATCATCAACTCCAACAACATCGGCATCGCCATCATGCAGGGCCTGTCCGGCAGCTTCGGCATCGTCCTGGCCGTCCCTGTCACCGTGGCCTTAGCCGTTCTGCTCTATACCTGGCGCAAAGCTGCGCCCGCGGCATAAAGCGACCGGATGCGACACGCTCCCCGCCCTATACTGGGCCGGGGAGCGTGATTTTTATGCAGTCCTTTTTCCGGCGGCTGGCGGCCTGCGCCGCCCTGTTCTGTGCCAACCCGCTGGCCTTTCTTCGGGGGCTGTCCGACCCCGACAGCCCCGTGCGCCGCCTGCTGCGGCGCAAATAGCAGGGAGGGCGCGCCGCAGCGCGCCCTCCCTGTATTACCGCTCATAGGTCAGCCATGTCTCTCCCTCGCCGCTCTTGCGGTAGGTGTGGGAGACCGCCGCCTCCCGGATCTCATCGCAGGCCCAGTGGCCCTTCTCCACGTCGGTAAAGGGCAGGGCCGCGGCCCGCTCCCCCGCCCGGCGGTCCAGGGCGTGGTTGAGGATCTTGACCGCCTCCGCCCGGCTCACCGGCGCGTCAGGCCGGAAGGTGCCGTCCAGATAGCCCGACACCCAGCCCTCCTCCGCCGCAAAGGAGACCACCTCTGCCGCCCAGTGGCCAGCCGGCACATCGGGGAACGGGGACGTACCGCCCTCCACCGTAAAATAGGAGGCGATCAGCTTGACCAGCTCGGCCCGGCTCACCGGCTGCTCCGGCCGGAAGGTGCCGTCGAGATAGCCATTTGCGATGCCGTAGCGCTTGGCAAAGGCCACATAGGGAGCGTACCAGTCCCCCCGCTTCACATCGGAAAAGCCGCCGGTACCAGGCGTTCCACTGTAAAGCAGATTTCCTTGCTCGTCTACACTGAGGCGGGCCAGCATGGCCACCGCCTCGGCCCGGCTCAGGGAGTCCTCCGGGCGGAACCGGCCGTCATTTCCCTGGATGTAGGCGTCGTGCACCCTGGTGTTCAGATAGGCCGGCTCTGCCGGCTCCTGCGCCTCCTCCCCATAGGCCTCCGCATAGAGCGCCAGCAGCTCCGGGTTCTCCGCCATCAGCCGGTAGCGGAAGTGCACCTCCCCCGCGACCTGGGGCAGGGTGTCGTTGAGGGCCAGCTGCTGTTCAATGGCCGCTGTGCCGTACCAGGGGCTCTTGGGATCGCTATTGCCGGCCAGATAGTCGGCCATTCCTATGTAAAGGGAAACACCTGTACCCTTTACCGTATCCGCCCACCAGCGGGCCACCGCGGCGTAGTCCATGCTCTTGTGGCCGATGTACCAGTAGATCTGGGGGCAGATGTAGTCGATCCACCCCTCCTTGACCCATTTCCGGCTGTCAGCGTAGGAGGCGTAGTAGCTCTCGTAGCCGCCGGTGGTGTTGGAGCCCTGGGGCAGGCTGCTCTTGTCCGCCCATACGCCGGAGGGGCTGATGCCGTAGGACAGCCCCGGATCAATGGCGTGGATGCGCTCCCCCAGCGTCTTGACCAGCTGGTTGACATTGTCCCGGCGCCAGTCGCCGATGTTGGAAAAGCCCTTGCCGTACTTGGCATAGGCGGCCCCGTCGGCAAAGCCGCTGCCGGGGTAGAAGTAGTCGTCCAGGTGGATGCCGTCGATGTCATACTTGCGGGCCAGCTCCTCCGCCCCCCGCACGATGTACTCCCGCACCTCGGGCAGGCCGGGGTTGAAGTAGTAGTCGCCCTCGTACTCCACCACCCAGTCGGGGTGGAGCTTTGCGGGGTGGTTGGCGGTCAGGGCCTGGAACTCCGCGGCGCCCCCCTTGGTGATGCGGAAGGGATTGATCCAGGCGTGGAGCTCCAGCCCCAGGGCGTGGGCCCGCTCCACCCAGTAGGCCAGCGGATCAAATCCGTTTTTCGGGGCGGTCCCCTGTGCGCCGGTGAGGTATTTGCTCCACGGGTACAGCTCGGAGGGATAGAGGGCGTCGGCGGAGGGCCGCACCTGGAGAATCACGGCGTTCATGCCCATGTCCACACATCCCTGTAAAATCGCGTCGGCGTCCCGCTTGAGGACCGCTGGATCTGTAGTGGCCTGACTGGGGTAGTCCAGGCGGTACACCGTGGCCACCCAAACAGCCCGGAACTCGTCCGCCCGCTTCGCTTGGGCCGCCGCCGCGGGAGACTGCGCCGCCAGTCCCAGTCCCGCCAGGGCCAGCGCGCAGATGAGTGCAATTGCCAACAGGGGTTTCCAGAATTTTGTCATGAGGTCGCTCCTTTGAATTTGGTCTCGTAAATCTGCTCTCGGAATGGCGGGCGCGCCCTGCGCCCCCTACTGATTGGAAATCTGCTCCGCCAGATCGTTGAGGTAGACCCAGCGCTCCATTTTCTCCTCCAGGGCCGCCTCCAGCTCAGCCTGCCGCTCCTGGAGGGACTGGAGGGCCACATAGTCGGTGGCCTTCTCCTCCTGCTCGGCCTGCACCCGGGCCAGCTCGGCCTCCAGGGCGGCGATGTCGGCGTCAATGGTCTCAAATTCCCGCTGCTCCTTGTAGCTGAATTTCAGCTTTTTGGCCCCCTGGGGGCGCGCTGCCTTGGGTTCGGCGGGCTTGGGGGCTCTGGCCGGCTGTCCGGCGGCCCGCCGGGCCTCCAGATACTCCGTATACCCGCCGGGATAGCCCCGGACGCTTCAGTCC
>PPYE01740395.1_pt1 | contig 19875 bp, 15 predicted proteins | sample 1559881 | NCBI WGS metagenome assembly PPYE01 (sample SAMN08240022, study PRJNA423297) | Human gut metagenome, whole genome shotgun sequencing project. | reverse complement strand
TATTTTTTACAACGAATTTAACCTTTGTTGCATCTCCCTTGCTGTCAGAAAATTTCTTTGTCAGATCATATCCGTAAGAGTATACGATACATTTGTCTTTTAAAATATCATAATAATTCGTATTTGTTCTCTTCCACGTAAGGGATACATCGTTTGGATTTCCTTTATCACCAAGAATAACGCTGTCATCTGTGTTCACCTTAGCTGTATAGTATACAACAATATATTTATCAGAATATTTCTTATTCAACTCCTTAAGTCCTGCTTTTGTCATCTCGATCTTCATTGCAGGATCGTCTCCAGATTTTCCGTATGTTGCTGCAAACTTTGGATCCGTGTCGGAACTCTTCCATACAGCCAATGCACCACTCTTCTCAACATTGTTCACATTTGTTCTGTCCGCTGCATCCTTAGTTTCATAGATTGCGATCACGGCATCTTTCCCATATGTCATTCCATTTGCCATTGTATCGTTAAATGTATAAGTTGACAGGTAGGTTGTTGATGATGTGATATGTGGCAATTTTGAAATGAACTGATAATCCAGTCTTTCTGCTTTAGATGCTGTCACGGTACTCTGATATTTATATTCATTTCTTGCAGAAGTAAAATCTGCCAGTCTGTCTGTATTGGCAGTTGTTACATTGTCCTGATCTGGATTATTGCGTACTCTTTTGTCAAGTGTTGGATTTCCAGTTTCATTCTTTGGATAACAGATCACATCATAGAACCAGTCATCTCCCTTAGAATCCGTGGATGGCAACTGTACAAACCATGGATTTGTTGTGTAAGTTACATTTTCTGGTGCCTTTGTCTCAACGATCAGGTAAAGACCCAGTGGCAATTTGTCTTTACTTGTCACACCATTAGCATTAGTCTCATCCATGGCTGTCCCATTCTTTCCCATGTAATCTTCTAATTTATCTTTCGTTACCGTATTATCTTCTAATGCCTTGGCAAGTTTCTCATTGATCTGCTGGCTTGTGAAATATGTCTTACTTCCTTCTGTTTTAGCTGCATCAGAAGATGTCAAATCCAAAATCTGCTGTATTGTGGTTGGAAGTTCATAGATCATCTGAATCTTTCCATTCTCACTCTGCTGTTCAACATTTCCAACTCGCAGGTAACTAAATTCCACACCTTTGATCGCATATTTTTCCAAGGCTGCTTCCGCAGCAGCGTCCTGTTTTCCTGTTGGTGTAAACTGACTGGTGTTAACACCGGCCTGTTTTGCTGCTGTCATGTCATATTTGTGGATCGTTATAGATCCGGTTTTGCTTGTATCGACCACATCTGTTGATGCCGCTTTGATATTAACGATAGGTGCAAGCATCATTGCTGCAGATAATACAGCAATCGTTATTTTTTTGATCATATTTTGAATCTTCATTTTTCTTTCCTCCTATTTTTTAGAATAGAAAAAGCACAGAAATCATTGATCATACTCAATGATTCTGTGCTTTTCTTTATGTGATATATATATTATTTATATATTAAATTTGTTTTGTCAGGTGCGATCATGATCGTATTCCAAAAAGAATCCTTGACTGCCTCTGTCTGAATCTCATCTACTACTGTGTCAAGGTCGACATCACTTGTTAGCTTCTTGCTCGCATCCATTACGGAAACTTTATCGTTGATTCCTAAGGATGTGATCGTAACAAACTGTTCTTCACTAACTAGTGTTCCTTTCTTTAGTGGAACCGCTAACTGATAATTCTTCTGCAATACTGACTTGATCTCATTATACATTGCTTTAAATTCTTTGCTTCTATATTTCTTCTCAGCTTTCAGCTGCTTTGCCTTCTTATCAGCCTTCGCAGATATCTTTTGATCAGAATAAATCTCCCAGCATGGACCTCCTGCTGATGCTGACTTCGTCTGTGCGATCACTTCTTTTAGTGGATATTTGTACTGTGTACGCTGTCTGCTTCCAACATCTGCAACCGTTACCTGATCATTATCATCGATCGCAACCAATACGATAAAATGACCTTTCTTCGTAAAATATCCTGGCCCCATCAGTGCTACTACTGGATGCTTCTTCTTCAATGCATCTCTAACCTTGCTGACATCACTTCCAAGTCCATGACATTCCAGTTTATACTGTTGTGCCAGTGCTGGGACCATCTCATGACTTGCTCCAGCACTACTGTAATAGCCATTCTTATATGCCCATACTGTTGTATCAACTGGAGTTACCCATTTATTCGTCAGCGAACTGATACAAACTGCCATAGCGCTTGGTCCGCATCCACTGCTTTTGATCTGATATCCATTGTCATTCCATGCTGCATCTGCCTGATTAAAGTAAATAAATCCCTGTATCGTCTCTTTCTTATCTTTCATCTCAAGACTATGATCATTATATACTTTTGGAATGATAGATTTTTTATCTTTCTTGTCTTTTTTCTTATCTTTTTTATCTTTCTTCTTATCTTGATCAGACTTTGTCTTTTGTTTCTTTGTATGCGTTACCGCTGTATGTTTCTTTGTATGTGTTGCTGCAGCCGTTGTATGCGTATGCGTTGTTGCTTCCGTTGTCGGCTTTGCCTGAGTCGTCTGTGTTGTTGTCTCTGTCGTTGCTTCACTTTCTGTCGTCTGGGCAGAAGAATCTGTCTTGGTCTCAGTCTGTTCACTGCTTATTTGCTCTCTTGTGACTGGCTGATCTGCTCTGACCACAGACACTGATCCAAGCATCAAAAACGTATACAGAGCTACTACAGCTGCTGTTTTACGTGTTTTTCTCATCTTTCATTGTTCCCCCTAACTATTTAAACATACTTATTATACCACTTTGGATACCCTCGTCAATAAAAATGAATGGTCATGATCCATGTTCACATTTTTTTCACATCTTATGCTTCAAAGACTAATTTTTCAATTGCATATGCAACACCATCTTCATTATTTGTCTTTGTCACAAAGTCTGCGATTTCTTTCAGATCAGGTTGTCCATTTTCCATAACAACACCGGTTCCTACAGCTTTGATCATCATCGTATCATTTCCTGCATCTCCACATGCCATCACTTCATCCATAGATAGTCCAATTTGCTCTGCCAGATGTAAAAGTCCATCTCCTTTATCACATCCAATCTGATTTATTTCAATGTTATTTCCCAGAGAACTTGATACACTCGCAATATTTTTCTCAATCAATTCTTGTCTTGCAGTTTCTCGCTCTTCCTTATCATCAAAAAATACATTGAACTTCTCAATTCCAAGCGGATGCTCTTCAATGTACTTTCGCAGATCATCCAGTGGCAGTCTTGTATCTCTCACAAGTTTTAATACATGATCTGATACACCATACTCTGCAAGATGGTCAAAATAGCATCGTTCCATATACCCTTGCCCATTCTGATAAATATCACGTGTACAATGATATTTTTCCAAAATATCAAACAACGAAAATACCGTTTCTTTTGGTAGATGATTTGTATATATGATCTTATCTTCTTTCTGATCATAAACAGTTGCCCCGTTACAGCAAACTGCATATCGAACGCCTGGAATATCTCTTAAAAATTCTGGAATTGCTTTAAAAATACGTCCTGTTGCTGGAACTATATAAACACCCCTTCTGATCGCTTCTTTTAGAACTTCTTCTGTGTGTTTTGAAATCTGTTTCTCGCTGTCTAAGAGTGTATTATCTAGATCCATCGCTACTAATTTTATCTTACTCATGCTATTCCTCCACAAAAAAATAATTTTGAATGTTGATCTGAAGACTTTTATATCCCTGATACTCATTGATCACTGGATAATATGTACATGTGATATACTTTGCTGTTCCCATTTTCTCTCGAAATTCATCTTCATCCTCAAAAATCATGCCATCAATCCTAGTTCCCTGACTACTCTTTAATGCTAATTTTATCACATTTTTATTTTTTCCAAAAACCTTCACACGTTCCACTTTTAACTTTCTGTGTGCAAATAATGGTTTTTTATTTTCTTTTCCAAATGGCTCTAAAACAGCTAACTGATGGATCAGATCCATGGTAATATAATCAACTGGCATATCAATATCAATCTGTACTTTCTTTGCAAAATCTTTTTTCTCAAGGGTACAGTTCTCATTGATCTTTTTGCGGAATTCCTGTAATTTTTCTTTTTTCAAAGAGCATCCTGCTGCCATTGGATGTCCCCCAAACTTTGTGAACACCTCTTTGACTTTCATCATCTCTTCAAACATGGAATATCCTTCGATGGAACGTCCAGAACCTTTGATTCCTTCTTTTGCATCTGTTAAGACAAATGCTGGATGATTTAAGCGGTCCTTGATCCTTCCTGCTATGATACCTGCAATACTTTCATGACATTCTGGAAGATATAATACAAGCACTTTATCTCCTTTTGCTTCATATTCGAACGCCTGTCCCAGTGCCTCTTTTACACCATTTTCTGTCATGGTTTTCCGAAGATCATTCAGTTCTTTTAATTCTTCTGCTGTCTGTTTTGCCTTCTCTTCATCTTCTTCCAGAAATAGATTCAATGCTTTTTCGGCAGATTCCAAACGTCCGCTCGCATTGATACATGGTCCAACAATAAATCCTAGTGCATAAGACTGTATCTGTTTATCCATCAGATCATGCACATTCAGCAATGCTTTCAACCCGATATTTTGTGTATCTTTGATTCGGCGTAATCCTTCTTTGACAAAGATTCTGTTTTCTCCTGTCAGATCTACCACATCACAAACAGTCGCGATCGCAAGCATGGATAACAACTCTTCCAATTGGCTTTCATCTTCTTCCATTGCCTGATAAAATGCCCTCATAAACTGAAAAGCCACTCCTGCTCCACAAAGTAACGGATACGGATAATTGCATGCTTCTTGCTTTGGATTGATCACTACATCTGCTGGTGGAAGAACCTCTTTTCTCATTCCTGCTTCATCGGTATCAAATGGCACATCATGATGATCCGTAATGATCATTGTCAGTCCATGTTCTTTGCCGTATGCAACTGCATCTGCTGCTGCAATCCCATTATCACAGGTAAGGATCGTATCAATCTGGTCTTCCACTGCTTTTTCAATGATATTTTCATTAATTCCATAGCCATCTTTCATGCGGTCTGGAATCTGAAAATCAATCTTTCCACCAAGATCATGAATCGCTTTCCACAAAATGTAATTTGAGACAACTCCATCTACATCATAATCTGAAATAATACGGATCGTTTTCCCTTCTTGTACCTTTTGCTTCAAAATCTCAACTCCTTCTTTGACGCCTTTCATCAAAAAAGGATCTGAAATATCTGAAAGTTCTCCATACAGATACTGCTGTATTTGTTCATCCCCAACCACATCCCTGTTGCGGATCAGCCGTGCGATCACTGGATCTATGTTAAATTTTTCTCCAATCTGATTAAAATCAGCCTTTTTCTTATACAGATACCACTGTTCCATCATCTTACTCCATTTTTCATAAAAAAGAGCATCCAGTATTTACTGAATACTCTTTTTGAATGTTTTATTTTCTTTTCTTTTTCTTCTTTTTCTTGCGGTTTGGATTCGCTGTGATCTTCTCTGGCTGTGCTTGACTGGCTGCCTGATTTTCTTTGATCACATCTGATCCAATTCGCGTCTTCATCATATACCAAAGTGGTCCAGTTAAAAATACAGAAGAGAACGCTCCTCCGATCACACCCACCATCAATGCTAATGCAAATTCTCTTAAGGAGGATACTCCGCAGATGAATAACGCTAACACCATAACAAATGTTGTCAAACTTGTATTGATCGTACGAACCAATGTACTTGAAATACTCTGATTCACAAGTGCTTTGATATCATCTCTTGTCCGGATCGTCTGAAGTTTCAGATTCTCACGGATACGGTCAAAGATAACGATCGTTGAGTTGATAGAATATCCAATGATCGTTAACATACATGCGATAAATGTTCCACCAACAGATAATCTTCCAACAGAATATGCTGCAAATACGACCAATACGTCATTGATCAATGCGATGATCGCACTGGATCCAAACTTCACGTCTTTGAATCGAATCGCAATGTAGATCAGCATACAGATTGCTGAGATCACAACGGAAATAAATGCATCTCTTTGCATTTCATTACTGATCGTTGAACTGATATTCTCTGTTGTTACAGATTTTACTTTATAATCTTTCTTTAATGTATTTTCGATCTGTTTTCTCTGACTCAGATTCAATTCTACACTTTTTACAACCATCTGATTGTTTGCTTTTACTTTCTGACTCTGAACAGAGGTTGACTTGCTGACTTTCTCGTAAGCTTTCACAACCTGTTTTTCCAGAGAATCATTGACTTTCTGGTCATCCTTGAATGTGATCGTAGATGCTGTACCACCTGAAAATTCCAGATCATAATTCAAGATTGATCCAATCTTGCTTCGATTCATTGGAAGTGCAGCAAGTCCGATCAAAATGATCACACCTGCAACTGCAACGTATTTCTTACCTGTACGGACAAAATCTCTTGTTTTGATCGTTCTTGGTTTTCCATACCATTTCTTGTCGCGAAGTCCAAAATGATATGCCGCATATACAAGGAATCGGCTGATCACAAGTGCTGTAAACATAGAGATCAATACACTCATTCCAAGTGTCTGAGCAAATCCTTTGACCGTTCCTGATCCTTTAAACCATAAAACTAATACTGCGATCAATGTTGTAACGTTACCATCGATAATCGCTGATGCTGCCTTTCCGAATCCAGATTTGATTGCTGCTCCTGTACTCTTTCCTGCCCCGATCTCTTCCTGAATTCTGGCATAAATGATAACGTTTGCATCAACTGCCATACCGATACCGAGGATGATACCTGCAAGTCCCGGCAATGTCAGTGTCGCATTAAATCCATTCAGTGCTAATAACATCATCAGCATATAGATCGCAAGTGCCACACACGCAATCACACCAGGCACTGCATAAAATGCGATCATGATCAAGCATACCAGTACAAATCCGATGACTCCTGCTTTGACCGTTGTCTGGATCGCATTCACTCCTAATTTCGCAGATACTACGTTAGAGCGTAATTCGTTTAATTTCACTGGTAAGGAACCGATTCGAATTGATGAAGCTAAATTCTCTGCTGCTTCATAACTTTCCATACCATCGATCGTACATTCTCCTTTTGTGATCGCTTCCTGTACATTTGGGGCACTGATCACCTGATTATCATAGATAATATAAATTGGTTTTCCAATATTGGCTTTTGTAGCTTTCGCAAATGCCTTTGTTCCCTTAGCATCAAATTCAAGTGCAACTAAATATTCTTTCTTACCAGTTGTCTGATTCTGATTAGTTACAGCTTTGGCTTTCTTAACATTTTGACCTGTCAATACAGTATCTAATGTTGTCTGAGTCGTTGTTTTTCCATTCTTCTTTACTTTTACCTGTTTCTGGACAGCAAAAGAAAGTGTTCCTGGTTTACCAAGCTCATCTAAAATCTTGTTTGCATCTGTTACTCCAGGAATCTCGATATTGATACGATCTTTTCCTTCCTGATAAACTTCTGCTTCTGTACTGTACCCTTCTACACGCTTCTGAAGTTTGTATACAGTATCTTTCATATCACTATCAGATACATTCTTGCCATCTACTTCATATGTAATACTAACTCCACCTGCAAGGTCTAATCCAAGTTCGATATTGCTTGCTCGACCGATCTTCTTCTTTGTAATTCCCTTGGTTGTGATAAATGCTCCAAATACACACAAAGCGATCAGTAAAATGAGCCCTGCAATATACTTGCCACTGCTATTACGCTTCTTCATTCTCCGTCTCCCCTTCTAATGCCAATGCTGCCTTTACCATTAATGCACATTCTACCCTCTTGCGCTCTAATTTACATCCGATCTCATAAGTTCCATCGATCGTACCGTTAAAGTTATAAGAGTTTGCACTGCATCCACCACTGCAATAGAATCTTGCAAAACATTTTTTACATTCTTCTTTGGAGTATACATTACATGCCTTGAATTCTTTGACGATCTCATCTTTCTTGACTCCTTCGTAAACATTACCCATTAAGAAGTCTTCTTCTCCTACAAACTGATGGCATGGATATAAATCTCCCCATGGAGTCACTGCAAGATATTCTGTTCCTGAACCACATCCGGATAAACGTTTTGCAACACATGGCCCTCCTGTTAAGTCGATCATAAAGTGGAAGAAGGTAAATCCTTTTCCTTCCTTCTCTCTTTTGATCATCTCTTTTGCAAGAAGATCATATTCATCCATCAGAATTGGAAGATCCTCTTCTGTGATCGCATAATCTGCTGTATCCGGTGCCACAACAGGTTCTACAGAAATCTGTTCGAATCCTGCATCTGCTAAATGCATAACGTCTTTTGAGAAATCTAAGTTATGATGTGTAAAAGTTCCTCTTACATAATATTTCTGCTGGTTTCTGCTATCTGCAAATTTCTTGAATTTGTCGATAACAAAATCATAGCTTCCTTTTCCATTACGGAATGGTCTCATGTAATCGTGAACTTCTTTTCTTCCATCCACACTTAATACAACGTTATCCATCTCTTTATTGGCAAATTCCATGATATCATCGTTTAGTAATACACCATTTGTTGTCAATGTAAAACGGAACTTCTTATCATGTGTTTCTTCCAAAGAACGTCCATATGCAACGATTTCTTTCACTACATCAAAGTTCATCAAAGGCTCTCCACCAAAGAAATCAACTTCCAGATTTCTACGGTTTCCTGAATTCTCTACAAGAAAATCTAATGCTTTCTTACCGACTTCAGCACTCATTAATGCACGTCTTCCCTTGTATTCTCCTTCTTCTGCGAAACAGTATCGGCAGGCAAGGTTACAATCATGTGCAATATGAAGACAGAGTGCCTTTACAACTGTTGGTCTGTCTTTGAATCCACAAATGTATTCTTCATAACAGTCTTCTGTAAATAATACACCTGCATCTTTTAATTCTGTAACTTCTCCATAAGATTCTTTGACATCTTTCTCATCCCAGGATGATAATTCTTTGATGATCTCTTCTAATGTATGATCCTCATATAAAGCAATCACCTCATATGTCAGGTCATCAACCACATGGACAGATCCACTTGCTACATCAAGGACCATGTTATATCCATTATTTTTATACTGGTGAACCATTGTTTCTTTCTCCCTTTATCTGTTATTTTCTTTCATCGAAAAAATGAGGCGGCCCACAAGGAACGCCTCAAGCACAAAGTCTTTGTTCGATTTGACTATTTGCTGTGTTCGCAGGTCTGGTTACCTACTGTACAAGATGTTTTACATGCTGACTGGCAAGATGTCTGGCATTCACCACATCCACCTTTTTTCACTGTGTTCTGTAATGTTTTATTTGTCAGAGTTTTAATATGTTTCATCTTATCGTCCTCCTAATTCTCATAAAATAACTTGCTATATTGTATCATATTCATTTTCAAATAGCAAGCATTCCACCTAAAGTTCCTCCTGCAATACATAAGAAACATGCTGTGATCCTTTCTGTGGAAAACAGAACGATATTTTTTTGAAAAATCCATGAGATCAAAGTCAAGATCATAAAGTATAACATTCCTGCTGCAAATCCCCATAAAAACTTCTTTTTTCCGATCTTACTTCCGATCAGCATGCCAGCAAAAACAGATGCAAGAATATATGTAAGTGTGACCCCAAGATTCGCGATCTTCATTCCTGCATTGCTTTGATAGATGATAAATGCAAGAAGACACAATAAAATTCCTGTGGCAATGTAGGCAAATACCAGACTTTGTATCATATAGAGTCCCTTTTTCCCCATGTCCATAACAATTGCTCCTTTTTCTATTTAATCTATGACTGGTATTTTGAATCTATGCCTTTTTGTGATAAACTGACATTAAAAATACGAAAGGAGTTTTCCTATGATCGATCTTCATATACATTCTACTTGTTCCGATGGAACTTTTACACCAAAACAAATTGTTCAAAAAGTGATAGCAAAAGGATTATATGGATTTTCTCTGACAGATCATGATACTGTCGATGGAATTCCGGAAATTCTTGCTATGGATCTTCCAGATGATCTGAAGTTCATTCCTGGAATTGAAATTTCATGTGATGCACTTCATCGTGAGATTCATGTATTAGGATACGGAATCAACTATAAGGATCAGCAGTTAAATCAAACGCTCAACATGCTCCGTGACAAACGGTTTCAGAGAAATCTTAATATGATCGAACTCTTTCAAAAAGACGGTTATCCGATCACGCTTGAAAAACTTCAAAATGATGATCCTCATACTGTGATCACACGAGCTCACTTTGCAAGAACTTTGATCGCAGAAGGCATTTGTTCTTCCATGGATCAGGCTTTTTCCAAATATCTTGGTGAAAAGTGTAAATATTATGTTCCAAAACCATTTTTTGATCCAAAAGATTGCTTAAGATTAATCCTTGATGCTGGCGGAATTCCGGTTCTTGCACATCCATTTTTATATAAATTCTCAAATGAAGATACCAAACATCTCATTCATGATCTGAAAGAAGAAGGGCTCGCAGGAATCGAAGTTTATCATTCTTCCCATCATATCGGCCAGATTACAAAACTTCGCCAATGGCAGAAAGAATATGATCTTCTTGCAACTGGAGGATCAGACTTCCATGGAACGAATAAACCAGATATTGAAATCGGAACCGGACGCGGACCGTTATTTGTCCCAGATCATTTGATTGATGATCTGATGAATTAATATTAAGAAACAAAAAAAGAATCTGAAATACAGATACTATTCTCTGTCTCAGATTCTTTTCTTTTGATCAAATATTCATCTTATTCTTCAGATGATGATGCGTTCGCTTTTTCCATTGCCTGGATTGCTGATTTCTCCATTGGGATACGGCAATGTTTGTCGTTACCAAATTCAACAATGATTGTTGTTTCATCAACTTTATCTACAACAACTCCGTAAAATCCGCTTGTTGTCAACACGCTGTCTCCAACTTCCAGAGTTTCCATCATCTGTTTTAATTCTTCTTCTTTTTTCTTCTGTGGTCTGATCGTTAAAAAGTACATTAATCCAAAACAAACAACCAACATCAGAATTGTCATTGTAACCTGATCCATTTTCTTCCTCCATCTTTCTAATAAGATTACTGGTTCATCATGCCATCGATCTTACGTTTCTTGTATTCCTTATAATTGCCTTCTTCGATTGCCTGACGAATCTCACTCATCATTGTATTATAAAAATACAAGTTATGCAAGACACATAATCTCATTCCTAGCATTTCTTTTGCTTTTAAAAGATGTCGGATATAGGCTCTGCTGTAACTTCTACAGGCTGGGCACTGGCATCCTTCTTCGATCGGACGATGGTCCAGTTCGTATTTTTTATTGAACATATTAAGTTTTCCCTGATTCGTATATACATGTCCATGACGGCCATTTCTTGTTGGATATACACAATCAAAGAAATCAACTCCACGGTCAACTGCTTCTAAAATATTCACCGGTGTTCCAACCCCCATCAGGTAAGTTGGTTTATCTTCTGGCAGATATGGCACTGTCTTTTCAAGGATATTGTACATCTCTTCATGTGTTTCTCCAACCGCAAGTCCACCTAATGCATATCCATCTAGATCCATCTTGGAAATCTCTTTGGCGTGTTCGATTCGGATATCTTCGAATGTTCCACCCTGATTGATCCCAAATAACATCTGATGTGGATTGACTGTATCTTCCAGAGAATTTAAGCGGTCCATCTCTTTTTTGCATCGTCTCAACCATCTTGTTGTACGATCAACAGAATTCTGCATATACTCTCTTGTTGCAGGATGTGGCGGACATTCGTCAAATGCCATCGCGATCGTTGATCCTAAGTTTGACTGGATCTGCATACTTTCTTCTGGTCCCATGAAAATCTTTCTTCCATCAATATGAGAAGCAAAAGAAACGCCTTCTTCTTTGATCTTACGAAGCTTCGCCAATGAAAACACCTGAAATCCGCCAGAATCTGTAAGGATTGGGCGGTCCCAGTGCATAAACTTATGCAGCCCTCCAAATTCCTTGATCAGCTTATCTCCTGTTCTTACATGCAGATGATATGTATTAGATAACTCCACCTGTGTTCCAATATCTTTGAGATCATCTGTACTGACTGCACCTTTGATCGCTGCCACAGTCCCGACATTCATAAATACTGGTGTTTCGATCACACCATGGACCGTTGTTAAACGGCCTCTTTTTGCTCTTCCGTCTTTTTTGATTAATTCATACATTCTTATTCACCATAAATTTTCTTAATATTATCCATTGTTGCACCAAGATTCTTTAAAACTCCATCAAGAATCGTAACAGCTGCCATTGATTCTACCACAACTACAGCTCTTGGCACGATCATTGGATCATGACGGCCATGAATTTCAATCTCTACATTATCAAGATCACGATTGACTGTCTTCTGTGTCTGTGCGATCGATGGTGTCGGTTTGATGGCTGCACGGAATACGATCGCACTTCCATCACTCATTCCTCCAAGAACTCCTCCAGAATGATTTGTCTCTTTTTCTACCTTCCCATCAACACAGATAAAATCATCATTATTCTCTGACCCTCGCAGGTTGGCAGCCTCAAATCCATCTCCGATCTCGAAGCCTTTTACTGATCCAATGGACATAATGGCTTTCGAAAGTTCTGCATCCAGTTTATCAAAAACGGTTTCCCCGATTCCAACTGGCATTCCTGTGATCTGACATTCAATGATACCACCGATGGAATCCATCTCTTTGATCATCTGGTCTGCTTTCTCCTGTACAAGTTTTGCTGCCTCTTTATCTGGCATGTTAAATGGATTGTTATTCATCTCCGCAAAGTCAAAATGATCCTTAGATACTTCAATTCCGGCGATCGCTTTTGCATAAGCTTTGATCTCAATTCCCAGTTCTTTCAAAACTTTCGCTGCTACAGCTCCTGCTGCTACACGTCCGATCGTCTCTCGTCCAGAAGATCTGCCGCCACCGCGGTAATCTCTGAATCCATATTTCATATCAAATGTAAAATCTGCATGTCCTGGACGGTAAATATCTTTGATATTGCTGTAATCTTTAGACCTCTGATCCTTGTTATATACAACCATGGAGATCGGAGTCCCTGTTGTTCTTCCTTCGAAGATACCAGAAAGAATCTCAACCTGATCTCCTTCTTTTCTCTGTGTTGTATACTTTGACTGCCCTGGTTTTCTGCGGTCCAGATATTTCTGAACATCTTCTCTCTCAAGAGGTAATCCAGCCGGACATCCATCTACCACGACACCTACGCCTGCACCATGAGTTTCCCCCCATGTTGTAATTCGAAAATTTGTGCCAAAACCTGATCCTGCCATATATGTTCCTTCCTATAATTTGATATTTGCAAGTAAGTCACCAAGACTTGTTCCAGCTGCATCTTCTGTGTATTCCACACCAGTTTCTTCTGCTTTCTTAGCTGCTTCTTTATCATCTTCTAATGCTTTGATACTTAAACTTACTTTTCCATTTGCAACTTTAATGATCTTAACTGTAACAGCATCTCCTTCTTTCACAACTTCTTCTGGAGATTTTACTCTCTTCTGGCTTAACTGTGAAATATGAACTAATCCACTGATTCCATCACCGATATCAACAAATGCTCCATATGGCATGATATTTTCAACTGTACCTTCTACAACTGTACCAACTTTTAATTCATTGATCTTATTCTCGCGTTCTTTTCTTTCTTTTTCCTTCTCAACAGCTTTTGCAGATAAGACAAGTCTCTGTTCTTCTGGTTCTACTGTGATGATCTTTGCTTCCACATCTTTCTGTAACCATACGTTCAGATCTTCTACATATTTTGTTGATAATAAAGATGCTGGAATAAATCCACGGATTCCTTCGACATAAACGATAACTCCACCATTTACAACACCACCAACTGTCAATGCCAGAACATCCCCATCTTCTTTCATCTGCTCTAAACGGTTCCATACTGCGTCTTCATTTGTTGATGCTTTATTTAAAGATTCTTCTAACTGTGCTTCGAAATCTTCTCTTGTTTCTTTTACTTCTTCTGCCATAATATCCATTCCTCCATTTGATTGAACTATATACGTAACCTTTATTATAACATAGAATGAAAAAGATTCAAGAATGCCTGGATTTCCTATAACTACAAAACATTTTTACAGATACGAAAATGCTTGTTCCTATGAGAAATAAAAGCCATAAATTGGGATGTTTTTGTTTTTTTTCATCTTTTTTTGATGGTATTTTATCTTGTTTTACCACAATTTGTTTCACTGCTTTTGGAAGGACTTTTGTGATCTTAAATGTGATCCTTTGATCAGTTTTATTTCCTGCCTGATCCACTGCTTTCAGATGAAGAACATGCTTTCCAGGAGCCAATTCTTTCCATGTGATCTTATGATGTTCCAGTTTTTGTTCTTTTCCATCCAAAATAACCTTCTCCCACTGATCTGTTTTATTTTCCAAAAGGATGCCGATCTGTTTTCCATATTCACATTCAGATTTCTGATCAAGCCCTTCTATTTTGATCACCGGTTTTTGTGTGTCATAAAAAAACTGTATTTCTTCACTTGTTTTTTCATTTCCGGCACTGTCTTTTACATGCAGACTGACACTGCATTTCCCATTTTCTGTGATAGGATCTTTTATATAAACTTTATCTTCTTTCCATTGATATTCCTTTTTTTGCCCATTCACAAGAAATGCCATTACCTGCACTGGTTCCAGACTTTCAATGCGAAATCCTGGCTTCAGATTTTTTGTTGATATCTGTTTTTCCTTTAAATCCTCCTGCAAAAAATGAATCTGTATGCCTTTTTGATTGACAGTAAATTTTCTGCTGCACCTATTTTGATTTCCTGCAAGATCTTCAGTTTTCACATCAATGGTATAATATCCATCTTTTTTGATCATAACGGAATCCATCTTCTTTCCGTTAAGATAAATATATGTCTTATCTGGATTCAGATTTTGATCTTTCACATCTACTTGAATTTTTACAGGCTTTGAATATGATCTTCCATTGTCAATTCCTTGAATTTTAATCCTTGGTTTTTGTGTATCAATGATAAACGACTTTTCCTGTATGATCATTTTATTTCCTGCCAGATCTTCTGCCTGAACAGACAATGTCTGTTTTCCGTCCTTTAAAAATATAACTTCTGTTTCATAATGATCACCTTCCAACTTCCATGGCTTTACCTGTTTCCCCGATGTTCTTAAGATCATATTTCCCTTTTTCAGATTTTCATCCTTAACTATGATCTGAGCTTTCTGGTATTTTAAAATTTCTGATCTTGGATTTTGATAACGAACAAAAATCTCTGGATTATCTGTATCCACAAAACAAGTCGTTTGGTAGAGTTGTTCTGATCGATTTCCAGATTCATCTTTCGTATAGATGTCAAGCTGATATCTTCCATCCTTCCTGATCCTAGGAATCTGATCGATTCCTGTCAGTATCTCTTTTGTCTTCAAATCTGTAAGCTGCGCATAAAGATGCACCTGTGGTCCTTCTTTTTTCTTCAGATCATATGAGAAAACAGGAATTTTCGAATACCATCCACCAATAGGTTCCTGATCACATTGGATCTTTGCAAGTTCTGGTTTTTGTTTCCATACTCTCACTGGAATCTGACTGATCACTCCTTCTCTTCCAGCCTTCGAAACTGCTCTGATATAAACAAGATCATCAAAATCTTTGCTGATCTCTAACTTGTTATTTTTCATCTGCTTCCATTCATCTTGTCCTATTTTATATTCATAAAATTGAATATCAGAAACTGCTTTGGCTCCATAAGCTTCCAATACCACATTCTTTTTGCTCCATGCTCCTGGAGTATACGCTCCCGCTGTGATCTTGGCTGTTGTTGGATTATTTAATTCGACCATAACCTGCCTTATTTCTTCATATCCATTTTTATGAACAATATGAACCTTATAAATCCCTTCTTCCTGAAAACTGATCTGTGTACTTTGTTCGTAATCCCAGATCGGATTTATTTTCTGTTGATTCACGAAAACTGTAATATCCTTTGGTGCTGTCCCATTTTTTAGAAATATTTCCATCACTGTACTGCTTCGAAATGCAGGATCATTCCCTTCTCCTTCCAGAGTAATGTCCCAAGGGATTTCCCAATCTCCCTTCGTATCGACCGGTAAAACCATAAAAAGAAGAAGTACTGTGATTCCCATGATGATATATATCTTATATTTTCTGATCATAACCCAAGTTTCCTCCTCAATTCCTCTGCTCTTTTGCTTGTCATTCCTGTCCGTTTTCTACCTTCCCTATAGACCCTTTGTGCCTGTGTCATTTTATTGTTCCTGCATAAATAAATACTATACTCCACATAGGCATCCATAACTTTTGGATATTTCTTTAGAAATCGTTCAAACTCCCTGCTGATATCTGGCTGTTTTGATTCCAGATAAACAAGCTTTCTTTCATACAATTTCCATGCAGAATCTCCTCTAAGATTTTCTTTGAAAACCCGGTCTGTTTCCTCTAAAAACTTTCTATCATCTCCTTTTTCTGCTTCTCTTTCATATAAATTGATCCGGTCTTCTTCCACTAATTTCTGATATTCTTCCTTTTGTGGATATTTTTGTATCTGTTCTAACATTTTTTCTGCTTCTTTCCATACATTCTCTGACAGTTTTGCTGTATTTACTGTATAAAAATGAAGATAAAAATATGCCGACCAGAAATCATGCACATCGGTCTGACAATCCTGTACGATCTTCATAAGTTTTTCCGCACTTATATCATTTCTCCTGTCATCTAAAACATCTAAAAGCACCAAATACGATGACACATTCTTTTTCATCCCTCTACATCTTTCAAGATACACTCGTGCCAATTGTGTATTCTTTTGTATCTGATCCGTTCCATAAAAATAAGCCATTGCCTTTTTTATCTCTCTTTGAGACTTTTTCTGTACAATGACTTCTTTCTCTCTTTGCTCTTCCCTCTGTATCTGATTCCAGAGATTCTGGATACAAAAAACAGCAATCACCACCATGAACCCTTTCTTCATACGACAGATTCTCAATATTCTCTCAAAATCTGCCTGAATCTGCCTTGTGTTGTGATATCTTTTTGCATCATCATCAATCAGGCATTTTTCTATGATCTTTTGAACAGCATCTGTTGCTTTCAATAAAGATTCCATTGTTTTTCCTAAACTATATATATCAAAATAAATGTCTGCTCTTTCTTCTGTCTTTGCCTGTTTTTTTGATGCATAGTTTTTGGTTCCATATCCACTTAATTTTTCTCCCGCAAACAATGCCGCTCCAAAATCGATCAAGTATATATTTCCAGATTGATCAAGCATGATATTTTCCGGTTTCAGATCCATATGAATGATTCCTTGTTCATGAATCTTATTCAGCACTTTGCAGATCTTGATCATCCACAATAAACTTTTCTTTTTATAAAGTTTTCCACAGACTCTGCCATATCGTTTTAACGAATTTCCAAGAATATATTCCATCACCAGAAAAAGTTCCTTTTCCTTTCCTGCAAAAAATAATTCCGGCACACCTTTGGTATGTTTTAATTTTTGCAAGATCACCCTCTCCCTGTCCCACTGTTTTTGATCCTTCACGATCTTCACAGCAACCTCTTTTCCGGTCTTTTGATCCAGTGCAAGAAAAACTTTACCCATTCCGCCTTCTCCAAGTATTTTTTGGACTTGATAACGTTGGTGATAAATCTTTCCTATTTCTTGTTCGGAACTTTGACGATCACACAGGACAGATTGTCTAATTCTCCTCTTCTTTTTACTTTCTGAAAACATTTCTGCACCCATTCTTTGATCTGTTCTTTTGATGCCTCTACCTGATAGATTTCTTCTTCCTCAAGCAGCCCATAAAAGCCATCAGTACATAATAAAAACTCCATTCCTGGATTTAATCTGCCTTTGTAACAATCAATCCGGATATCTTTTGTCACACCTACACACTGGATCAAAATATGTCTTCTCGGATCTTTTTTTGCCTGTTCTTTTGTGAGATGTCCAGCACGCAGTTCTAACTCTGCCAGAGTGTGATCTGTCGTTACAAATTTACGGTCCCTGTCAAACCAGTAAGTTCTCGAATCACCGACATTTAAGACAAAAAATTCATGTTCTGGGATAAATATAAATGTTATCAGCTACGTTTTTGAACCAATATTTCATTGATATTCTGGAAGTTAGTATTGCAAACATATATTTTCTGGAAATTACTTTTCCAAACGAATTGTTTTTTAGTTTAAAAACTGTTATGCTTTCTTTTAAGATGATCTTTTCTGAAAAAAAGAAGTCACAAAAACCAGAGGTCGAATTTAGAGTTTATTTTTTCGCAAAGGTAAATTCCACCCCTCTTTTTGTCGTTATTTCCATGCTGAATGGCGTTTGTCTTCTTTATTTTTTCAATAACAGAGGGGTCATGTTGATTTTATCTGCAGGAATTTCCTTGATCTTAAGTTTTTCAAGGATTTCCTGACCATGAAGAAAGCTGAACAGTTCGTACGCAGACTGATTGTTCAGCTTTTTTCTTGTGTACGAATTGATATGGCTCATCATCAGATCAATGTCTTTTTGTTTCAACGCATCAAAGGATGTTCCCTGTGGCAAGATACGCCGGATCATTTCATGGGTAACTTCACAACTTCCTTTTTGATCAGAACGTTGGGGATCGCAATAAAAAACATGAGTTCTTCTTCGATTCTCTTTATTAAATTCGATTGCCAGTGGATCTGTAAATTCACTTCCACGATCTGTAAGGATCACTGGAAATAAGGTAGTAAATGTTTCATGCCCCAGAACTTCATATAAATGTTCAAAGATTTCAGAAACTGACCTTGCGGTATTTGCATCCCTGAGAAATGCAAGCATCAGACTACTGGTTCTGAAATAAATCGTCAGAAGGACTTTCCCACCCTGACTACCGATGACAGAATCCATTTCCACAACAGGTACATCTGGATCAGCAGCTAAATGATTCTGAAAATCTTCATAACTACGACCACGGAAACAAGCTTTGTCAACTTTAACTGTTTTTTTCTTCGGGCGTTTTCGATAACGGACTTTCCGTGGAAGATCAATATTACGGACAGACAGCAATCCTGCATCAATATAATTGTAGATTGTTTTTTCGTCCAGCATGATCTCATCTGCATGATTCACGCATATCATATGGATGGATTGTCCCTGTTTTATAAGTGGCGAAACAATCTGGTCAATCCGATTTAGTTCTTCTGCAGAAACAGAGATTCCCTGTCTGCTTTCAGAGCGCATTGCTTCATATTCATCCTGTGCGTTTTTTGCGCTGTAAAGATGGCGTTCTAGTTTGCAGCGCATACGTCTGATACAATTATCGCAAATATAAGGTGGTTTCTTTAATCTCTGGCAGGTCAGTTCAACGAAATCTGTACAAAGTTCATAACAGCGATATTCAACGCAACGTTTGCATAGATAGCGGAATTGAGCAGAGCAAGATTTACATACAGTTGCGATTTTGGAACAAGATGCCCGGTTTGCACAAGGATTATAACTTTTATTACGAACGATCTTAATATGATTACGAACTTCCTTAGAGATGGTAGAAGGATCTTTTTCTAATTTTCTGCCAATCTCAGCAAAGGACTCTCCATTTTTCAGAGAGACTTCAATAATGATTCTATCTTCAAGAGTTAAATGAGTATTTTTAGCCATGGTATTTTCTCCTTAAAATACGCCATTCAGACTCTGTTACTGAATCATTAATATATCATAATTTTTTATTTGCAATAGTAATTTCTGGGGGAAGTTTGCAAAACTAACTTCTGGTTTTGACTTAAATAGACTGGAATTTAGTTTTGCAATTCAAC
>PPYE01662113.1_pt1 | contig 19881 bp, 20 predicted proteins | sample 1559881 | NCBI WGS metagenome assembly PPYE01 (sample SAMN08240022, study PRJNA423297) | Human gut metagenome, whole genome shotgun sequencing project. | reverse complement strand
AAAGGCGGTGGGATATTATGACAGTCGGAGACAAGATAAAGAAAATCCGCACCTTTCGAGGCATGACACAAAAGGAATTGGGGCTTGCTATCGGCTTTGAGGAAAAGGGAGCGGACAACCGGATCGCCCAGTATGAGACGAATTACCGTGTTCCGAAACGGGAACTGCTGGACAAGATGGCCGAGGCGCTGCGGGTAGACCGCCAGAACTTCTACACCATCGCCCCCGGCTCTGCCGAGGACTTCATGCGGACATTCTTCTGGCTGGACGAGGACAGCCCTGGCGCTATCCGCCTGTTCCAACTTGTCCGCAATCCGGGCAGAGCAGGGGCCGCTGATGATACCGCTGTACGGTACAATGATAGCGATGACTGGCCCGCACACCCTCCCGTGGGTATGTACTTCCAGTATGATCCAGTATCAAGAGCAGTATGGACGGGCAAAAAAGCCTGTATTCATGCGGGTTTTCGCCGTTTCGAGCGTCATTCCCATTCAATGGTTCCCGTGGGCTTCGGCGTCAGATCATAGAGCACACGGTTGACGCCCGGCACCTCATGGGTGATCCGGTGGGTGATGTGCTGCAGCAGGGCAAAAGGCACATCCTCCACCGTGGCGGTCATAGCATCCACCGTATTCACCGCACGGATGATAACCGGCCACTCGTCAGCCCGCTTGCCATCCCGGACGCCCACGCTCTTGATATCGGGAATAGCGGTAAAATACTGCCAAACCTTGCCCTCCAGACCGTTTTTGGCAAACTCCTCCCGCAGGATTGCGTCCGACTCCCGCACCGCCTCCAGACGATCCCGGGTGATGGCGCCCAGGCACCGCACCCCAAGGCCGGGGCCGGGGAAGGGCTGGCGGTAGACCATGTTGTCGGGCAGGCCCAGGGCCTTGCCGCAGGCACGCACCTCGTCCTTAAAGAGCATCTTCAGAGGCTCCACCAGTTCAAAGTCCAGGTCCTCCGGCAGGCCGCCTACGTTGTGGTGGCTCTTCACCGCTTTCACTGTCTTGGTGCCCGACTCAATAATATCGGGATAGATGGTGCCCTGGCCCAGGAAGGAGATGCCTTCCAGCTTCCGGGCCTCTTCCTCAAACACCCGGATAAACTCACCGCCGATGATCTTACGCTTCTGCTCCGGGTCAGCTACCCCGGCCAGCTTGTCCAGGAACCGGTCCACTGCGTCCACATAGATCAGGTTGGCATCCATCTCATGGCGGAATACTTGGATCACCTGCTCCGGCTCGCCCTTGCGGAGCAGGCCGTGGTTGACGTGAACGCAGGTGAGCTGCTTGCCGATGGCCTTGATAAGCAGGGCGGCCACCACCGAGGAGTCTACACCGCCGGACAAGGCCAGCAAAACCTTTTTATCCCCCACCTGTCGACGGATCAGCTCGATCTGGTCGGCAATGAAGTTATCCATATTCCAGTTGGCCTCGGCACCACACACGCCGAAGACGAAGTTGGACAGGGCCTGCTTCCGGGCCTCGTCATCCTCAGGCCAGGGGGCATCCCCCTTGTGGTCGACCATCAATACCGGCAGCTCACAGTTATAAATCTCCTTGGAAACGTCAATCTCCACGCCGTCCACCACCCGGTTGGGACCGCCGTTGAGAATGATGCCCTTCACATTGGGCAAAGCTTGAACCTCTGCCAGGGTAATGTCATGGGGATGAATCTCACTGTAAACGCCCAGCGCCCGAACCTCACGGGCAATTTTGGCGTTCTCCTTGCTGCCAAGGTCCAGGATCAGAATCATGTCCTGCTTCATTGCAGTACCTCCCTGTTCTATGCGCGGCCGGCGGCGGCGCTTTTTGACATTATATCACATTCTCCAGCCTGTGAAAACCTGTCAGCGGCGTTTGGCCAGTTCCTTCCACACCGCCTGGGCAATGACCTCCTGTCCCTCCGGAGACCGAAGAACCTCCAGCACCATGGCCTTGAACTGATCCTTGGCCTGTTTGCTGGAGAAGAGGGCATCCAGCATGGTAGCGCCGCCGCCGCTGGATGCCGACTCCGCCTTGGGCCGCTTGACCGGCGCGGGGCGATATACCGGCTCCTCTTCCGCTGCGGTCAAGCTGCCGCTCATCCAGTCCTCCTGGCGAGTGCGGTCCCCGCTCTCCCCCCGCAGGTAGAACAGCGACACGCCAAAATAGGCCGCCATCTTCTCCTGCTGGTCTTTGGTTGGGGTAGCACGGCCAGTCTCAAACTTTTCAATGGCGTTTTTGGGAAAACCCAAGGCTGACGCCAGTGCGGGGCGGGACAGGCCCGCCTCGTCCCGCAGGGCCTCGATCCGTTGTGCCATCGTAACCATGTTTTATCTCTCCTTTTTCCAATATGCAAAACGAAAGGGGCCGGATGGCCCCTTTCGTCTGTGTGTGATTTACCGCTGTCCCTTGTCGTAGGGAATACCCTCTGCCTTGGGCGCTCTGGACTTCTTGGAAGTAAAGGCCAGTACGATCAGGGTGATCAGGTAGGGCAGCATCCGGTACAAATGGGGGCTGACACCGATCTCCGCCAGCATAAACACACCGTCACCGTTGATATCGATGCTGGTGTAAGAAGCGGCGATACATTTGAACAAGCCGAACAGCAGGGCTGCACCAGCGATATTCAGGGGCTTCCAGTTACCGAAGATCATAACCGCCAGGGCCAGGAAGCCGAAGCCTGCCACCTCGCCGGTGGAGGCACAGTTGGCGGTGGTAAGGGCGTACACAAAGCCGCCCATACCGGCCAGGGCACCGGAGATGGTGGTACCGGCATAGCGCATCTTGTACACATTGATGCCCAGAGAGTCAGCAGCCTGGGGATTTTCACCGCAGGAGCGCAGCCGCAGACCGAAGCGGGTCTTGTAGAGCAGAATGGACAGGATGACAAACAGGATAATGCAGATATAAGTGGCCAGATAGGTCTTATCAATGAAGGTGGAGCCGAAGAAGCCCATCTCCTCGCTGCGTCCGTATCCAAAGAAGCTCTTTTTGATCATGAAGTAGCTGGCCGCGTCGCCCTCCGCCATCTGCAGGGTGTTCTGGTTGGCCACGATGCGGATGAAGAAGAGCACCAGGGCGGGAGCCAGCAGGTTCAGAGCGGTACCGCCGATGGTCTGGTCTGCCTTCAGATTCACAGATGCGAAGGAGAGCAGCAGGGAGAAAATGGCGCCCAGCACCGCGGCAACTACCATAGCCAGGATCATAAAGCCCTGGAGGGCTACCCAGTCACCGGCAGCCTTGGCATCTACATAGAAGCCAGCCTGCTGCATCAGCCGCACAAACAATACGCCAGCAAAGGCACCGAAGATCATAATACCTTCAAGGGCCAGGTTGATGATACCGCTGCGCTCGGCGAACACGCCGGCCAGTGCCACGATCATCAGGGGCACGGCATAGATCAAAGTCTGCTGAATGAGGAACGTCATGCTTCACCGCCTCCTTCCTCCACAGCGGCGCTGTCCGGGGGCGTGTCCGGCGGCGTATCTGGCAGTGTATCCGCCGGAAGCGGCTCTGTGGTTGCGGCCACCGTCTGCACCTTGGCGTTCCTACGCTTCTTATGGCCGCTGATGAGCATCCGGATCACCAGAGAGAAAGCGCTGAGGTAGACGATGATGGCAATGATTACATCGGTGATATACTCGTTGTAGGCGGTCAGGTTGGTCAGCTGCAGGCCCACGATATCCAGCATGGACATGAAGCAGCCGGCAAAAATCACGCCGATGGGATGGCTGGCCGCCAGCAGGGCCACGGGGATACCGTTAAAGCCAATGGCAGGCAGGGACTGATAGGCCGAAGTCCAGTAGAACTCGGTGTTGCCGGACAGGTAGTACAGGGAGGCAGCAGCACCGGACAGGGCGCCGGCAATGGCCATAGACAGCACGATATTGCGCTTGTCCGCAATACCCGCATACCGGGCGGCATGGCGGTTGGCGCCACAGGCCTTCAGCTGATAGCCCAGGGTGGTCTTGGTCATAAGGATAAAGATCAGGATGGCAATGATGATCGCCACCACAATGCCGCCGTTGACCTGGGAACCGGGGAAGATCTTGTCCAGTCCCAGCTTGGCCGTCTGCACACCGTTAAACGAAGTCTTATAGATATAGGCCGTCTTGGTGTTCTCCACATGGTTCTGGAGGTTGGCAAACAGGCTGCCGTTGTCAAACAGCCAGGTTACCAGGTTGGCGGCGATCCAGTTGGTCATGATACAGGCCAGCACCTCATTGATGTTGAGGAAGGCCTTGACCAGGCCGGGGATACAACCCCAGATGGCGCCAGCCAGGCAGCCGCCCACAAAAGCGATCACCCACACCAGGGGAGCAGGCACCACGCTGGTGGGGATGGACAGGGCCAGGATCAAAGTGGCCGCCGTACCCATCAGATACTGACCGGGTGCACCGATGTTGAACAGGCCGGTCTTGAAGGCCACTGCCACCGAGAGACCGGTGAGGATCAGAGGCGTAGCCCGGAAGAGCATATTGCCCATGTTGGTGGAGTTAAATCCGAACGTAAGGGCACCAGCCGCGCTGCGCCCGGTGCTGAACAGGCCGCCGAATACCAGCTGAACGCCCTCCAGCGCACCCTTAATCCCCAAGCTGGGGTTGAAGATACCGACAATCAGGATGATGATGGCGCCCACTGCCAGACCGATGAGGATGGCGATCAGCGAAGCCAGCACCGATTTGGTACCCTCTTTTTGTAATAAGGTGGAACCTCTCTCTTTCACGCGCCTTTCCCCTCCTTCTCTGTCCGCTTGGCGCCGGCCATATAGAGGCCCAGCTCCTGAACGGTGGTGGTCTTCGGGTCAAGCTCACCCACGATCTCACCCTCGTACATAACCAGGATGCGGTCGGAAAGACTCATAACCTCGTCCAGCTCCAGGGAGACCAACAACACAGCACGGCCCTTGTCCCGCTCAGCCACCAGCTGCTTGTGGATATACTCGATGGCGCCCACGTCCAGGCCGCGGGTGGGCTGCACCGCAATCAGCAGGGGCTTGTCCCGATCCACTTCCCGGGCAATGATGGCCTTCTGCTGGTTACCGCCCGACATAGACCGGGCAATGGTCACCGGTCCCTGGCCAGAACGCACATCATACTGCTCAATCAGGGCCTCGGCATACTTGCGTACCTCGCCTCTCTTGATAAATCCCAGGTGCTGGAATCTGGGCTCCCGGAACCGCTGGAGTACCATGTTCTGCTCCAGGGTAAAGTCCAGCACCAGGCCGTGCTTATGCCGGTCCTCAGGAATGTGGCTCATGTTCTCCCCACGCTGATGAATGGAGCAGTGACTGATTTCCTTTCCGCACAGCTGGATGGAACCGCCGCTGCACTTCTCCAAACCGGCAAGACCGTATACCAGTTCGCTCTGGCCGTTGCCGTCGATGCCCGCAATACATACGATTTCACCCTTGCGGACCTGGAAAGATACGTCATTGACCGCATTGCGCTTATGGGTATGAGAGGGCACTGTCATCCCCTCGACAGAAAGCACCACCTCGCCGGGCGTGGCAGGCGTCTTTTCCACCTGAAGCTGAACCGGCCGGCCCACCATCATATTGGACAGGGACTGCTTGTCGGTGTCTTTGGTATCCACCGTGCCCACATATTTGCCCTTGCGCAGTACGGTGACCCGATCGGCCACCGCCATGATCTCGTTCAGCTTGTGGGAGATGAAGAGGATGCTCTTCCCCTCCTTGGCAAACTCACGCATGGTGGCCATCAGCTCGTCGATCTCCTGGGGAGTCAGCACGGCGGTAGGCTCGTCAAAAATGAGGATCTCATTGTCCCGGTAGAGCATTTTCAGAATCTCTACCCGCTGCTGCATACCGACCGTGATATCCTCCACCTTGGCGTCCAGATCCACGCTCAGGCCGTATTTCTTGGAGATCTCCTCCACCTTTTTCCGGGCCTCTTTCTTCTGCAGGAAGCCCAGCTTGGTGGTCTCCGCGCCCAGAATGATATTGTCCAGCACCGTAAATACGTCGATCAGCTTGAAGTGCTGGTGCACCATGCCGATGCCCAACGCCGTAGCGTCGTTGGGGTTATTGATCTTTACTTTCTCGCCATTTTTGCGGATCTCGCCTGCCTCCGGCTGATACAGGCCGAAAAGCACGCTCATCAGAGTCGATTTTCCCGCCCCGTTTTCGCCCAGCAGCGCATGAATCTCCCCTCTGCGCAGCTGGAGGGTGATGTCGTCGTTGGCGATGATACCAGGAAATTCCTTGGTAATGTGGAGCATCTCAATGATGTTCTCAGTCTCCATAATCCTTATCCCGCCCTCCTCCGTGAGTTGGTTGTTTTTATTATACAATATCGGTAGGAGAAACTCAAGAAATTTGTTCTATTCTCCAATTTCTGAGTCTCCTTCTGCGGAAAAAGAAAGAGCGCCCTGCGGAATTCCGCAGGGCGCCCTCCGGATGGACTGATAATCAGATGACGTTCAGAGTCAGGTTGCTCCAATCGGTGGACTCCAGCTTCTCATAGTCGGCGTCCACAACCAGAGAGCCGTCCAGCATCTGCTGATACAGAGCCTCGTACTCCTCAACGGTGAAGGTCTCGAACCGCCAGGAGCTGTCAGCGGTGGGCAGAGCCACAGAGTTGTTCTCCACGCCCAGAGAAGTGGCAACGCCGCCGATCTCGCTGAAGGTGCCGTCATAGACGTGGCCCACGGCCCACTGCACAGCGTCGGACAGGCCCTTCATGGCGGAGGTAACAACGTAATCAGACTCGCCGGACTGATCCACGTCCACGCCGATGACGTACTTGTCATTAGCGGAGGCGGCAGCGGCGATGGACTGGAACATGGAGCCGCCGCAGGCAAAGACAATCTCAGTACCGTTGGCATACCAACCGCTGATCATGGTCTGCAGCTCGGTGGAGCCGGAGAAGGTAGCGCCGTACTGCCAGGAGTAGTTCATCTCAACAGTGGTGCCCAGTTCCTTGGCGGCGTCATTGGCGCCCTGGACATAGCCGTAGCCGAAACGGCAGCAGGCAGGGTTGGTGCCGCCGCCGCCGCCGGAGAAGCCCAGCTTGGTGAAGCCGTCCTTCACAGCGGCGTAGCCGGCCAGGTAACCAGCCTGCTCTTCCTTAAAGGCAATAGCGGCCACGTTGGTCAGGATGGGGCTGTCGGGATTCTCGGGATCCTCGGTCAGAGGATAGCCGTCGATGAACACGAAGGGAACTTCGGGGAAGTCAATGGCGGCCTTGCGCAGGGCGGCCTCCTGCAGGAAGCCGGCGCACACGACCACTTCGGCGCCGCCGTCCACGGCAGCCTTCATGGCGTCGTAGCGGTCATCGTCGGTAGCCTCGTTGGCGTTGGCGGGCTGATAGTACTTGTAGGACAGGCCGTTGGCGGCGGCATACAGCTTCACGCCGTCGAAGGTGCCCTGGTTGAAGGACTTGTCCTTCAGCTGGCCCACGTCAGTGACGAAAGCCACCTGATACTTGCCGTCCTCAGAGGTCATGGTGTCGGGGATAGAGTCGGGATCGGTGGCAGCCTCGCCGCCGGGGGTCTCGGTGTTGCCGGGAGTGGTCTCCACGTTGCCGGGAGTCTCACTGTTGCCGCTGGGGGTCTCGGTGGTACCGCCACCACCGCCACAGGCTGCCAGGCCAGCGATCATGGCAAGAGAGAGCAGCAGCGCAAGGAGCTTCTTAGACTTCTTCAATGTGATCTACCTTCCTTTCATATCACACAAATCGCTCAGGTCGGTCTGCAACGGCGTTGTTTCTCCTCCCTGAGCTTGGTCTTATTATACTCTGTTCCCGAAAAAAGGGCAACCTATAATTTACACAAACCATTCAATTTTTACAAATTCTCAACGTTGTTTTCCTTCCCCTTCCATCAAAAATAGCAAAGGAGCGGTCTTTCGCCGCTCCTTTGCCACAATTTGTCACTGAATGGAGACCACTTCGTAGCCCGCTTCCGTAACAGCGTTCTTCAATATCTCATCCGCCACATCCTTACTCAGAGTAACTGTGGCGGTCTTGGCAGCCAGATCCACAGCGGCGGTCACGCCGTCGATGGCATTGAGGGCCTTCTCCACATGGGCTTGGCAGTGGGCACACATCATTCCGTTGATGGTCATAGTCTTGGTCATGGTACTCGTTCCTTTCTGTGTTTCGATTTGCTCCGCCGGCACCTCCTGATGGAGGGGCCGGAAAAACTTCAGACGCAGGGCGTTGGACACCACACACATCGAGCTGAGGCTCATAGCAGCGGCGCCGAACATGGGAGAGAGTTGCCAGCCGGTGATGGGGAACCATACCCCGGCGGCCAGCGGGATGCCGATAATATTGTAGATGAAGGCCCAGAACAGGTTCTCCTTGATATTGCGGATTACCTTTTTGGACAGGCGCACGGCGGTGACCGCGTCCAGCAGGTCGCTTTTCATCAGCACCACGTCGGCCGACTCGATGGCCACATCGGTGCCCGCCCCGATGGCCATACCCACATCGGCCCGGGCCAGCGCGGGGGCATCGTTGATGCCGTCGCCAATCATGGCCACCCGCTTCCCCTGGGCCTGGAGCTCGGCCACCACCTTCTCCTTATCCTGGGGCAACACCTCAGCAATCACCTGAGTAACCCCCAGCTCCCGGCCTACCGCCTCAGCGGTACGCCGGTTGTCGCCGGTAAGCATAACCACGTCGATGCCCAGCTCCCGGAAGCCCCGGACTGCGGCGGCGCTGGTGGGTTTGGGAGGATCGGCCACAGCTACAATCCCCAACACCTTACCATGCTCGGCAAAGTACAGCGGGGTCTTGCCGTTTTGGGCCAGAGCCTCTCCCCTGTCGCCAAAGCCTTGCAGGGAAATGCCCGCCTCCTCCAGCATGGCCCGGTTGCCCGCCAAAACGGGAGCACCGTGGAGGGTACCCCGGACCCCCCGTCCGGACAGGGCCTGAAAGTCCTGGATGGGAGCCAGAGGAATGTTCCGCTCCTCTGTCTCGGTCAAAATGGCATCGGCCAACGGATGTTCGGAGGGCTTCTCCAAAGAGGCCGCTACGCATAGAAGTTCCTCCTCCGTCACCCCCTTCGCCGGAATGCAGTCGGTGACCGCGGGTTTGCCCTGGGTCAGGGTGCCCGTCTTATCCACCACCACGGTACGGACCGTGTGGAGGGTTTCCAGGGCCTCGGCGGATTTGATGAGGATGCCGTTTTCTGCTCCCTTGCCGGTACCCACCATGATAGCCACCGGAGTGGCCAGGCCCAGGGCGCAGGGGCAGGAGATCACCAGCACCGCTACTCCGGCGGTGAGGGCAGACTCGATGGACTGGGTGAGGACAAACCACACCACCGCCGTCACCAGGGCGATGCCAATCACCACCGGCACAAAGACCCCGGCCACCTTGTCGGCCAGTTTGGCAATGGGTGCCTTGGAGGCAGAGGCCTCCTCCACCAATTTGATCATCTGGGCCAGGGTGGTGTCCTCCCCTACCCGGGTGGCCCGGAACACAAAGTAACCGGATTTATTGATGGTAGCGGCGGCTACCTGGTCGCCGACCCCTTTCTCCACCGGCAGGGACTCGCCGGTGAGGGCGGACTCGTCCACCGAGGAGTTCCCTTCCACCACGATCCCGTCCACCGGGATGCGGCCGCCGGGACGCACCACCACCAGGTCGCCCATCGTTACCTCTTCCACCGGGATCTCCACCTCTGCCCCATTCCGCAGAACCGCGGCAGTTTTAGGGGCCAGATCCATCAGCCGGGTAATGGCCTGACTGGTCTTGCCTTTGGACCGGGTCTCCAGCCACTTGCCCAGGGTGATCAGCGTGAGGATCATACCGGCTGACTCAAAGTACAGATCCATGGACCACTTGTCCACCCGTGCCTGATCTCCGTGGCCCAGGCCCCAAGCGATCTGGAACAGGGCGGCCACGCCGTAGATCACGGCAGCGGAGGACCCCAGCGCGATGAGGGAGTCCATGTTGGGTGAGCGGTGCCACAGGGTTTTAAAGCCCACCTTATAGTATTTGTCGTTGATATACATAATGGGCAGGGTAAGCAGGAACTGAATCAGCGCCACCACAAACACGTTGCCCGGATCGTGGAAAAAGGCGGGCAGAGGCCAGCCCATCATGTGGCCCATGGCGATATAGAAGAGAGGCACCAGGAAAATGAGGGAGGTCAAAAACCGCCGCTTCATACCGGCGGCCTCTTCCTCCATCCTATTGACCTGCTTAGGCTGGGCCGTCACTCCTTTGACTGCCGGGAGGGAGGCTCCGTAGCCCGCCTCCTCCACCGCGTGGATGATCTGCCCGGCGTCGGTGGCACCCTCGTCGTAGTCCACCACCATGGAGTTGCCCAGCAGATTCACATTGACCCCGTCCACGCCGGCCACTTTGCACACGGCCTTTTCCACATGAGCCGAACACGCCGCGCAGGTCATGCCTTGTACATCGAACTTTTGCTTCATGGTCTCACCATATCGTCTTTCTACTTTAAAATCTTGCCCAGCGTGCCGATAAACTCATCCACCTTCTGGCTGCGCTCCTCCGGCGTTTCCGCCTCCTGAACGCAGTGCTTGAGATGGGCTGCCAGGATCTCTTTATTGGTACGGTTCAAAATAGCTTCCGTAGCCATAAGCTGCTGGGAGATATCGATACAATATCGATTCTCTTCCACCATTTTTATAATTCCGTCAATCTGTCCCCGGGCGGTACGCAGCAGCCGGAGGACTGTTTTCTGGTCTGCCATCATATCAGACACCCCCCTGGGGTGTAGTATAGCACCGGCAGTTAGTCCTGTCAACCTCCCCTGTCGAAAAGTCCCGGAACAAAAGTAGGAAAAAAGGGGTTGACATATTAGAATATTTGAATATAATAATATACAGATCAAGACAGGGAGGTGATCCCATGGAAGGTACGGATTCCATCTATCTGGAGAAGGCGGAGCTGCTGAAGGCCCTGTCCCATCCCGTCCGACTGCGGATCGTCCGGGGCCTGCTCCACTGCGGCTGCCGCAACGTGGGCTGCATGGAAGCCAACACCGGCCAGTCCCAGTCCTGCATCTCCCAGCACCTGATGCGCCTGAAGGCCGCCGGTATTGTAAAGGCGGCCCGGTCAGGTAACGAGGTCTATTACGAGGTCTCCGATCCCCAGACTGCGGCTGTGATCGCCGCTCTGTTCGGAGAGTGTGAGGAGGAATACCATTGTACGACATCGCAGTAATCGGCAGCGGCCCTGCCGGCCTGTCGTCCGCCGTCCAGGCACGGGTTCGAAATAAATCGGTGCTGGTGGTGGGCGGTGACGACCGGGATAATCCCCTCTATAAAACCCCACGCATCGAAAACTACCTGGGCTTTCCCCAAGCCAGCGGACAGGAACTGCTGGATCGGTTCCACGCCCACGCTCGTGAAATGGGAGCCGAACGAAAAGAGGGCCGTGTTCTGAATATCATGCCCATGGGCGACACATTCTATCTCAGCATCGGTTCTGAGATGGAACAGGCCCGGGCGATCATTCTGGCTACCGGCGTGGTGTGGGCCAACAAGTATCCCGGCGAGGCGGAGTATCTGGGCCGGGGCGTCAGCTACTGCGCCACCTGTGACGGAATGCTCTACCGGGGCAAGGAAGTCGTTGTGGTGGGCAAAGCCGCCGACGCGCCTCAGGAGGCCAACTATCTTCAGGAGCTGGGATGTAAGGTCACCTACGTCAGCGACAAGGCCCCCGACGGCCTGCGGCCCGACATTCCCTATGTGAAGGCTCCCAAGGTGGAGATTACCGGCAGCAGCAAGGTGGAATCCCTCCGAGCCGGCAGCACCACCATTCCCTGTGAGGGTGTGTTCATCCTCCGCCCCTCGGTGGCTCCCGCTGATCTGCTCCCCGGCCTGGCACTGGAGGGCGGATATATCCAGGTAGACCGGGACATGGCTACCAATGTCCCCGGCGTCTTTGCCGCCGGCGACTGTACCGGTCTCCCGCTCCAGGTATCCAAAGCCGTGGGCGAAGGCCTGGTGGCCGGCCTGCGGGCTGCGGAATACGTAGACCACATAAGTAATTCAAATTGATTTGATACAGAGAAAGGATGTTATCTATGTCTATCATTCATCTGACCAATGAGGCTTTTGACAAGGCGGTTTCCAACGGTATCTCCATGGTGGATTTCTGGGCTTCCTGGTGCGGTCCCTGCAAAATGCTGGCCCCTGTGATGGAGGATCTGGCGGGCAAGTACGAGGGCAAAGCCCTGGTGGGCAAGGTCAACGTGGACGACGAGCCCAACCTGGCCATGCGCTTCGGCGTCATGAGTATCCCCACCGTCATTTTCCTGAAGGACGGCAAGGAGTTCGACCGCAAGGTGGGTGTCATGCCTCCCCAGGCCTACACCGCCGTGCTGGATGCCAACCTGTAATCTCATTCGTGCAGCAAAAAGGGCTGCCGCCAAATCTGGCGGCAGCCCTTTTGTTGTGCCGATCAGCCCCGCACCTTTTTCAGCAGAGCCTCAATTTCCTCCGGCTTGAGCACCTTACCATAGGACACCACTTTTCCATCCACCACCAGGCCGGGCGTAGTCATGATCCCGTACTGAGCGATCTGGGTGAAGTCGGTGACATGGCCGATGGTAGGCTGTGTGTCTCCCATCCGCTCCAGCGCCGCCCGGGTATTTGCCTCCAGCGTCCGGCAGTTCTGGCAGCCGGAACCCAGGATGAGAATGGATGCCTCCGTCTGCTCAGGTGCGGCGCTGCCACCGCAGGCACAACAGCAGCTATTCTTTTCCTTCTTGTCAAATCCAAACAGTCCCATTACAAGTTACCTCCATAAATGATTTGATCTAATCCTCAGATGATGAAAAAATACTGAAAGAAATTGAAGAAATAACCTACCAGAATAATGCCTGCCGTGCAGATCCCGATAAAAGCCGCCAGCAGCCGGGGCTTCACCGCCTTTTTCAGCATAATGAGTGAAGGCAGGCTCAGGGTGGTCACCGCCATCATGAAGGACAGGATGGTACCCAGGCTGGCTCCCTTAAACAGCAGGCTCTCCGCTACCGGGATGGTACCAAATATATCGGCGTACATGGGTATGCCCACCAAGGTAGCCAGAATTACCGCCGCTGGATTACGGCTGCCCAATACCGTTTCCACCCAGGTCTGGGGGATCATATTGTGGATCACTGCGCCGATGGCCACCCCGATCAAAATATAGGGCGTCACCTTTCGGACGGTGCTGAGCAGCTGCTCTTTGGCGTAGGCCGCCCGGTCACGGCGCGTCAGCTTCTCCCTTTCCAACTCAATATTAGGTGCATTTTTGATGAAGTCCTCCACATACCGGTCCATTCCCAGTTTTTCCAGCAGCGTGCCTCCAATCACCGCCACCACCAGGCCCAGCACCACATACACCACCGCCACACGGGCGCCAAAAATGCTCATCAGAAGCACCAACGATCCAAGATCCACCATGGGCGAGGAGATGAGGAAGGAAAAGGTCACCCCTACAGGCAGTCCGGCACTGGTAAATCCCATAAAAATCGGGATGGAAGAGCAGGAGCAAAAGGGGGTCACCGTTCCCAGAAGAGCCGCTACCGTATTGGCCCCAAGCCCGTGAAAGCGTCCCAGGATGCGCTTGGTCCGTTCCGGCGGGAAGTAGCTTTGCAAATAGGATATGCCAAAAATCAACACCGACAGCAGAACGAAAATCTTGATGGTATCGTAAATAAAAAAGTGTAGGCTACCGCCCAGAGTGCTGTCCAGCTTTAGGCCCAGCGCCTCCAGTATGGCGCCGATCAGCTCGTTGAGCCACTGCATACCCAGGACCTGGTCCTGGATAAAGCGGCCAAAAGCGCTTAAAAAATCCATCTAACTATCTCCTTTCCAACAGATACATTCATAGTTCTAAATATATCGATATGATATTCATAAGAAAAGCCACCGTCCGAACGATGGCTTTATTTTCGGCAAACACACCCTGTATCAGAAGCGTCCCCGCTGTTGGTAAGAGCCTGAAGCCGCCCCCGGGCCCGCTGGGCGCCCTCCTCACTGATGGCATAGTGCATCCACTTTCCCTCTGGATGCCCTACCACCACACCGGAATCACAAAGGATCTTCATATGGTAGGAAAGGGTGGATTGGCTGACCTCCAGGTCCTCCAGCAGCACACAGGCGCACTTCTCTCCTCCACGGAGCAGCTCCAGAATTTTCAGCCGGTTGGGGTCGCAAAAGGCTTTAAATATTCTGGCGTCCTCAGCATGGCGGTCCATGGTCTCCCCTCCAATCAATCGAATTTTTTCGATGTGTAGATCATACTCCATAGATGGTCATCTGTCAACAGCTATTTTTGGCGCAAGAAAAAGTGCCCATCTCACCAGAGACAGGCACTTATTCTCACTCATCCTCTTCTCCCAGCAGATGGGAAGCCAGCGCACAGATCACACCGGCAATGGGATAGACGATCCAGCCCCAAGCCCAGCCCCAGCTTCCGCCGTAGTCCCCTTCCAGGGCCATGGAACCAAAGCCCAGGATCATGTAGACCACGGTGGCGGCCAGCATGATGGCCCCGCACACCTTGCCCACCTTCTTCCGTTGAGCTACCGCCTCCGGGCTGGGGTCGTGCTCCTTGTTCCACTGGTCAATCTCATATTTGCCCTTCCGCAGGACAGCCCATACCAGCACCGCCACGCCAATCGCGATGATGATCAGGAACACCGCCGCTACCTTAGCCTCCGCCCGATCACCCATCAGCTCCGCACTGTCCCCCAGCAGGATCAGCCACACCACCGCAAGGAAAAAGCCCACGATAGGCAGAGCGATGAGGAAGGGATAGCGATTCAGGAACCGCTCCCGCTGCTCTTTGGTATAGAAATCCTGAAGGACCGGGTGTTCCTTCTCAAAGCGATCATAGCGCATACCGACAATCACCAGGATGGCCACCGCCACCGCGATCCCCGAGATGAGAACCGCAGCCACCCAATTCTCTGGCATACCCACCGCACCGTAGAGCCCCAGCGCGCCCCCCACCGACAGGATGATAAGCCCTGTCGCCATGGCGATCCAATTGGAGAACCAGTTCATAAAACGGTCGTATCCAACGGCGTCGGTCTGATAATTGGCCCGCACATCCCCCCGCAGCAGGGTGTCCAGGTCGGTGTGGAACAGCTCACACAGCACCAGCAATTTTTCCATTTCCGGAAAACTGGTATCCGACTCCCACTTGCTCACCGACTGCCGGGATACCTGAAGGGCCTCGGCCAGTCCCTCCTGGGTCATCCCGGCCCTGTCCCTCAGAAATTGTAAATTGGTCCCAAAACTCATGGTCTCTGCCTCCTCTCTAGGTGGCTACAACATATCAAAACCCAAGCGCAACTGAAACCAATTTGCAGTTGCGTTTGGGTTTTTTCCTGTAAACTTTCGGTTGCATCGGGCTTTTTGCCCTCAAAAAATGCTCAGTGGGACCGGCCGCCCAGCATGGCGTTCAGCTCCGCCTGGGTACAGTGATAATCCCCGTCTCCGCTGCGGCGGTAGGACCCCCGGCGGAGGTTTCCCCCGATATAGACCGGCTGCTGGTCCTGTTCCGCCATGGGCACAGTGATGGCCACAATGTCCCCGCCATCCACATGGAGGATCTGGATATCCTCCTCCCGGAGGATGTTGACGCTGACCACTGCCGGGTCGTCCAGGCCGGCAATAAACTCCTCCACCATACCCTGGGGGTCCAGCAGGCCCTGTACCCGCAGGCTGTGGTCGGGCAGCTCCTCCACCCCCAGCAGGATCACCCCGCCGTAGCTATTGGCAAAAGCGGAGTAGGTCTCCCAGATGCTGTGGGGCAGGCCGCCAGTGGCCAGCTTGGCCTCCAGGCGGTTGTTCTCCCGATAGCGGCTGATCTGTGTGAAGTCGAACATAGGGCCGGCCTCCCCTTTCGTAGTGCCTTCATTATACCGGGAAGGATGGCCGTTGACAAGGAAAAAAGGGGCCTGTCCGTGGACAGATCCCTTTTATGGGTTATACGGTAACAGCGCCCAAAATCTCCCCAATGGGTCCGGCAATCACCAGGTCGGCCTCCTTGTCGTAGGGGGTGGGGCTCTTGTTGATGAGGGTCAGCTTGTTCCCCCGGTAGTAGCGGATGAGACCCGCCGCCGGATACACCGCCAAAGAGGTGCCGCCGATGATAAGCATATCCGCCCGGGAGATGGCCAGCACTGCCCCTTCGATGGTCTCCTGGTCCAGGGACTCCTCGTAGAGCACCACGTCGGGCTTGATCATCCCGCCGCACACCGGGCAGTAGGGCACGCCTTTCTGTTCCATCATGAAGTCCAGATCATAAAACTGACGGCACTTCATACAGTAGTTGCGGTGGACCGAGCCGTGGAGCTCATAGACGTTGTCGCTGCCCGCAGCCTGGTGGAGCCCATCGATGTTCTGGGTCACCACGGCCTTGAGCTTGCCCGCCTGCTCCAGCTCCGCCAGCTTCAGATGGGCAGCATTGGGTTTGGCGTCCGGAAAGAGCATCTTGTTGTGGTAGAAGCGGTAGAACTCCTCCGGATTCTTCTGGAAGAAGGTGTGGCTCAGAATGGTCTCCGGGGGATACTGGTACTGCTGGTTGTACAGGCCGTCCACGCTGCGGAAATCAGGGATGCCGCTCTCGGTGGACACACCTGCCCCGCCGAAAAAGACAATATTCTCACTCTCGTCGATCCATTTCTGGAGCTGTTCCAGTTTTTGATCCATACCAAGCCCCTCCTTACGGCGCTTTCCGATGGCGGCAGTAGGTGTGGGGGCAGCTGGAGCAGCCGCCGCAGCCGCACCCCCGCTTGCCCTTCAGATTCTGATGGAAGCGATAGATCAGGTAGACCGCCGCCCAAATAATGAGGACGGCCACCCCGGCGTAGATCAGGTATTTTAACATAGCATTACCTCAAAAACAGGGAGCCGATCTGGTAAACCAGGAAGGAGCCCAGCCAGGCCGCACCCAGCTGCCAGCAGATGGAGGCCAGAGTCCACTTGGCGGAGTTCATCTCCTTGCGGATGGTAGACACCGCCGCCACGCAGGGCACATAGAGCAGTACAAACACCAGGAAGGAATAGGCCGCCAGGGGGCTCTGGAAGGTGCCGCCCAGGGCGGCGGCAATGGCGGTGCCGCTGGCGGTGACGGAGAAGCCGTAGAACATACTCATGGAGGACACCACCATCTCCTTGGCGATGAGGCCGGAGAGGAGGGCCACCGCCGCCTGCCAGGTGCCGAAGCCCAGCGGCGCGAAGAGGGGGGCCAGGAAGGACCCGATGGCGCCCAGAATGGAATATTCCTCGTTGGATACCATGCCGAAGGCTCCGCCCTCGAAGCCGAAGGTCTGGAGGAACCACAGCAGCACGCTCATGGCCAGGATCAGGGTACCCGCCTTGATAAGGAAGCCCTTCACCTTTTCCCACACATGGAGGGCAATATTCTTCAGAGTGGGCAGGCGGTAGGGGGGCAGCTCCAGCACAAAGGCGGCAGGCTCCCCCTTGAATACCAGCTTCTTCAGCAGGATACCGGAGAGGATGGCAAAGATCAGGCCCAGAAGGTAGAGGGAAAACACCACCAATCCACCGTACCGGGGGAAGAAGGCGGCAGTAAGCAGGCCGTACACCGGCAGCCGGGCAGAGCAGGACATGAAGGGCACCAGCATGATGGTCATGCGCCGGTCTTTTTCATTCTCCATGGTGCGGGCGCCCATGACGGCGGGCACCGTACAGCCAAAGCCCATCAGCATGGGGATAAAGGCTTTGCCGCTGAGGCCGAAGCGCCGCAGCAGCCGGTCCATGATGAAGGCGGCCCGGGCCATATAGCCCGAGTCCTCCAGGAAGGACAGGAAGAGGAACAGAATGGCGATCTGGGGCAGGAACGTCAACACGCCGCCTACACCGGCAATGACGCCGTCCACCAGCAGGGCCTCCACCCAGGGGGCGGTGCCGGCAGCAGCCAGCACACCCCGCACCCAGTCGGCAAAGTAGCCGCCGATGAGGGTATCCACCCCGTCAGCCAGCATCTGGCCGGGGCCGAAGGTGAGGGCAAACATAGCCAGCATCATCAGCAGGAACACAGGAATGGCAAACACCTTATGGGTGACGATGGCGTCGATCCGATCGGACAGGGTAGGTGTACCCAGGGGACGGCCCCGGTGCACACAGCTGTCCACCACCTTCTGGATAAACTGATACCGGGCGTCGGCGATGAGGGTCTCCCGGTCGCCCAGCTCATAGGCGCTCTCATACTCCTGACAGACCCGTTCCAGGGCGGCCTTCTCCACCCCGTTCAGGCCCAGGGCCTTCTCCACCAGATCGTCCCCCTCAATGAGCTTGATGGAAGCCCAGTGGGCGGGAATGTGGGCGGCATAGGCCTTATCGTGGATGAGCTCGCCCATCTTATGGTGGATCTGGTGGGTGAAGTCGTCGTACAGGTCGTCCGGCTCCACGGTGACCCCAACGTGCATCTGGTGGTGGGCCACCTCCAGCAGCTTCTGGATGTTTTTGCCCGACCGGGCGGTGATGGGGATCACCGGTACGCCCAGTTCCTCGGACAGCCGGTCCACGTCGATCTTGTCCCCGTGCTTTTCCACCTCGTCCATAAAATTGAGGGCGATGACCATGGGCCGCTCCAGCTCCAACAGCTGAGCAGTCAGATAGAGGTTGCGCTCAATGTTGGTGGCGTCAATGATGTCGATGATGGCGTCGGGCCGCTCTCCCACGATAAAATCCCGGGCCACGATCTCCTCCATGGAGTAGGGGGACAGGGAGTAAATGCCGGGCAGATCCACCACGGTGACGGATTTCCCATCTACCTCCGCCCTGCCCTCCTTCTTCTCCACCGTCACGCCGGGCCAGTTGCCCACATACTGGTTGGAGCCGGTAAGGGCATTAAAGAGGGTGGTCTTGCCGCAGTTGGGGTTGCCCACCAGAGCCAGCTTCATCTCCCGGGTATCATGGCTGGCATAGTCCGGCACGCCGCCGTGGGCCGCAGCCTCATGGGCGTGATCGGCATCCATCCGCCGGATGGTCTCCTCGTCGGGCAAGTGCTGCACCATACCCATGCGCTTTTTTCTGGCCTGGGCCTTCCGCTCTCCCTCCTCGCCGGTGGCGATGAGGATTTGGGCTGCGTCTGACTTCCGCAGCGACAGCTCGTAGCCCCGCAGGTTGAGCTCCACCGGGTCGCCGAAGGGGGCCACCTTGCGCACCATGACCTGGGTACCGGGGGTCAGGCCCATGTCAACCAGGCGGCGCTTCACCGGCCCCCGGTCATTGCCTACCTGGAGAATGATGCCCTTTTCCCCGGGCTGGACTTCCTCCAGAGTCTTATGTGTCTGTGTCTCTTGTAGTTTCATCTTATCCCATCCGCAGTTCTCAGAGTTAATCTAATCTAATTCCGTGCCCATTATACTACGCTGGCAGCGGCAGACGCAAGAGACTTCCCCCGCCATTTTCACCAAAATCCCACTGGTTTTGTGGCCATAAGAGAAAACATCGAACAAAGGCAAAAAAGGAGCGCCGCGGAATCTCCGCAGCGCTCCCGATATACCTTGGAACTTAGTCCTCGTGGTCGTGATCCTCACAGCCGCAGCCACAGCCGCAGTCGTCCTCGTCCTCATCGCCGCAGCAGCAGTCGTCAGACAGGTCCAGAGCGAACTTCTGCTTGCAGCTGGGGCACTGGATTACGCCCTCGTCCAGAACGGACTCGTCGATCACCAGAGTCTCGCCGCAGTTGGGGCACTCGGTCTCGAAGAAGTCGTCGTCATCGCAGCAGCAATCGTCGTCATCCTCGTCGTCCTCGTCCTCATAGACGGCCTTCTCCACGTCGGCCAGGTCGTCGGAGATGGCGTCAATCTCCTCGCCCAGAGCCACGGTGTTCTCCTCCAGATCCTCAATGGACATCCCGATCTCCTCCAGGATGCCGATGATCACGTTGAGGAGCTTGCCCTCCTTGGACTTCTCGGT
>PPYE01617561.1_pt1 | contig 19881 bp, 16 predicted proteins | sample 1559881 | NCBI WGS metagenome assembly PPYE01 (sample SAMN08240022, study PRJNA423297) | Human gut metagenome, whole genome shotgun sequencing project. | reverse complement strand
GCAAACAAAGCCATAGTATGGCTTTGTTTAGCCCGCGGGTTCCACCGGCTAGGAATGTCTAACAAGGTGCATGCTGCTAGGAGCAGCGGGATCTGCAACCCGAAAAGTTTTGACTTGTGTTCTAAATATGATATACTGGAAAAGCAAAGCCATATTTGGCTGCAGAACGGACAAAAAAGCGAGGAAAAACAGAAACTATGCAGGAAATAAAAAAGAAAAAACGGGCGGTCGCGCTTTTTGTGATCGTTCTGATCTGCCTTTGCGGCTGGTGGGCTGTGCGGAAAGAGGGTTTCTTTCTGGATGAGATCTACTCCTACGGCCTTGCAAACAGCAGCTATGCGCCGTTTTTGAATTGGTATTATAATGGTGAGCATTCGTTTGATGGAAATCTCCCGGAAGCAGTTTTTGAACAACAGGATTTTGTGAATTATATTTCGGTTCAGAAAAATGATCGCTTCAACTATGCGTCGGTCTACTATAATCAGACGCAGGACATTCATCCGCCGCTGTTTTATTTTCTGTTGAATACAGTATGCTCGCTGTTCCCGGGCAGCTTTACAAAATGGACGGGTCTGGGGATGAATTTTGTGCTGCTGGGCGGCACGCTGGCAGCGCTGTATGCGCTGGGCATGGAGCTGTTTGCAGACTGGAAAAAAGCATTGTTCGTCTGTGCATTGTATGCGTTCAACCGTGAAATGATCTCAAATGTGACGATGGTGCGCATGTATATGCTCATGACCTTGCTGACGATCCTGCTTGCGCTGCTGGTGGCAAAGTCTCTTCGCAGGCCGTCTGTGCCCAAATATCTTCTGATCGGTGTAACCATCTATCTTGGCATGATGACCCAGTATTTCTTTGTGGTCTATGCCTTCCTGCTGTGCGCAGCATATGACCTTTACCTGATGTTCCGGCGCGAATGGAAAAATGCTGCTGCATTTTCGCTTCCGGCACTTGCGGGTGTTGGCGGAATGCTGCTCACCTTTCCGTGCTGGTATGCACAGCTGCACTCGCAGAATACGAACTCACTGGATGCTACAACGCGCAATCTTTTTGATCTGGCGCAGTACCCCAAAGGCCCGCTGGAGCTGATCGGCTGGAGCATCGTCGGCTTTGCTGTAGGCGCAGGCATTATGGCCGTGCTGATCCTGACGAAGCTGGGGCAGCGCTGGCTGCCGGGCAAGTTGCGCGGCACTACGCTGATCCCCGAGGATGTCAAGCTGATCACGGTCCCGGCGCTTGCTGCATTTCTGGTTATCGCGGTGATCTCGCCGTATAAGTCGCTGCGGTATGTGTACCATCTGCAACCGCTGGAAGCGCTGTTTTGTGGCTGCGGCCTTTTCTCCATTCTGGATACGCTGCGTGCAGGCACCAGAAAGCGCATTCTGCAGATCGTGTGCCTTGCAATGGTCGTGCTTGCATTTGTGATCGAGCCGGAGCGCATGTACAGCGGTACTTATAAGATAGACAAGGAACTGGAACAATACAGTCAGGCCGCCTGCGTGGATATTACCGGGGACCTTGGCAGTTTCACTTCCGGCGTGCAGGAGCTTCTCAAATTTCAGGATGTCTGTGTGGTGCCGGACGATTCCAGTGAGCTGCTGGTGCAGTATAACACCGGCGAAAATGATACGCTGGTGCTGTTCATTGGAGGCCGGGGGCTGTGGCAGTTCGTGACGGCAGAACAGGTGGAGCAGATCACGGCCCAGAACATAGAAACTGCGTGGAACGTTGCCCGACAGGGCGGCTATGAGGATGTTTCGCTGCTGGCAACGCAGGAGTTTGAACAGATCTTTGTTTTGAAAAAGTGAACGCTTTGCGGCACAGCAGAAGAAAAAACTGCCTTTTTTGCGCGTGCTATATCGTTTTAAGGTAAAGTGTGCTAGAATAGTACTATCAACGATTCAGGAGGGTATCCCATGCTCAAACGACTGCGCAAAGCGCACCCGATCTTATTCTGTGTTCTGGCAGAAGTGGTCTTTCTGGCAAGCCTGTTCGTAACAGATCTTGTCTTTACCATTGCATTGGTTCTTTTTCGGGCGGATTTTGCGTCCATTGATACATACCTCTACAGCACTCTGCAGGAGCTGGTGGGGGCCATGGTGGCAGTGCTGTTTCTGGTACGGACAGACCGTGCTGGGCTGCTGCGCCGCCGCGGCAGCGGCTTTTTCAATGGCCTGCTGGTGGGCATGTACCCGCTGGTGTTCATTGGCTACAATGCCTTTGGTTCGCTGGTGCTGGGCCGGCCGGAGAACGGCGTGCTGCAGCCTGCGGCACGCATCTGCACCTTCCTTGTCAGCATGGCCATGGTGGGTGTGGCCGAGGAATTCATCTTCCGCGGTGTCATTGCCCAGACCCTGCTGGAGCACTTTGGCACCAGCCGCGCCGGTGTGTGGAAGGCCTGCCTTTTGTCCGGTGTGCTGTTTGGTGCGGCGCACCTGACCAATATCCTCAGTTCGGCACCCTTCGGTGTGCTGATGCAGTGCGTGTTTGCAGCATCGCTGGGCACTCTTTTTGCGGCGATCTACTTCCGCACCGGCAATTTGTGGGTGACGGTATTCCTGCACGGTGCCATGGATATTTCGTCCATGCTCATCGGTGGGCTGTACGGCACCACTACCGTGGCCGATGCGGTAAGCGGCTACGATGCATCCATGCTGCTTTCGGTGCTGCTGTATCTGATCCCCACCGCAGTTCTGCTGCGCAAAAAGAAGCTGCCGGAGGTACAGCTGTACTGGCACCAGTACGTAAAAAAATAAAGGCAGGATGCAAAAAATATCCTTGCATTTTGCACAGGGTTCTGGTATACTGTATCTGTTACCGTGGTACGGGGTTGGGAGTATGCCCGCTTTTTGGGAATGCCGTTTCCCGCCGCTGTTCCATTGGCACATAAAATTTTATAAAGAGGTATGTAACTATGAACAAGCAGGAAGTTATGGCCAAAGTCGCTCTGACCGAGAAGGACACTGGCTCTCCCGAAGTGCAGGTCGCTCTGCTGACCGCTCACATCAACGAGCTGAACGAGCACCTGAAGAAGAACCCGAACGATCACCACAGCCGCCGCGGCCTGATGAAGATGGTTGGCCGCCGCCGCAATCTGCTGGCTTATCTCCAGAAGAAGGACATCGAGCGTTACCGTGCTCTGATCGCAACTCTGGGTCTGCGTAAGTAATTTAAACAGAGGGCAGGTACCGCAAAGGTGCCTGCCTTTTGCTTTTGTATACAAATGGCAGCGGCTGCGTATTGCAGCAGTAAATCGAACGCCTGTGCCCCGAATGCTTTTTCATGGCGCGGACGGCTCACATCAACGGCAGAGACATTCCCCCGGTGGGGGGAAATATCTCAAACAAAACCGGATGTGAACGGCACGGACGCTGGATTTATTGCTATGATGCGCGTGCCACCGCCTTTTGGATAGAAAAAATCCGAAAAAACAAGGAGGCAAAAACAATGGCAATTGAATTTGGTTCCCGCAGAGAGACCTTTGAGAACTACAAGGTCTACGAGACCATGCTGGCAGGCCGCCCGTTCAAGGTAGAAATGGGCAAAATGTGCGGTCTGTCCAACGCCAGTGCACTGATCCGCTACGGCGAGACCTGCGTTCTGTGCAACGTGGTCATGAGCCCCAAGCCCCGCGAGGGTGTGGATTTCTTCCCCCTGAACGTGGAGTATGAGGAAAAGCTCTACGCCGCAGGCCGCATCCCCGGCAGCTTTATGCGCCGTGAGGGCCGCCCCGGTGAGCGCGCCATCCTGACCAGCCGCGTGGTGGACCGCCCCATGCGCCCGCTGTTCCCCAAGGAAATGCGCAACGACGTGTGCATCACCATGACCGTCATGAGCCTGGACCCCGACTGCAGCCCTGAGATCGCCGGTATGATCGGTGCTTCTCTGGTCACTGCCGTGTCCGACATCCCGTGGAACGGCCCCATCGGCGGCGTGCAGGTGGGTCTGGTGGACGGCGAGATCGTGCTGAACCCCACGCAGGAGCAGCGCAAGGTGAGCGACCTTGCCCTGACCGTTGCCGCCACCATGGATAAGATCGTCATGATCGAGGCCGGTGCCAACGAGGTGGACGAGGACACCATGCTGAACGCCATCAAGGCCGCTCACGTGGAGATCAAAAAGACCATTGAGTTCATCAATCGCATCGTGGCCGAGCGCGGTAAAAAGAAGATCGATTTTCAGGTGGTGGGTCTGGATATGGACGTGTTCCACGCCATCCAGAACAAGTATCTGGACGACTTCAAGGCCGCTATGGACACCGACGACAAGAATGTGCGCGATGCCGCTCTGCTGCCCATCATGGACAAGATCGCCGAGGAGTACCCCGACCTGACCGCTGCAGACCTTGATCTGGTCAGCTACAAGATGCAGAAGTTCGTGGTGCGCCGCTGGCTGCTGGACGAGGGCAAGCGCGTGGACGGCCGCGGCATCAACGAGATCCGCCCGCTGGCTGCCGAAGTGGGCATCCTGCCCCGCGTGCACGGCTCCGGCATGTTCACCCGCGGCCAGACGCAGGTGCTCACCACCTGCACTCTGGGCGGCACCAAGGACAACCAGCTCATGGACGACCTGACCGACGAGCAGACCAAGCGCTATATCCATCACTACAACTTCCCGCCGTACTCTGTGGGCGAGGCCCGCGCACCGCGCAGCCCCGGCCGCCGCGAGATCGGCCATGGCGCACTGGCAGAGCGTGCTCTGGTGCCCGTGCTGCCCTCTCTGGAAGAGTTCCCCTACACCATCCGCTGCGTGTCTGAGGTGCTCTCCTCCAACGGTTCCACCTCTCAGGCATCCATCTGCGGCTCTACGCTGGCCCTGATGGATGCAGGCGTGCCCATCAAGGCACCCGTTGCCGGCATTTCCTGTGGTCTGATCACCGAGGGCGACCGCTGGATGACCATGCTGGACATTCAGGGCGTGGAGGACTTCCACGGCGATATGGACTTCAAGGTGGGCGGCACCCGCAAGGGCATCACTGCCATCCAGATGGACATCAAGATCGACGGCCTGACCTACGACATCATTGCCGAGGCTTTCGAGAAGTGCCGCAAGGGCCGCCTGTATATTCTGGACGAGATCATCAAGCCGGTGATCGCAGAGCCCCGCCATGAGCTGAGCCGCTACGCACCCAAGATGTTCAGCATGATGATCCCCACCGATAAGATCAAGGACGTGATCGGTAAGGGCGGCAAGGTCATTCAGGACATCTGCGCTACCTGCAACTGCAAGATCGACGTGCAGGAGGACGGCCATGTGTTCGTCTCTGCTGTGGATCAGGAGGACGCAAAGCGCGCCATCTTTACCATCAAGACCATTGTGGAGGACCCCGAGATCGGTGCCATCTACAAGGGCAAGGTGACCCGCCTGATGAACTTTGGTGCCTTCGTTGAGATCGCACCGGGCAAGGAAGGTCTGGTTCACATCTCCAAGCTGGACACCAAGCGTGTGGAGCGCGTGGAGGATGTGGTGGCCGTGGGTGATGCCATCGTGGTCAAGGTGACCGACATCGACCAGCAGGGCCGTATCAACCTGAGCCGCCGCGATGCCATTCTGGCGCTGGAAGCCAAGCGCGCCGAGCAGCAGGCACAGCAGCAGTAAACCCTGACTGCATAAAAGAAACCGAAAAAGAGGACCCGATGCATCTGCATCGGGTCCTCTTTGTTGTATCAGAAGGAAATTATACTGTGCGGTATTTGCGATCCAGCGCCCAGCCGAATGCAAACAGCACCACACCGCTGACAGCCAGCACCGGCACGGGCCAGTTCAGCTGACCGGTCTGCGGCAGACCGCTCATTGCCGGGTTATCCGGGTGGCCCGGCAGAACGGGGCTGTCTGGATTACCGGGTGCTGCCGGATGGCCCGGGTGGCCCGGAGCCACGGGATTGTCCGGATTACCGGGAGAGACCGGATTACCGGGAAAGACCGGGTTATCCGGGTTGTCCGGCGGGGTAGGCGTATCAGGATGATCGGGCGTAGGCGGGGTAGGGGGCGTAGGCGGCGTGTCCGGCTTGGTGGGGGTGTAAGCACCCACCTTGGGGCTGGCATCCACCGCATAATTCCACTTGCCATCCTCCGCCATGGGCAGAGAGACAAGGAACGGATTGATCGGCTCATAGCCCTTGGAAGCCTCGGTCTGCACGATCAGATACAGGCCCAGCTCCAGACCACGGAAGGTCACGTTGCCGTCCGCATCAATGGTCTTTGTGGTGCCCTCGGCGCTTTGGGGCAGATACTCCTGCAGCTGGGCCGCAAGGGTGCTGTCGGTCAAATCACCCAGCGCAATGCCGCAGCCGTAGAAATCGCCGCAGTATTCGTAGCTCAGGTTGCCGTTTTGGTGCTTTACCTCGGCCACACGGTACAAAGTGAGCTTGCCGCCGCTCAGCGCCTTATCGTTGGCGCTGTCGTACAGCGTAACGCGGATGGTGCCGGTAGTGGGATTGCCGCTGCTGTCCACCAGCTTGATGTTTGCGCTGGTGGCAAGGGCAGGCAGCGCACTTGTTACCAGAAGGCACAGCACCAAAAGCAGGGCCGCAGCGTGCTTTTTGAGATCAGTGCGTTTCATGTTTTTCACCTCTTGTAGATTTGCGTTTGCGGTTGGAGAACAGCAGCCAGAGCAGCAGCACCAGCAGCAGGGGCAGTGCCATGATGGGAGCTGTGATGATCGGTTCGATCTTGATGGCATCGGCTGTTACACGGATGTGCTTGAGCTTGTCCGGCGTTTCGATGCGCCGTCCGCGCACCAGAAGGCGGTGGGAGTTGATGCCGTAGGGGGTGCAGGTCATCAGGGTGACGTAATCCTTGCCGTCCACCACCTTGAGGTTGTCCGTCTCGGTGGGCAGTACAATGGAGATCTGGTCCACCTCGTAGGTGAGCACGCGGTCCAGGATCGTGATGGTGAAGGTGTCGCCTACTTCCAGCTGGTCCAGATTGGTGAACAGCTTGGCGCTGGGCAGGCCCCGGTGCGCCGAGATGACGGCGTGGGTGCTGCCGCCGCCCACCGGCAGGCTGGTGCCTTCCAGATGACCTGCCGCCACCTGCAGCACGCCATCGCTGGTGCCGTGGTAGATGGGCAGCTCCACACCGATCTTTTCAATGGTGATGTAGCCCATAATGCCGGTGCCGGTCACATCCAGCGTGCTTTCGTAGGTGGGAAAGCGCTGCGGGAAATACAACGCGTCCGGGTCGGCGGCGATCTGCGCATTGAACGCATCTGCCGCCTCGAAATAGGCGCTGTAGTCGGCATCGGTCAGATTGTCCACATCCTCGGCATAGGTGGCCACAACACGGGACTGATGCAGCTGGTTGACGTAATCGCTGAGGGTGGGGTATAACATCACGGATAGACCCACGAAAAAGACGAGGATCAGGATGATGGTGCTTTTGTTCTTTTTCATGGGCTACTCCCTAATGTTATAAGGATAGGAGCGGGGGCCTTGCGGCCCCTTTGCTCCGGGTTCTTGGGGGAAATGGAGCTTACTTATTCTCCATGCGCTTCTTGGTGACCAGCAGAACGATGGCCGCAACCATCAGGCCGCCGCCGACCACATAGAAGATGGTAGTGCCGATACCGCCGGTGGAGGGCAGGGTAATGCCGCCGGCTTTTTTGTTGATGATGGTGGTGGACAGGTTACCGGACAGATCAACATGGTTTACGTCGTGCGTTGCAGAAATGACGATTTCTTTATTGGCACAGGCACCGTAACCGTCAGGAGTTTTGGTCTCCTTCAGGTAGTAGGTGCCAGCGTCCAGACCCTTAACATTGAACTGACCATCTTGGCCAGAGATCATCTCAACGCCTTTACCCTCAGTGCTAAAGTCGCGAGAGTAAGTGCAGTCATCATTCATTTTGAGCTTGATCTCATCTTCATCATGGCAAGCTTTATCGCTGTACAGACGGAAGCCGGCGCCCGCCAACACATTATTCGGGTTATCATCATCGTGATACTTGGTGTTGTTCAGCTGGTAGGTGTACACACAGACTTCGCTTTTAGGAGTGGTGCCCCAGTATTCGCCGGGTCTGGGGTTATTAGAGTACTGGAGCTGTACGCTGTTTTTGTTTTCGGTAGAGCCACTTCTAGTATTGACATAGGCTTTGTCGTTCAGGTGTGCAGTATAGGTGACCGTAATAGTAGCGCCGTCATTCAAATCAAGCCCTTCGGCACAGGTCTTGACATCAGGAATGTTTACCTCAAAATAGTTTTGAGTTTCAAGATTGTCAGTATTAATGGTATACTTCGAAGTATCGTTGGTGATATCATAGGTGTGGCCATTGGAATTAATGACTACACTATCGAGTTTGTCATAAGTAATGCCCTCGGACAGAGTATCTTTGAAGCAAACAGCGTACGTATCATAGTAATCGTAAGCATGGTCGGTGCTTGCGGGCAAGGTAGCGGTCAGCTTGAACTGGAACTTTTCATTGATCGCATGGTCAGCGCTGGAACCAAAAACTCCTGTGCTGGTGCCATCCTGATTGTCGAAATTGTCGAAAACCTCCTTCTTAACAGAGGGCTTTTCGGCCTTAGGCGTAATTGGAACGTTCCAGTTTGCGTGGGTAACCATCAGCAGGAAGGAATTGTAGGCATGATCGAAATCGCCAGGATTAAATGGGGTAGTATCAACGACCAGATAATAACCTGCCTCGTCAAAATGGATGTGATCGCTACCACCACCACCTTTAACGGCGGGTTCCGGGGTTGCATTGGCATCCGGGTAGAGATAGTGGCATACAACGCGCGCAAAAGCGATGCTGTTAGCATCGGAATCGTCCCATTTGCTGATAACCTCAAGAACCTTCTGAGCAGTGTTAGTGTCGGTAGCGTCGATAAACTGAAACTGAGTGCCAAGGGTAGAATCTGCTTTCAATTGGTCCAGAAAAGCGGCAGGATTATCAGCGATGTTGCTGCCCCACGTAACGTTGGAAATCTTAAAGTCTTTAATATCATTACCCTCAACATCACCCTTGAAGATCTGGAAAGCGCTGAAAGAGTGCCATGTGGTGATGTCCCCCTCAGTGCCTGCAAACGCCGGGATCGCCATGGCGCACAGCATGGCAACTGCCAGCAGTGCGGCCAGCAGCTTTTTGATTGCTTTCTTCATCATGATTTGCGAAAATCTCCTTTCAAGTTTTTCTGATTCCTATTTTCAGGGTCTGCTTCCGGCGCAGAATCAATTTTGCCGCCGTGTCAGGAAGGATGCAGGCTTTTTAACGTGCCCCCCTTTCGCGTCTGCGCTTTTTGCAAACCCCGCACACCAGAGCGGCAAGCATCAGCGCGCCGCCACCTGCTGTATACAGTTTGGTACCGGCCCCGCCGGTAGAGGGAAGTTCGTAGTCGGACGGATCGGCCTGACTGGTGATCACAAGGCTGTCGGTTTTTACCGACTCTTCGGCATCATCGCTGATGGTCGTGTCCAGAATCCTGATGTTATTGATTACTTCACCGTCAACAGCCGTTTCGCCAACGTCCTTCAGCTTGACGGTGTAGCAGATAGAATAGGTGCCTGCGGCAATGGGGGAACCGGCAGAACCCAAGGTGATCTTGCGCTCACCATTATCATCTTCCCAAGTGATGCGGAGCGTTGTATTGCCGTTTTCCATGCTGAGCCGGAGCGAGTCTTCGACATATTCGGCGGTTACGCCGGTGGGCAGGGTCATGCTGTCCGCAAGCGTCAGCGGGCCGGCCTGTTCGTTCTGGACCACAAGCGTAACAGTGTAATCCAGGTAGGCATCGCTGCCATTGTAGCGCGGGTCCTTCACGCTCTGGTTAAGGTCATAGTTCTTATCGTCTTTTTGATCCTCATCGAGGGTTTCATCCGGGTTGATGGTGATATCAAGGGCGTAATCTTTGTTGACCTCGATCTGATTAAAGCCGCTGCTGGTGACCTCGCTCTGGTTCCACTGGAAATTGAAGGCAATGTTGCTGGTGACCTTGGCATCGGAAGTATCCGCGCCTGCGGCTGCCTCCTCTTTCTGCTTGATATAGTCTTGGTCGTACCGCAGCACGGCGTACCAGCAGCCGTCATTCCCCTTGAGCAGCCGGTAGCTGCCGCAGGTGACATAATTGCCGGTATCTTCCAGTTTACCGGAGATAAGCTCATCGTTCAGCACATCAAAGCTCTTGGGCAGCTTAACATGGACACAGTAGTCGTTGTCCTGGATCTCTTTGGCCGGGATATCTGTGACGGTAAGGCTGCTGTGCAGAAGCTCCGAAATGGTGGTGACATTGGTATCCTCGTATTCAGTGCCATTCTTGCGCTGCACCTCCAGAGCAGTGAGGTAATCCAGTGCATCCAGACCTTTGATGGTGGTAATGGCACCTGCGTCATCTTCGACTTTGAAATCCGGCGTAGCAACGCCGTAATCAGCCTGCTGCGCATTTGCCACAGACACCAGCGTTGTCACCTGCGAAGCATTCAGCGTGACTTCAGCCACCTTGCCATCCACATCGCCGGAGATCACGGTCAGGGTGCCGAAATCTTTGTCCACATCGCTCACGATGCCAACGGTGCTGGCATCCACGGTGTATTCCTCAATGTGGGGCGCGGTGTCGGTGGTGGCCGCAGCATCCATGGAGAGCAGGGCAATGTCGGCATCGGCGGAATCATCCTGCACCTGCAACGGCTGGCTTTCCGCGGCCACAGCCTTGGTCACGGTGCCATTGTAAATGACGATATCACCGGGCATTGCGGCATCAGACGGCAGATCACCGTCAAAATCCATGGCATAGCCGCTGCCGGTCTCTTCGTTGTACAGCGCGCTGCGCAGCTGGCTGTGCAAAGACAGCACGCTGGAAACCTGCGGGATAGCGCTCTGGGGGATATCGGCATATTTCAGGCAGTAGGAAAGGAACATCACGTCCCATGGGCCGTAGTCGTTGCCGTAGTCGTTGCCGTAGCGGGTGTAGTGGCGCACGGTCTCGCCGTCGGCATCGTCCAGCTGGAAGTTGCGCTCGCTCTGCTCATATCCCAGCTGGCTCTCGGCTACGGCCAGCAGGTCGTCGGCCCAGTTGCCGCTCAGCGTGGTGCCGGTCTGTGCCAGCCATTCGTCCTCGTCCTGCGTGCCGTCCAGCGGGTCGGACAGGCAGTTCACCGTGTGGTGATGCTCCGGCAGGCCGCAGACCAGCACTTCCTCGTAGCAGGCATCGGTGTGGTGGTGCACCGGGGGCTCGGTCACAGGATCGACCACCACTGGCTTTGCGGCCACCGGCTCCTCAAACAGGGCCACCGGGTCATAATCGGGGTTCACTTCTTCTACAAGCTCGCCCTCTTCCAGACCGCACACCAACTCATAGGTGGTGGTGTAGCAGCTGTCGTCGTGGGTGTGCTCGAATTTATCGCAGATGAAGGTGACACCATCCTCATCAAAACAGCTGTCGTCGTGGGTGTGCTCTTCTTCCAGGCAGGTCAGCTCCCGCACTTCCTGGTAGCAGTCGTCGGTGTGCTCATGGGGCACAAAGATGTACTCCGGCTCTGCGGAATAGGCTGCAGTGCCGGGATCATCCGCATCCACGCCCAACGCATCATCATCCATGTCGAATGTATCATCAAAAGACATGCCGTCGTCCGTCATGGTGGCGTTCCAGTCCTCCGGTTCGCCTTCCTCATAGCCGCACACCAGCTGCTTTTCATAGCAGGCAGCGGTGTGCTCGTGCTCCAACTCGCCGCACAGATATTCGGCCGTTTTGGCAATGCCCACGCCGTGCAGCTGCCAGTTCACGAACAGGCTGGTGGTAAGCGCCAGTGCCAGCAGCAGCGCAGTATAGCGTCTGGCGCGCTGGTGGTTCCGACGGAACTTTTTCTGATATTCTTTCACAATATCCCGCATGATTCCTAAACCTCCTTAGTGGATCAACGAGAAGTTGGACAAGGGCCATACCCGCAAAAAAACCTTGCCTACGATCTGACTTTTTTCCACACAGCCGATCACACTGCTGCGGCTGTCAATGGAGGTGGCCCGATGGTCACCCAGTACGAAATACCGGTTTTCCGGCACCTGATAGGGAAATTTGATGTCGCATTCGCCCAGAGCCAGTTCATCTACATAGGGCTCATCCAGCGTCTGGCCGTTCACAGTGACCACACCGTCCTCGTCCAGTTCGATCACATCACCGGGCAGGCCGATGATGCGCTTGAGCAGAAGCTTGTTCTGCCAGTAAAATCCGCAAAGGTCGCCGGTCTTCATGTCACTGCCCTTGACCAGCAGAATGATGTCCCGGTCCTGCAGAGTGGGGTTCATGCTGTCGCCGGAGACCTGCAGCACCGGCAGAAACAGGGTGGCCAGCAGCACGGCAACGGCCGCGACCACCAGCAGCGTGTAGACCGTGCTGCGCAGCACCCGCATATAACGGCTGCGGTAGGCCAGACGTTCGCGCTCTGCTTCCACCTCTGCTGTGGATGGAATGGGCGTGAACCTGATCTTTTGCTCTTTCATTTGGCACGCTCCTCCGGCAGGAATTCCGTGCTGTGATAGCCGTCCAGCAGTTCGCTGGCCCGGCGGTCAAAAGCGGCCCGGCGCTGCTGGATCTCCTGCTGCGTCCGGGCAAGCATTGCCTTGCAGTCCGCTTCGGTCTGGGCGCGCTTGCGTGCGGCGGCTTCCGTTTCCGCGTCGCACTGCTGCTGGGTACGGGCCTTCAGGTTCGCAGCCTCGGTCTGTGCCTGTGCAAGGATCTGCTGGGCTTCGGCTTCCGCCTGAGCGCGCAGAGCGCTGGCAGCGGCATCGGTGTTTTTGTTTGCTGCGAGCACCGATGCAACGTATTCATCAGCCGCAGCCTGCGCCGCTTCAAACACCTTGTTCAGCTCCAGTGCAGCCTGCGCAATGGAACCTGCGTTTTCAATATGGATCTGCCGTTCCTGCAGCTGGGCAGACAGGGCAGCGTTTTCTGCCCGGAGCCGGTCCTCGCTCTGCTTGAGCGCCAGAATGATCTCGACTAATTCGGTGCGGCGCATGTGCCGCAGTTCACGGTCTGGCATAATGATCGATTTCTCCCGCAAAAAGTGGTCGGATTGGGCGAACGAAAACTTTCGACAAATACGAAAATTTTCGCACCACAAAACCACATTTGATATATCAGTTTTCGGCGTGAAAGCGCCAGTTTGATGAATGACCTTCCACCTTATATGTTAGCACAGTATGCGTAACAAAAGCGTAACAAGAATGCCTTTTCCGTGCATTTTTTTGCCAAAGCCAAAGAAAAATTGTTTCTTTTGATGTAAACGATTAAAATGCGTTAAAAACAAAAAGAACTGTCCCCACAACGGAGACAGTTCTTGAAAAACAGATGAAAATAGAAGCCGGATCAGAAGCTCTTCAGCAGATCGCCCAGAGTCAGGAAGGACTGGTAGATCACGTTGACATTGTTGATGATGGAGCTTGCACCGGAGAAGATGCGGGCAATGGCGTTGAACACCTTACCGACATTCAGGAAGCTGTTGTAAGCGTCGCGGGCACCACCGTCCAGATAGACCATTTCCTCTTCGCTGATGGAGGCATAGTTTGCGGGCAGTTTCATAGTAGACATGGAGATTTTCCTTTCTATTGATAAAATTGATACAGTGTGTGGAAAGACTTAAATAAAGGCAGCCACGGCCAGCGTGGTGATCAGAGCACCGGCTACCGTCAGAACGCTCAAAATCGGGCCGTCATCGTATTCCTGCGCGGTCTGTTCCGGCTGAGCGGGCGTGGATGTGCTGGTGGAAGTGGTGGCATTTTTCACGGTCCAGTGTGCGTACACAGTGGTATCACCGGTAAACACCGTAGAGGTGCTGATTTTTGTGCCGCCCACCGGCTCGGTATACCAGCCGTCAAAGGTGTAGCCTTCCAGCGCAGGCTGCGCGGGCAGGGCACTGAGTTTGCCGCTCAGATTGGTGGTGACTGCCACAGCGGAGCTGCTGCCGCCCATGGCATCCAAACCAATGGTGTAGACCTGCGAATCCTTGTCTTCTGCGGCAAAGGCAGAGGGCAGTGCACAGCAGAGCAGTGCAGCGCTGAGCAGACCGAGGACCAGTATTTTCAAGATCTTTTTCATATGACTCCTCGCTTTCCTGACGAATTGGGATGTGGTGCCTGCCGGGAACGGAAACACCAGAACAGACCTCGATGTCCCCGCCATGAGGCAGTAGACGAAAAAGCCGGGAAGAGGAGGTTTATTCAATCCTATATTTACCACATATAGTGTAACAAAAGCGCAACAAAATGGGCGTATTCTGTTGTTATGATGAAAAAATTGGTTTTTCACAAATTGCAGGCTGCAAAAGGCGGCACAGAGCCGCCGCAAAAGCGGAAAAGTGGAACCTTCCCCTTGTGGAAAAACAAAGAATATGGTATAATATCTTGCACGATGCGCCATCGCCAAGCGGTAAGGCAGGGGACTTTGACTCCCCCATCGTAGGTTCGACTCCTGCTGGCGCAACCAAAAGCCCCGTCATCCTGAAAAGGCTGACGGGGCTTTTTGCATCACTTTTCCACAAAATGCGGCTGAACGGTGCAAAGCTCAGCGGCGGCGGATCTTTCTGGTGGGCTTGCGGCGGTTCCAGTTGTTCAAAAGGACCCATGCAAAGTAGATGATGATGGAAATAATACTCAATGTTATTACAACTTTGAGGTACAGACTGCCCAGAAACTCCCGGAACCGGGCCACCGTGAACAGCAGCGGGTTCAGGCTGACATCCTGCCCGGCGATCAGGTCCACCACGCCAATGGTCTCACCGGCAAGCTTCAGCTCCACGGTACCCACCACATCGCCCTGCTGGACAGGGGCACACACGGAATCCGGCAGGTGGAAATATTTCTGGGTCACGCTGCCGTCGCCGGTGGAGGGCAGCAGGGTCATCATGCTGTCGGCGGGATACAGCTGCAGGGAGCTGGTATCGGAGGAATACTTCACCGGGATCTCGGCCAGCGTAAGGTCGGTGTCCAGCGCGGCCTGAATGGAAAAGCTGTCGAACACCCAGTCCATCAGCTTCACGGTCTCGCACAGGGCCGGGCGACGGTTGGCGTAGCCGAAATCGTCGCAGGTGTCCGGGCTTTGCATTACGCAGAAAATATAGGTGGCACCATCCTTATTGGCCCATGAAACATAGCTCTGATTGCCACTGTCGCTTTTGAATGCGGTCACATCGCACATGCCGCCCTGCATGGCGCTGCGGTAGTATTTGCCGCCGCTGGATTTGCTCAGCGCGGCATTCTGGCTGACCAGAACAGACGAAGAACGGTGTTTTTCTTTGGCGGGCATGGTAAAGCTGGGCGCACCGGAAACCTCCACAAAGGCATCAAAGCTCATCAGATAGCGCAGGATCAGGTACATATCCACGGCACAGGTCACGTTGCCGCTGCTGATGCCGCAGGCATCCGTCCAGGTGCTGCCGGTGGTGCCGATGCGCTGGGACAGGGTGTTCATCTGGCTCACCCAGCCCGCGAGATCGCCGCCGGAAAGGGCATAAGCAAGGCCCATGGCGGCTTCGTTGGCGTTGCGGGTCAGCATGGCGTACATGGCTTCGCGGTAGGTAAAGGTCTCGTTGGAGCGCATATCGGCGTTGTTGGTGTTATAAACGTAATCCGAGATGGCAAAGGGCATCTGGAAGGTGTCGTCCAGATGGTCGGCATAGTTGGTCAGCAGCAGGGCAATGGTCATGTACTTTGTCAGACCACCGGCGGATACCTGCTTTGTGCTGTCCTTATCATAGACGATGATATTGGTATCGGTGTTGACGATATAGGCACTCTGTGCCTGCACCTGATAGACCGGGGTGGGATCGAACATAGCCCCGGCGGGCAGCACAAGGCAGCTGAACAGGACAGCGAACGACAAAACCAGCGCAAAAATACGTTTCATGTGGACAATTCCTTTAAAAAGCGATAATATAAAACAACAGGCAGCACGGCACAAGCGCCGTGCGCCGGGTAAGAACGAGATCACAGCGGAAGGCTGTATTCTTTATAATAACAGGTTTGGCGGGGTGTGACAAGGCTTATTGTGCCGATTTCACATCCGGTCAGGGAGGACAGGAATGGTATATCTGACAGGGGACACCCACGGCGACATCGACCGCTTCAAGCACGGCAAGCTGCGCTGGCTGGGCAAACGGGATACCGTGGTGGTACTGGGCGACTTTGGCTTTGTGTGGGACGGCAGCAAGGAGGAACAGAAAAAGTTGGATTGGCTGCGCAAGCGCCCGTATACCCTGCTGTTTCTGGACGGCAGCCACGAAAACTACGACCTTTTAAAGCAGTATCCCACCGAGGAACGCTTTGGCGGCAAGGTGCAGGCACTGGGCGGCAATGTGTACCATGTGTGCCGCAGCAGCGTGCTGGAATTGGAGAATAAAAAATACCTGTGCTTTGGCGGTGCGGAAAGCCAGGATGTGGAGGATCGGGAACCCGGCGTGAACTGGTGGAGGGAAGAAATGCCTTCGGAGGAGGAATACGCCTTTTGTGAGGAGAACCTTGCAGCGTGCGATTACAAAGTGGATTATGTGCTGACCCACGATGCGCCAAGCAGATTTTTGGATTTTACCGCCCTTGCCAGCGGCGAGACCAACCAGCTGCACAGCTTTCTGGATAAAATTTTGTTGAAGCTGACCTACGACAAGTGGTTTTTTGGCTGCTACCATAAGGATACCCAGCTTTCCACCAAAAGCCGCTGCGTGTTCTGCGATGTGATAAGCATGGGCGAACGGCACGCAAAGCGTTCCGTTCGATAACAGGGGCCGCTGCACCAGCCGTGCAGCGGCTTTTGCATTTGCTGTTGCTTGTGCGCAAAAAACCTCCGGATCAGTTCATGGCTCCGGCTTTCTCGAACATCTGCTGCACCTGCTGTTCCAGCAGTGCGTGCTCCGGCGCTTCCAGCAGCGGGTCGTCGGCCAGCATGGCAACGGCTTCCGCCTGCGCAGCGTGCAGGGTGCGGGTGTCGTTCATCAGGTCGGCAATCTGCAGGGTGGGCAGGCCGTGCTGGCGGCTGCCGAAAAAGTCGCCGGGGCCGCGGGTCTCCAGGTCGTACTGCGCCACCGCAAAGCCGTCCGTGGTGCTGCACAAAAATTTCAGCCGCTTTTGTACGTTTTCGCTTTGGTTGTCGCTGACAAGAAAGCACCAGCTCTCCGCTGCACCGCGTCCCACGCGGCCGCGCAGCTGGTGCAGGGCGCTCAGACCGTAGCGCTCTGCGTTTTCGATCACCATTACGCTGGCATTGGGCACATCCACACCCACCTCAATGACGGTGGTGGACACCAGTGCGTCCAGCCGTCCGGCTTTGAAGTCCTCCATCACGGCAGCTTTCTCCTTGGGTTTGAGCTTGCCGTGCATCAGGCCTACCCGGCGCTCCGGCAGCAGGACTTTGGCAATGTCCTCGTAGTAGCTCTTAACGGCGTTCAGTCCGCCATCCGGTGTGTCCTCGATGGCGGGGCAGACCAAATACACCTGCCGCCCGCGCCCGATCTCCTGATCGAGAAAATGGTAGAGGTCGCGCCGCTTTTTGCCGGTGATGCAGCGAGTCTTGACCGGTGTGCGGCCCGGCGGCAGCTCGTCCAGAATGGAGATGTCCAAATCGCCGTAGATGAGCAGGCCCAGCGTGCGGGGAATGGGCGTTGCGCTCATCACCAGCAGGTGCGGATTCGCGGCCTTTTCGGCCAGCATTCCGCGCTGTCGTACCCCAAAGCGGTGCTGCTCGTCGATCACGGCAAGACCAAGCCGGGCAAATTCTACGCCTTCGCTGAGGATGGCGTGGGTGCCCACCACAAGATCGGCTTCGTCGTTCCGGATGGCGGCAAGGGTGGTGCGTTTGGCAGCGGCCTTCATGCCGCCGGTCAGCAGGGCCACCCGCATCCCGAAAGGGGCAAGCATCCGGTTCAGGCCTTCGGCGTGCTGGGTGGCCAGAATTTCTGTCGGGGCCAGCAGCGCGGCCTGATACCCCGCCCGGATGCAGGCCCAGATGGCGGCAGCCGCCACCAGCGTTTTGCCGCTGCCCACATCGCCCTGCAAAAGGCGGTTCATGGAAGTCTCGCCCGCCATGTCGGCCAGAATCTCGCTCACGGCCCGGCGCTGGGCTCCGGTGGGGGAAAAGGGCAGGCTGGCCCAGAACAGGGACGGGTCGGCAAGCTGCATGGGCGCACCGGTGGCAGCGGCACCCCGGTTTTTCATCCGGCCAATGCCCAGCTGCAAAACCAGAAGTTCTTCATAGATCAGCCGCCGCCGGGCTGCATAGGCCTGCTCTTCGGTGGCAGGGCAGTGGATGGCCCGCACGGCATCTGCCTTGGAGAGCAGACGGTATTTTGCCAGCATTTCCGGCGGAAGAGGGTCGGGCAGAAGCTCTGCATGGGGCAGCAGCTGCCGCACGCACTTGGCGATGGCATTGCTGGTCAGGCCCTCGGTCTGGGGGTAGACCGCTTCAAAGGGAGAAGCCTTGATCTGCTCGGCGGTGCGCACCTGCGGGTTGACCATCTGGCGGCGCAGCATCCCGCCGGTAACGATGCCCTGAAAATAATATTCCTGCCCCAGCTGCAGCTTCTGGGCGGCATACGGATTATTGAACCATGTGATCTCCAGACTGGACACATCGTCCCCGGCAGTGATGCGCTCCATTCGCCGCCCGCCCGGCAGGATACGCCCGCCGGATTTGGCGAACACCTCAGCCCTGACGACGCACTCCACATCGGTGGGCGCTTCGGCGATGGAATAGGGTTTGGTGAAGTCGATATATCTGCGCGGGTAGTGGCACAGCAGGTCGGCCAGCGTCACGATGCCCAGCTTCTCGAACCGCTCAGCGGTCTTGGGGCCAACGCCCTTCAGGTAGCGCACCGGCGTATCCGGGGTGAGGGTGGTATGGTTTTCGGCGGGCATGGCGTGTCAGCTCCTTTCCTGGATGCAATATAGCCATTGTAACACGGAGCGGCAGCGGATGCAAATGGCCCAAAAAGGAAAAACCGGCAGGACCTTTGCCTTTGGGCAGGAACTGTGGTACACTCGGAAGAAAAAGAGGGGAGAATATTTATGGAGATCCGTAAGGGGACCTTAAAGGACTTGGAGGCCATTGCAGCGGTGGAGGCGGCCTGCTTCCCGGCGGCAGAGGCGGCTACGGCAGAGGAGTTTGCCGGGCGGCTGCAGCAGTACGGCGATCATTTTTGGCTGCTGTGGGAGGGGGAAAGGCTGCTGGCCTTTGTGGACGGCTTTTGCACCGACTGGCCGGACCTAACCGATGAGATGTACGCCGACGCCTCCCTCCACCGGGAGAATGGTGCCTGGCAGATGATCTTTGGGGTAAACACCATCCCGGCCTGCCGCAGACAGGGGTACGCCGGGCAGCTGCTGCAGCAGGCCATTGCCGACGCCCGGGCCCAAGGCCGGAAGGGGCTGGTACTGACCTGCAAGGAGGCCCTGGTGCACTACTATGCAAAGTTCGGCTTTGTGAACGAGGGCGTTTCCGGCTCCACCCACGGGGGCGTGGTGTGGTACCAGATGCGGCTGAAGTTCTGAGGGGGACGATCTGGAATGGCCTACGCCTTGCTCCGGCCGTATTCAGCGGAAGAATAATTTTTAAGAGAGCAATGCCGGAGCGTCCGCGGAAGCTCCGGCATTGCATTTTCACTGGAGGGGGCGTAAAGGTAGACGGCATTTGCAGTGCCGCTTTCTGCGAAAGTGCGGCACTGCGGCAGACTTTTCGGCTTAACTGCAAAGTGACCGGTTTCGCCAGAGGCTCTCCCTTTGAGGAAAGACTTCCCCCGCTCCGGGGGAGTCTGTCACCGTAGGTGACGGAGAGGGCGAGGAGGCTGATAGGGAACAACGCAAAACAAAAAAATCCCGGAAGCCGAAGCTTCCGGGAATCTTTTGGAGGTGACGACCAGATTTGAACTGGTGGATGAGGGTTTTGCAGACCCTTGCCTTACCACTTGGCC
>PPYE01030520.1_pt1 | contig 19882 bp, 18 predicted proteins | sample 1559881 | NCBI WGS metagenome assembly PPYE01 (sample SAMN08240022, study PRJNA423297) | Human gut metagenome, whole genome shotgun sequencing project. | reverse complement strand
GGGTGTATGTATAGAACTTAATAAAGGAAACATGATATTTGATTTGGTCCGTTTTTTACAGGACGGAGTGATTATTTTTGATGATTTGGACGAATTTTCAGATGAACTAAGAGAAAATGTAAGGTTGTTATGGGAAAGGTTTAAATAATTCCATAGCCATTCATGGTTATAGTAATTTTTAAGCAGATGAAAATCTGCTTATTTGTCGTTATTTAAAGCAATTACAACTGAACAAACGGCATATTGAGATTTTTTACTTGCATGTTTCAGAGAATTTAATTCGAACTCTTAAACTTTGTTAAAATGTTTCCTTTTTACTGAAGGTATCTAAATGATATTGGTTCAGTTATCTGAAAAGTTATGTATATATTCTAAAATAAAAAAAGCAAGAACACCTTGCAGAAGAATATTTTATTAAGTATAATCAAATTAAAATAAGAATAAATAAATATAAACAAATATAAATAAGAAAACATTATATGAATACACCATAAAACATTCCATAAATCATAAGGAGAACCAACGCTATGTTCATGGAAGAAAGACAAAAAGACATCTTAAAAAGAGTAGACGAAACCGGGAGAATCCAGGTTGCACAGATCCAGGAATTATACAATATATCTGCCGACTGTGCCAGAAGGGATCTTCGTTTTCTGGAGAGCCGCGGGCTTCTCCAGAGGACACATGGCGGGGCGATAGCCGCACAACCCAAAGGAATCATGCCGGAGGAAACTTATAACCCGGAGGATTTAACTGAGGTGAAGGCAGATTATCTGGCTGTTGCACGAAAAGCACTGGAACACATTAAAGATAATGATGTGATCTATATTACAACCTCCTCCGTAGGTTATTACATGGCGCTGCATATTCCCGGTAATCTGCAGATTACAATACTGACTAATTCTGTTACAATTGCCCAGGTACTGCGGAAGAAGGAGAATATTTCAGTCATTTTTCTGGGTGGAGAAATGTCCCACCGGGGTCACTGCCATGATTACTATACGGTGCAGATGGTCAGAAATATACGCATAGACAAGGCATTCCTGTCACATGACGCATTTTCTCTGGAATTTGGTGCATCCATACACAATAGCGCCGGCGTTGAATTTGGCAGGGCGGTAATGGAGAGCAGTTCCATGAACATTGGATTGTACCCCTCAGCAAAAATAGGGAAAAATGCGGTTCATTCCGTATGTGCAGCGGAAGATTACGATTTGCTGATAACGGATACAGGAATAGCAGAAGATTTTTTGCAGCAGGCGAAGGAAAAGGGAATTGCCGTTGAGCTTGCAGATTTACATTGATATATTCAGGTAGGGACGATAGGTGAAAATATCAAAATATGCTCCAGGTTTACTTTTTTAAATGTTTTAAATATGGTTAGGAGAGAATATGTATTGTATTTTAGTGACAGGCATCCCGGCGTCAGGCAAGAGCACCATGGCGGAGTTCCTGGCGGAAAGACTCCGGCTTCCGATGCTCTCAAAGGATAAAATAAAAGAAATCCTGTTCGATGATGTGGGCTTTGCCTCCCGCAGTGAGAAAGTAGCTTTGGGGATCTCCGCCATGAACATCCTGTATTATACCGCCCAGCAGCTGATGAAATGCGGCCGGCCGTTTATCCTGGAAAATAATTTTGAGAATATTTCCCGGGAGGGTATTCTGTTCTTATTGCAAAAATATTCCTATCATGCAGTCACGGTGGTTCTGACCGGAAATTACGAGATTATTTATCAGCGTTTCCTGGCAAGAAATGAAAGCCCCGACAGACACCGCGGCCATGTAGTCAATGACTGCTATCCGGAAAAAGAAGGGAAATCCTGTCCTGCGCCGGTCCTGTCGTATGAAAATTTCTGTGAGGGAATCAGGGAGCGTGGAATGGACAGCTTTTGTGCAGACGGTCCCCGTATTGTTGTGGATACCACTGATTTTTCACTTGTAGACCGGGAGGCTATCCTGGAGGAAATTATAGAATATGGAAAGGAGTTTTCCCATGATTGACGCCCATGTACATTTGGAAAAAGGGTCTTACACAAGGGAATGGCTTCAGGAGTTCATTTTCTATGCCCAGGAGAGAGGAATTCGGGAAATTTATTTCCTGGAACATACCCATATTTTCAGGGAATGCAGTTCTTTATATTCGGAAATGTTCCAATATAATGGCTACCAGCAAAGCTGGTATTGTAAAAAGCTGGAGAAATCACGCCCCCTGACTGATTATTTGCTTTTTGCCGACAAAATGAGAAGAGAGAGTTTTCCGGTGAAGGTTAGGTTTGGTCTGGAGGTCTGCTATTCTCAGCAGTATGAGAAGGAAATAGAGAAGCTTAAGAATAGCTATTCCTTTGATTTTCTGGTAGGAGACGTGCATTTTATAGACGGATGGGCCTTCAGCCACCTTCGCCAGCCCTGGAAAAAAGAAGACTGTGATTTACATAAACTGTATTGCCGCTATTATGAACTTCTTTTAAAGCTGGCGGACAGCGGTCTGTTTACCGGCTTGGCTCATCCAAATTCACTGCAGTGCTTCGGTGCATATCCGGTTGGAAATTATGATGAAATGTATGAGGAGCTTGCAGGAAAACTGAGAAGGAATGGGATGTATATTGAAGAAAGCAGCGGATTGGCAATTAATTACGGAGATAGACAGCTTGGAATGAACCGGAGGATGCTTGAAATAATGAAAAAAGGCAAAGTATCAATACTGACAGCTTCCGATGCGCATATCCCCCGGAATGTGGGTCTGTACTTCAGGGATATGACTGATATTATAGAGAAAATTGATACCGGAAGACAACAGCGGGTGGAGATACATAAAGGATTTATTGCCAGAAAAATATAAGGAAATTTACAGAGGCAGATAATTCGTGCACTGAAGTAAATGCCGGATGGGAAATATTGATATACTTGAGTATGGTGAGGACTCGTTCATTATAAAGTTCCCCTGACATGTACTCTTTTGCCCCTAACAACTTAAAACATCTTAAGACTCAAGACCACGCATTGCGTTATCACGGAATATTTGATAAAATAGAATAATAAACACGCAATGTGAGGTAAATATATGAATACAGCGGAAATAATAAAAAATTTGCGGGAAGAGGCTGGATTTAGTCGCAGAGATTTTTCGCATCATACTGGAATTCCTCTTCGGACCTTGGAGGATTGGGAGGCAGGGCGAAGAACTCCGCCGGAGTATATTCCAAGGCTGCTGGCATATCAGTTAAAGTATGAGGCATTAATTGGACAAAGGACAGGTAGATGATGTTAATTTCAGTTATGAATAACTATTACATATTGGAGCATCAATAAAAACAGCGACATCAAATGATCATGCCAGTTATTTTGGGGGAGGATTTAAAATTGCTTCATTATGCGGTTACAGAGATTTTAAGTGGAATATTACAATGTCTTCTGCAGATTGGGAATTGACGGTAATTGATGAAAGACAACAAATCGGCGGTAACACAATCAATATGTTGGCTTATGACGTTCAAAAAGTCGAAAATAAAAACCGCAGTAGTTTAAGCATATATCCTATAAGCAATAGAGATTTTCAGCTTTTTAAGACTACAAGATTAAGTTTTTATTATCCACAGAATCCATTAATCGGAGAAGTCATATGGGAAAGAAAGGAAGGTGTTGTTTACAAAAGAAGTCAAAATAAATATGATGAAAATCTTCCATATACGAGTGATTTACCATAAAAGAAGCCGTATTTTGTTCCTATCAATTGCTGGGGGCAAATCCATCTGATTTAGTAGTATGTATTCATCATTATAGAAAAGAGGACCGGGAACGCAGAAATCTTTATAGTTTTGCTTGAGATTAGCTGACAGTGAATGGTACAAACTTTGCAATGGTAGAAGCATACTGGAATATAGGGAAGAGTATTGTGGAGCAGCAGGGTGGTGAGGATAAAGCTGAGTATGGAGTCAGACTAATAGAGGAATTATCAAAACAGATGACCAATGATTTTGGAAAAGGATTTACTGTTGCGAACTTAAAAAATATGCGTCAGTTTTATCTTACTTTTCCAATTCGCTACGCATTGCGTAGCGAATTGAGTTGGACACATTATCGCCTGCTTATGCGTGTTGAAAATGATAATGCCCGTCAGTTTTATACAGAAGAGGCAATAAAATCGAATTGGAGTACATGGCAGTTGGAAAGGCAAATTAACTCGTTCTTTTATGAAAGACTGCTTTCCAGTCAGAATAAAGAAAAAGTTTCGGAAGAAATTCATAAATTGGATCCTGCAAAAGTACCAGAGGATATTATTCGGGATCCATATGTATTAGAGTTTCTGGGATTGAATCCGGCTGCTGATTTTTATGAAAGTGATTTAGAAGAAGCGCTGATAACTCACCTGCAGAAGTTTCTCTTGGAATTGGGAAGAGGGTTTTCTTTTGTCGCCAGGCAAAAGAGAATTACTTTTGATGGGCGGCATTTCCGAATAGATCTTGTCTTTTATAATTATATCTTGAAATGTTTTGTATTAATTGATTTAAAAATCGGGGATTTGACACATCAGGATTTGGGGCAGATGCAGATGTATGTACATTACTACGAACGCGAATTGATGAATGAAGGAGATAATCCTCCAATAGGAATTGTTCTGTGTGCAGACAAAAGTGAATCTGTAGTTAAGTTTACGTTACCAGAAAACGAAACACAGATTTTTGCTTCAAAATATAAGTTATATCTGCCAAGTGAAGAGGAGTTGTTGCAGGAGTTACGGAGAGAGTATCGGGCATTGGAGTTTGATAAAGAAAAACTATAATGTATTGCCTCAATTATTAGGCCAATAAAGCATATTTTGAAAAAGATGTATTGGAACAAGAATGCCTAAGATGTTTGGAAATTCCGAACAGTATTAACACTGTTCGAATGAATCCCTGGAAGAGACTGTGGACAGGCATTTCTCCATGCTGATAAAGTCTTTTTTATAAAAGTACCATTTACAAAAATCAGAAGGAGAATCTATGGATTTCAGATATACATTGCAGGAACTGGCTTTCACATATAAGGATACGGAGGAATGGGACAGACAGATGCGGCTGCTGTCCCTCAATCCGCTCCTGTATCTGGAGGAATATAAAATACTTCCTGAAGACATTTATCTGTGGAAACAGGATGAGGAGTTGCATCCGGCTGCAGATGGGCTTATCCGGCTGCTTCCGGAAGGAATACCGGAAAAATTCCCTGGGGACCGGAGGGGCGCTATAAAAAAGCAGGATTCTTTCCATTCTCAATACGCGGATACGTATGCGGAAAGCCCCTGTTGCACCGAAAAGAAAGCTTTGCCTATTTCTGAAAAAGCATATTGCCCGAAAAATGCATATTGTGTTGGCATCGGCACCTATAAAACATCGGAGGACGGCGAGATATATCTATGTGTCCTGTTGAATTCGGAAAGCAGGGAAGTTACAGCCTATTCCTTTGGTGTATACCGTTCTCCTGAGCTTGTAGGAAAAGCCCTGGAGAATTTTTTCTGCTTAAGAGAGGGAAACACCTGCGAAATCTCACTCCTGTCCAGCAGAACTGCTATTTTCCAGTCCGAAACATACGCTGGGATACTGGCCGCCTATCCGGTCAGGGCGAGAATGACGGAAAAGGGAAGCCATGGCTAGGCAGCCGTGGTAAGCACCTATTTTTCACAACTGATGAGAAGAAAAGGAAAGCGGAGTTTTTCCGGCTGGCAGGATGCCATTGACTGGCTGACCGCGGACATTCTCAAATATAATCTCAGCCGTACATCACGGTAAAAAACAGAATATATTCATAATAAATTTAAAAATATAGACAGAACAAAACCAGAATAAAGCCATAACAAGTCCAGATACCAGGATTGTAAAAGTATTAAAAATTTTCTCTTTTCTCACTTAAGGTATTGACCCTCACGGACCGGCAGGGTTTAAAGTGATTTTATCAAGAACAGGAGGTTCCCAGATGAGAACAGTAAAGGATGTATCCAAACTGACCAGTATCAGCGTACGCACGCTGCACTATTACGACGAAATCGGACTGCTGAAGCCCACGTCATGCAGTGCGGCGGGATACCGGCTTTATGACGATAAAGCCCTGGAACGTTTGCAGCAGATACTGTTTTTCCGGGAATTTGATATGCCGCTTCTGGAAATCAAAGCGGTTATGGAAAATCCTGCCCTTGACAGAGATACGATTCTGAGAAGCCAGAAGAAAATGCTGCAGCTGAAAAAGGATCGGCTGAACCGGTTAATAAGCAGCATCGATGATATCCTGAAAGGAGAAAATGAGATGGATTTTGCAATGTTTGACAAAGCTGAAATAGAGGAAATGTGCCGTGCAATCGTTGAAAATTTAAAGGAAGAGGAGCTTGCGGGCATTACCGGCGAGTATGGAAATCTGGAGAATTTTCAGAAGCATTTTGTGGAAAATGCATCCGACCCTTCGGTACAGGAGAATTTCAAAAAAGTAGTGGAATGGTATGGAAATAAGGATGTCGCGATAAATGCGGTAAAAAATCCAAACGGCGCCGAGGTGGTGCAGGCTTACCAGAACAGAATAGACGGCATTTACCATAAAATAGCTGATAAAAAAGGGACGGATACCGCATCCTTTGAAATAAAATCGCTGATTGGGGAACTGGATTTTGTCTCCAAACAGCTGTATCAGATGCCGGATGTAAAAAAACTGATGCTGGATATGGCGGAGCTGTATCTTAACGACGAGTCCATGAAGAAGACAATGGACGCCCGGTATGGGGAAGGGGCGGCGGAGTATATCGGAGAGGCTGTGAAGGAATTCTATAAGTAAGGCGGCGGATGGGATACGGCGGAATAGGAGATAAAGCAGGAAATACTACACTGAAGAGAAATAATCGCGGCCTTATCCTTTCCTGAAAATCTCCTGTTCCGTAATTTCCCCCTGCTTCACATATCCGATTTTCCTGTAGACTGCATTGGACGGCGGATACCCGGCATCGGCATAAAGCATGGGAGTCAGGCCGTCCTGCAGCAGCAGCTGTGTCACTGAGGATACCAGCATTTCAGCATATCCCTGTCCCCGGTGCTCCCTTGCTGTAACAACGGCGTTGAGCCTGGCATACCGCTCCGTCCTATGAGTAATATCTGTCATGGAAACAATTTTCCCCTCTTCATTCTCCCACAAAAACAGGCTGCCCGACACAGACTTTCCCTCCGCATACTGTCGGGCTTCCTCCCGATCGGGCTCCTGCAGATCCGCATCCCGCATCATAACAGTGATAAGCTGTGCGATTTCTTCCTGATAACAGGGCGCAGCCGGCAGCATTCTTCCGCGTTTTTGCGCTTGATGGACGCTGGGACAGGCATAAACATTCAGCCGTTTATTTATCCGGTATTCGGCGTGCTCGCTGTTTGCAAAGCTTCGCAGCAGCTCTTCCGTATATGGCTCATGCGCATTTACGGCAATCCGGCCGCAGGCGGAAAAACGTTCCCGGAGGATGGACGAAATTTCAACGCGGCTTTAAAGCAGTACCTGTCCTTTTCCGTAAGCAAGGTGTCCAGTAAAGGATTTGAACCATTTACACGATACATTTTTATACCCCCTATATCGCAGGCTTGCCTGCGGCACTGCATGAATCATTGGTTTGGCGGAACTTCCCGGGCTCTTATTTTCCTCTATGGAACCGGTCACGCCCCACATAGCCTTTCTTCAAGAAAGTGTCTTACTCTGCATGTTTCCCGCACATCATGGACAAAGCCAAAATACTCCGCCACAAATTCTGCCAGTTCATCAAAATAATCATACATAAGAAAAAGGCACCTGCTGATATCCCCATAATCCCCGCCGGGAAAGATGCCCTGGAACCGCATCATTTCTTCCTCTGACAGAAAACGCTTCAGATATTTGCAGGAACTGCCGGTGCTGACCTGAAAATTATGGTCTATCCCCACCTTCCAGTTCAGCATCTTAAGAAACATGGGCATAGCCAGCACATCGTAGGCATGCTTGGAGTAGTACAGCTCCTTCCGGCACACTCCCTTGGCCACATACAGACACAGCCAGCGGAATTCGTTGCAGGTATTGTAAAACTCCATTTCTCCGGGCGGCTGAAAAAAAAGGCTTCTTCCGACCCAATCGTCAGCAGGGAAGGAAAATGGTCCTTATTCAACAGGACGATCCGCGGTTCCTTATTTTCAGCCTCCCCTGAAATCAGGCCCACATCCCGCAGGGTAAGGTCAATCCGGTTCCCGTCAGCAAACTGTATAAGAAAAGCGAAGGGATTACGGCTGCTATAATCATAAGGATGGGAATACCAGTCCGTGGGACACTGAACAATCAGGATATCACCCAGTCGGTGAATCCATTCCTTATCCCGGGTAAACTCCCGCACATCAGTAACAAAAAAGGTGATATCAAAGTCAGAATATTCATCATGGACAGCATTGGGATTTGCCCGGGAGCCTTCCATGGTTACAGCGCGGATCCGCGCATCTGTGTCGGCAGTTTCAAGAATCATATCCAGCATTTCCTTTTCAGTGCGCATACAAAACCTCCTTATCCCATTTATCCGTGTCATTCGCCGGCAGCATTTTGGACATTAGAATCCCTGACTGCGAGGATTGTGGAAATCGCTTGCGATTAAGCGGCCGCCTGGACGGAGAAAGGAATACATGACCTCCATAAATTTCCCGATATCATGAAAATAATGAAGGATGCCGCCCTCCATGAACACCACATCAAAAAAGCCTCTGTATTTTTTCATATCGGCTTCCAGCACATCCCCCAGGACAAAATCTACGGACACGCCGGCCGCCTCCGCCGTTTCCAGGGCATACCGCATGTTTCTCTCCGAGATGTCGAATATGGTTACCTCCGCTCCGAGAATCGCCAGCGGAATGGCCTTTTTACCGCAGGAGCCGCAGATATTGGCAACCCTGATTCCTTCATAGGAATCAAAATACACCGCATATTTCTTCAACATACCTACAGGATCTTCCAGATCCCTTCGGGCGCGCTCCTCAGGCGTGCCGTCGTGCTTCACCCAGAAATTATAGGCGTTGAATTCCCAGGCCGATTTGTTCTGTCGGACGTAATCCTTCATGGTATTCCTTCCCTGTTGCCAGGAGTTCCTGGCGTACCCCAGCCTTCCTTCTGAAGGCTATGAAACTCTGTTTTTTCTTATTTCCTCATTTTACCTGATACCACCTAAAAAATCTATGGATTCCCGCAAATCTAATCTTGACAAAATTACTCCACTTTACTATAGTTAAACTATAGAAGAAAAGGAGGCCGACTGTTTGTTAATCACACGGGAAACGGATTACGCGCTCCGCATCCTCCGTTCACTTGCCCAGGGCTCCTGCCTGACAGTAGGGGAGCTGGCGGAAAAGGAGACGCTGCCGCTGAAATTTACCTACAAAATCATAAAAAAGCTGGAAAAAGCAGGAATTATCCGTATTATCCGGGGCGTAAACGGCGGCTGCCAGCTGGAAGCGGACCTGCATGAGGTCAGCCTGTACGATCTGGTCGGCGCAGTGGAGACGAATGCCCGCCTTGCGGCCTGCATGAATGCGGATTACCAGTGCGAATGGCGTGACAAAAACGGGACGCCCTGCAACGTCCACGCACAGCTTGCCAGGGTACAGCAGGCAATTGACCGGGAATTCCGATCCCGGAGTCTTTACTGGATATTATTTGGGGAAAAGGAATAATTTTTTTTTGAATATAAAAGTGGATAAAAAAAGTCAAGTATTGCCGCTGTAAAAATGGGGAAAAGCACGGCAATCGGAAACATATCTGCCGTACCTTTGGCAGTAAATATATAAAGACACTGTGACCTGACAGGCACTTGGGAACTGTACAGAATTACATTTATACAGACAGTTCCTTGCCACCCAAACATATAAAGGGGGAACTAAGTATGCTTTATCAAACAACACAGGAGCATGAAGCGTTCAGACAAAAAATGAGGGAGTTCGCGGAAAGCGAAGTAAAACCAATAGCGTTTCTGATGGATCAGAATAATGAATTTCCAACGGAAGCGGTAAAGAAGCTGGGGGAAATGGGACTGATGGGGATTCCATATCCCAAGGAATACGGCGGCGCCGGGCTGGATGTGCTCAGTTATGCAATCGCGGTGGAGGAACTGTCCAGAGTGGACGGCGGGACAGGAGTCATTCTTTCCGCACATGTATCCCTTGGTTCCTGGCCGATTTTCGCCTTCGGCACGGAGGAACAGAAGCGGAAGTATCTGGCGCCTCTGGCAAAGGGGGAAAAAATAGGCGCATTCGGCCTCACCGAACCCAACGCAGGCTCTGATGCGGGCGGAACCGAGACAACTGCCATACTGAAGGGTGATTATTACCTGCTGAATGGTGGAAAGATATTCATAACAAATGCGCCGAAAGCAGACACGTACGTAGTATTCGCCGTGACCACTCCGGATATCGGAACCAGAGGAATTTCTGCATTTATCGTAGAAAAAGGCTGGGAAGGCTTTGAATTCGGAGAACATTATGATAAAATGGGTATTCGGTCCTCATCCACTGCAGAATTGATATTCAACGATGTAAAGGTTCCAAGGGAAAACCTTCTTGGAAAGGAAGGACAGGGCTTCAAAATCGCCATGGCCACGCTGGACGGCGGACGCATCGGAATCGCTTCCCAGGCGCTGGGGATTGCACAGGGTGCATTTGAACATGCGCTGGAATATTCCAAAGAACGCGTACAGTTCGGAAAGCCCATCTGCCAGCAGCAGATCGTATCCTTTAAGCTGGCGGATATGGCAACCAAGCTGCGCTGCGCCCGTTTCCTTATCTACAGCGCGGCGGAACTGAAGGAACACCACGAATCCTATGGCATGGAAGCGGCAATGGCGAAGCAGTATGCTTCCGATATATCCCTGGAGGTGACCAATGACGCCCTGCAGATTTTCGGAGGAAGCGGCTATCTGAAGGGAATGGAAGTGGAGCGCGCCTACAGGGATGCGAAAATCACTACCATATATGAAGGAACCAATGAAATCCAGCGCGTTGTCATCGCCTCCCATCTGATCGGAAAGATGCCCCGGGAAGCGGGCGGCCCTGCGAAAATCATGAAGAAACCGGCCCCGGTTACCGGTTACCGCAAAAAAATGATTTTAAAGGAAGGCAGCGCCCAGGAAAGAGTTGCAGCCCTTGTTGCGGCCCTTGTAAAAGACGGTTATGATTTCAGCGTGGGAATTCCCGCGGACACCCCGATACCGCTGGCAGAAAGAGTGGTTTCCGCCGGAAAAGGCATCGGTTCCAGGGAAAATATGAAGCTTATCGAAGAACTGGCAAAACAGGCAGGCGCGGCCATCGGCTCCTCCAGGCCGGTAGCTGAAACCCTGAAATACGTGCCCCTGAACCGCTATGTGGGCATGTCCGGCCAGAAATTCACAGGCAACCTCTATATTGCCTGCGGCATTTCGGGAGCCGTACAGCACCTGAAAGGCATCCGGGACGCCTCCACCATTGTGGCGATTAACAAGAATGCCAACGCGCCCATTTTCAAGAACTGCGATTACGGAATCATCGGGGATGTCAATGAGATTTTGCCGCTTCTTTCGGAAGCGCTTAATAATGGAGAAGCCAAGAAGCCGGCACCGCCCATGGTTAAAATGAAACGGCCGCTGCCTCCCAAACCGGCGGCAATTGGAAAAACCTATGTGTGCGGCGGCTGCGGCTATGAATACGATCCTGCGGCAGGAGATCCGGACTCGGACATCGCTCCGGGCACACTATTAGAAAAGCTGCCCGCTGACTGGGTTTGTCCGGAATGTGCGGAAAGTAAGGATATGTTTATGTAGGCTACGGCCAGAAGGAGGAAATAGAAAATGTATTGTGTCAGAAATGTAACGGAAGATCTATACTGGGTGGGCGCCAATGACCACAGACTTACCCTTTTTGAAAATATTCATCCCATTCCCAGAGGCGTTTCCTATAATGCTTATCTGCTTTTGGATGAAAAAACGGTGCTGTTCGATACCGTAGACTGGTCCGCCTGCAGACAGCTGCTGGAAAACATGGACTATCTGCTTCAGGGAAAAGAGCTGGATTACCTGGTAATCAACCATATGGAACCGGATCACGGCGCATCCATCGAAGAAATCCTGCTCCGCTACCCCAAAGTAAAAATTATCAGCACCCCCAAGGCCTTCATGCTGATGCGTCAGTTCGGCTTTGACATTGATAATTATGATCAGATTGAAGTAAACGAGGGCGATACCCAGAGCTTTGGCAGACATACGGTAACCTTTGTCAATGCCCCCATGGTGCATTGGCCTGAAGCCATGGTCACCTTCGATGTGACAACCGGAGTCCTCTTCTCCGCAGATGCTTTCGGCTCCTTCGGCGCCCTGGACGGCAAGCTGTTCAATGATGAAGTGGACTTTGAAAGAGACTGGATCGACGACGCAAGACGCTACTACACCAATATTGTAGGCAAATACGGAGCTCCCGTCCAGGCCCTCCTCAAGAAGGCTTCCGGGCTGGATATCAAAATGATCTGCCCCCTTCACGGTCCCGTATGGCGTTCCAATGTAGCATATTTTATCGAAAAATATGACCGCTGGAGCCGCTACGAGCCGGAAGAAAAAGGCGTAATGATCGCCTACGCTTCCATGTACGGCAATACAGAAGCCGCCGCACAGGCGCTGGCAGCGAAACTCTGTGAAAAAGGCATGACAAATGTAGTTGTTTACGATGTTTCCAACACCCACGTATCCCAGCTCATTTCCGAGGCCTTCCGCTTAAGCCACATCGTGCTGGCAAGCGTAACCTACAACCTGGGAATTTATCCTGTAATGCATAATTTCCTTTCCGATATGAAAGCCCTCAACCTCCAGAAGCGTACCTTCGCCCTCATCGAAAACGGATCCTGGGCCTGCAAATCCGGAGACCTGATGCAGAAATTCATCGAAGAGGAAATGAAAAATATGACAGTCATCAATGAAAGACTGTCCCTTGCTTCCACCCTCCACCCCGATAAAGCTGTAGAACTCGATACCCTCGCAGACGGAATCATCGAATCCATGCAGCCCGAGGCATAACCAAACAAAACAGTATAATGTAAATCCTCAATCCCCCGCGTCAATCCCCCGACACTATGCCGGCATGCCGCGGGGGATTTGACCTACCTGTCAGCCCTTCCTTTACGCAGCAATAAAGCCAGGCCCCGCCGCAGAAGAAAGAAGCTGTACCGGATTTATCCCTCCCCTCCCATGTCAAAAAGATACACATAACACGTAAAGATTTTAAGGTATTCAACCGAAAGCAGGATATGATATACTAAAAGTACCAACGACAAAAGAAAGTAGGTAGAAACTTCATGAGTAAGATATTAATTGGCGTTCCCCTTGAGGGATTTGCACAGCTTTGCCGCGAGGCGGCGGCCCAGGGAGCGGTCCTGCTGAAAAATGAGGACCATACACTGCCGGTTACCGATGGTGAATACGTATCCGTTTTCGGCAGAATCCAGAAGGACTATTACCGGAGCGGCACAGGATCAGGAGGCGCGGTAAATGTACCCTATGCCACGAACCTGCTGGACAGCCTGCGCCAGTGTGACAATTTGAAGATAAATGAGGAACTGGCGGGCATTTATGAACAATGGATCCAGGAAAATCCTTTTGATGACGGAGGCGGAGGCTGGACAGCGGAGCCCTGGAGTCAGAAGGAAATGCCGGTAACAGAGGAGCTTGTAAAAAAAGCTGCCGGAAAATCCGACAAAGCGCTGGTAGTCCTGGGCAGGACAGCTGGCGAAGGCAAGGACTATGAGGATACGGAAGGCGGCTACCGCCTGGACGCCGCGGAAAAAGAACTGCTCGCCATGGTGACCAGACATTTTAAAAAGACCGCCGTCATTCTCAACGTAACCTGTGTCATTGACATGAGTTTTCTGGAGGAAGCCTGTGAAAATCCGGTCACAGCCATTCTTTATGTATGGCACGGCGGACAGGAGGGCGGGAATGCAGCCGCCGATGTGATTTCCGGCAGAGTTACCCCCAGCGGAAAGCTGGCGGATACCATTTGTTACAGCCTGGCGGATTACCCTTCCACAGCCAATCACGGCGGAGAGCTTGAAAACATTTACCAGGAAGATATTTACGTAGGCTACCGCTATTTTGAAACCTTTGCGCCGGACCGTGTCCGCTATCCTTTCGGCTTCGGGCTTTCTTATACCGATTTTTCCGTGATGCTGCAGGAAGCGCATGTAAAAAACGGAAATATGACCGTGAAAGCCAATGTAAAAAATACGGGCAGCCGTTATTCCGGCCGGGAAGTGGTACAGGTTTACTTCAGCGCTCCCCAGGGAAAGCTGGGACGTCCCGCCAGGGAACTGGCGGCATTTGCCAAGACGGGACTGCTGGCTCCGGGAGAAGAGGAGGAGCTGCTTCTTACATTCCCCATCGCGTCCATGGCGGCCTATGATGACGGCGGTTATACCGGAAACAAAACCTGCTATGTGCTGGAAGAAGGCTGCTACCGGATTTATGTCGGCACCAGCGTCCGCGACGTGGCGCCGGTTATGGTAGACGGCGCGGAAGGCTATGAGGTTACCGGACTTACGGTAACACAACGCCTGGAAGAGGCCTGCGCTCCTGAAAAAGAATTTATCCGCCTGAAACCGGGAGCATGTCAGGGCGGCATCTATGAAAAAACAGGACAAAAAGTACCTACGGCAACCGTTTCCCTGGCAGAACGCATCCGTGCCAATATGCCTCCCACGCTTACCAGAACCGGCAGCCGGGGAATTCAGCTTAAGGACGTACTGGATAAAGCGGAGTCCATGGAAGCCTTCATTGCCCAGCTGACACCCGAGGAGCTGGCAACACTGGTACGCGGGGAAGGAATGTGCAGCCCCAGGGTAACGCCCGGCGTGGCCTCCTGCTTCGGCGGCCTGAGCAATTCTCTGCGTGAAACCTATGGAATCCCGATTGCCGCCGCTGCGGACGGACCCTCCGGTATCCGTATGGATGTGGGCGCGCAGGCAACTCAGGTGCCTATCGGAACACTGCTTGCCTGTACCTTTGACACAAAGCTGGTGGAAGAACTCTATGTAATGGAAGGGAAAGAGCTTCTGCGCAACGAGATCGACACCCTCCTGGGGCCTGGCATCAATATTCACCGCAATCCGCTCAACGGCCGGAACTTTGAGTATTTTTCAGAGGATCCCCTTCTTACGGGAAAAATGGCGGCAGCCAATATCCGCGGCATTATGCGCGGCGGTTCCAACGCCACCATGAAGCACTACGCCTGCAACAGCCAGGAAAAGGAACGGAGCAAGGTAAATGCTGTGGTTTCAGAAAGAGCGCTGCGTGAAATTTATCTGAAGGCCTTTGAAATTGCTGTCAGGGAAGGCGGAGCCAATTCTGTGATGACCTCATACAATCCGGTTAACGGTCACTGGAGCGCCTCCAATTACGATCTGAACACCACAATCCTCCGTAAAGAATGGGGCTTTGAGGGGATTGTAATGACCGACTGGTGGTCAACGATGAACGACTGCATCCTCGGAGGAGCGGAAAGCAGGGAAAATACGGCTGCCATGGTGCGTTCCCAGAACGATCTGTACATGGTTGTGGACAATCTGGCTGCGGAAAATAATCCCATGGGTGACAACACCCTGAAAGCCCTGAGAAAAGGCGAATTGACGCTGGGTGAGCTTCAGCGCTGCGCGGCAAATATCTGCCGCTTCCTGATGAAGGCTCCCGTCATGGAAAGAACCCTGCTTCCTGAGGAAAAACCCGAACTGATTCCGGCATGTACAGAAAATGACGAAGCTTTCGGAAAAGCCGCGCTTCTGAAGGATTCCTGCAGGCTTGCCACCCCCATGAACGAGCATGTCCTGTTTGCCGTGGAAGAATCCGGCGTATATCACGTACGGATACAGATGAAGACGGATAATCCGGATTTCCGTGCACAGTCTGCCTGCAATGCCAGCCTGAACGGCGTCCGTTTCATGACGCCTCAGCTCAACGGCACGAACGGTGTTTCTATTGTCCGGGAAATGGGAGACGTAAGCCTGGAAAAAGGATATTATGATCTGTGCCTGACACCTACCAAGATGCCGGGAATTACTGTAGAGTGGTTTGAGTTCTACAAATAACGGATCCGAAGGACTGAATACGGCGGCGTGTACCTGACGCTGCCGTATTTTTTTCTGGGCAATCCCCCTGGATATGATAGACTGTCAAAGAGTAATCAGAATCACATGGAGAAAAACAATGCAGACCAGAGATATGACTTCCGGCCCGCCGGCCCGGCTGATACTTCAGTTCGCCCTTCCTTTGATGCTGGGAAACGTATTTCAACAGTTTTATACCTTTGTAGACACCATGGTGGTGGGACAGGCGCTGGGAGTCGGCGCCCTTGCCGCACTGGGAGCTTCGGAATGGCTGATCTTCCTTATGTTCGGGCTTGTACAGGGAGTGGTACAGGGCTTTTCTGTTGTAATAGCCCAACGTTTTGGGGCAAATGATGAAGAGGGCATGAAAAAAGCGGTGTCAGGTGCCATGTTTCTGTCATTGGGGATGGCGGCTGCGTTTACTGTACTGGGGCAGCTGATGCTCAGGCCTGTTCTAGCGCTGGTGCATACACCTGAGGAAATCATGGGACTGTCTCTTGGCTACCTGAGGATTCTTTATGGAAGCCTGCCGGTAGCCTTTGCCTATAATCTTCTCGCTGCCATACTACGTGCGGTGGGAAACAGCAAAACACCACTGCAGGCGATGACCATTTCCTCCTTCTGCAATATAGTGCTGGACATCCTTTTCGTATTTGGATTTCATCTGGGAATCCCCGGTGCAGCCTTTGCAACGGTGCTGTCTCAGGTCCTTGCGGCCCTCTTTTGCTTTATAAAGCTGCAGGGAAGCGGTCTGCTCTCCGGAGAGCAAAGCCTGCTTTCCCTGAAGCAAGAAACATGCCGGCCTGACCGCACTATGCTGAAGGAACAGCTGAAACTGGGACTTCCCATGGGGCTTCAGAATATGATAACGGCATTGGGCGGATTAATTGTCCAGTCAGTTATCAATGGCTTTGGTGTTGTTTTCATCGCAGGCTATACGGCTGCCAATAAGCTGTACGGGCTGCTGGAGATTGCGGCCTCCTCCTACGGATATGCCATGTCCACTTATGCGGGACAGAATCTGGGAGCCGCCAGATTTGACAGAATCGGCAGGGGGCTTAAGGCAGCCGGCATCATCGGGACGGCGACAGCGCTTATTATGTCGGCAGTTATGATCCTTTTCGGCAGGCCGGTTCTTGGCTGTTTCCTGACCGGGGACGGAGCGGCGGCAGAGGCGGCGATGGAAATCGGATATCACTTTCTTCAGGTGCTGGCCCTGTTTTTCCCTCTACTTTACATTTTATATATAATCCGTTCCTGTATCCAGGGGCTGGGAAATTCGGTGCTGCCTATGATATCCAGCATTGCCCAGCTGGTGATGCGTACCGGCTGCGCCCTGCTGCTGCCGCCGCTGATCGGGCAGTCGGGAGTTTTTTATGGAGAGGTCTGTGCCTGGATAGGAGCTGATTTAATTCTGGCATGCAGCTATTTTTACTGGATGGAACGGCTGCGCAGGCTGTGAAGCGATATGGAAGAAACCCAAAGAATACACATAAGGAAGAGGCGGTAACCGTTCCATTGCCTGAACCGTTACAGTGAACCATTACAGGAAGCAAACATCCAAGCAAACGATGAAGCATATGCTATAACTTGGGAGCGGAAGCAAACGATGAAGCAAACGTTATGATTTGGGTTGTTATTTTTCCGGCTTTCTTCTATAATAAAAAGGCGCGCAAACGGCATCTGCCCGGAACGCGCTGGAAAACAGAAGGTACGCAGGAGAAGCGAAGGAATACAGCATGAATATATCACCCATCGCGCCGTTCATCAAATGGGCGGGCGGTAAACGGCAGCTGCTGCCGCAGATCAGCGCAAGGCTGCCAGAAAATTATCATACCTATTATGAGCCTTTTGTAGGGGGAGGAGCGGTTTTGTTCGCTCTTTGCCCTGAACGTGCTGTCATTAATGATATCAACGGTTCTCTTGTGAATTTATACAGACAGATTAAGCTAAGCCCTGAAGCCATAATTGATGCGGTGGAACAGCTGGACGGGGAAGCGGAGACGGACCGGAAGGTTTTTTATTACGCAAAGAGGGCCGCATATAATGAAAAAATGATGAAGGGTGAATATGATGTGGAGCTTGCCGCCCTGTTTCTCTATATAAACAAACACTGCTTTAACGGCCTTTACCGTGTCAATGAAAAAGGCCTGTTCAACGTCCCCTTCAATAACAGCAAGGCAAAATCCTGCAGCCCGGAAAATATACGGGAGGTTTCAGAATACCTGCAGAATGTCACGATTTTACAGGGAGATTTTGAGGAGTCCTGCAGGGATGCAGAGCAGGGGGATTTTGTGTTCTTTGACAGTCCCTATGCGCCGCTGAATCCATCCTCCTTTGAATCCTATACCAAGGAAGGTTTTGACGTGGAGAGCCATGAAAGGCTGGCCCGGCTGTTCCGTGAACTTACGGAAAGAGGCTGCAGCTGCATGCTGACGAATCACAACACGGTTTTTATCAATGAATTGTACGAGGGATTTACAAAGGAAGTGGTACAGGTGAAACGCAACATCAACTCCGATGCAAGCAAACGTGTGGGAGAAGAGATTATTATAACAAACTATTAGGACAGGTACATGGAAAAATTACTGCATACCAGGCAAAAGCCATATTATGAAACAGAAAATGAACAGCTCTATCTGGGAGACAGCTTCCGGCTGCTGCTGAAAATGGAACCGGAAAGCGTGGATATGATTTTTGCTGATCCCCCGTATTTTTTAAGCAACGACGGTGTTACCTGTCAGGGCGGGAAAATGGTTTCGGTGAATAAGGGGGAATGGGATCAGGGAATGGACTGCGGCTCCAAGCATGCCTTTAACCGCAGGTGGCTGCGCCTGTGCAAAAAGGTGCTGAAGCCGGACGGTACCATCTGGATTTCAGGAACGCTCCATAATATTTATTCCATCGGCATGGCCCTGGAGCAGGAGGGTTATAAAATCATCAACAACATCACCTGGCAGAAAACCAATCCGCCGCCGAATCTGGCCTGCCGCTGCTTCACTCATTCCACGGAAACCATTCTCTGGGCGCAGAAGGCGGATCGGAAATCCCATCACCTTTTCAATTATGAGCTGATGAAGGAGGTAAACGGCGGCAAGCAGATGAAGGATGTCTGGACCGGGAGCCTGACCAAATCCACGGAAAAAAAAGAAGGAAAGCATCCCACCCAGAAGCCTGAATACCTGCTTGAAAGAATTGTGCTCGCATCCACGGCGGAAGGAATGCTTGTTATGGATCCCTTCTGCGGCTCCGGAACCACAGGAGTGGCAGCCAAAAGGCTGGGCAGAAAATTCATCGGGCTGGAGATGAGGGAGGAGTACCTGGAAATCAGCAGGAGGCGTTTGGAGAAAACTGACGCAACCCCAGGAGCAGAAGGCGCCATTTGAGGCACATAATATCCAGCCAGTGATTCCAGCAGAAAACCGTTCATGGATAATCGCTCATGGAAGATTGCTCATCGAAATTCTCCCATCGAAATCCATTACACTGGTACTATGTAGCTGTTCGGTTCTATCACAACTACAAAAATATATCTTATTACAGCTGCCGGCATTCCATTTCAGGAGGGCCGGCAATTTTTATGCTGGTGCGGCATATAAGCTACAGGCATTCCCAACCAGGGCTTCTGCCGCTGCTTCTTCTTCTGTGGGGGGACTGCGGCCATCATATATGCTTAATTCCGCAGAAAAATTGTTGAAAGAACTTGAAAAATTATGAAAAAGCAGATATGATAATGTTAGAAATATTACTGATATGATTAATATAAGGA
>PPYE01293701.1_pt1 | contig 19887 bp, 31 predicted proteins | sample 1559881 | NCBI WGS metagenome assembly PPYE01 (sample SAMN08240022, study PRJNA423297) | Human gut metagenome, whole genome shotgun sequencing project. | reverse complement strand
AATTAAATAATTTTCTATGCTTCAAAGTGCTTGAAAGTATAGTGTTTATGCGGATAATCGCAAATTAGATATAAAATTTAGATTAAATTGTTTATCCTTTTAAGTACAAAGCAACAGCAGGAATTGAAACAATTTATTATGGATATTGAGTGTGGAAAAATAAGACTAGCAGATATTTTATCTTGTTCTTTTGGTTCCCATGTTATTTGCTGCATGAATAAAAATGCTGGCAAAGCAAAGTTTGAAATCGAAAAAGATGATCTGTTTTTCTCTTTGGAACAGCGTCTTGTTATGATTCAAAATAAAGTGATTGCTCTTACTGCTAAGGAATTTGACATTCTGGCTCTACTGATCCGTCATCCCAAACGGGTATTTACCTATGAAATGATAACGGAACTGGTATGGGAAGAAGAATATGCTTCCTTTTCCCGAAAGGCAGTGAATAACCATGTAAGCAATCTCAGGCAAAAGCTCAAGGTTTCGCCGGATGTACCAGACTATATTAAAAGTGTATATGGAGTTGGGTATAAATTTGATTTAGATTAACCGAATATACATTATATACAAAAATAAATGAATAAAATTGTATTTATGATAGATTTTGCCGGAACAAGGACAGTTCTGGAAGATTTCAAGAAAAGAACGAGCATAAAAGTTTGTATAATTCCTTCAAATAGATAGAAGGAGGCGGATAATTGGCAAGCCTGTCTATCCCTCCTTGATTTGGAGGGAGGGCATGGTTATGCTACCGAGGTCAACATGCCGGCCTCGATGCTGCCGGCCAAATCTATCATTATGCCCCGTAGTCTGGTTTTGGATTGCGGGGTTTTTCCATTCGACAAAATATTATATTTTCCAACATTTCCCTTTCAATCAATTATTAGGGTTGTATGAGTGCGCGCCTGTCATCGGACAGACGCGCACTTTTGCGTTTATAGAAAAATTTTTTGTCTTTCTGTTCTCTGTGGGGTGTCGCTCCCCGCCCTCTGATTTCGGTTTTAGCTTTTCACACGCAAACAAATCGAAATTGGAGGAAATTTATATGAAACAAATCAATTTAAAGGAATATTACCCATTTTACACAACAGACACAATCGTAGAAGTACCGGATGAAGTCGCTGATATTTTAAGAGCTTATAAATTACGCGATGAAGCATATCGGATTTATACATATCGACACAAAGCATATTTTTCTTTGGATTTTGGAGATGGAATTGAATATGAAGCCCTTGTAGATCAAAAATCACCAGCAGATATTTATGAACAGCATAGGGTGACTGAAATGATCTATAAGGGACTTGCTACTCTATCAGAAAAACAACGTCAGAGGATCTATGCACGTTATTTTCTCGGCATGAGCCAAACGGAAATTGCCAGAGTGGAAAACTGCAGTAAAATCTCAGTTCATCAGAGCATTAACAGAGGTTTAAAACAGCTTCAAGAATATTTTTTAAAAAATAATTTATAAGCCCACTAACTTTTCCCTTAAAAATGTACTGTATTATGAAGGGACCTTTTGGCAGGACAAGCCATTGTGGTTGGATCGGACAGAACCGTTCCGATATATTTCCAATATGGATCGCTTTGATTGCCTTCTCTCCCTCATGGTTCTTTGACAAGTGAATATACGTTGCTATGGGTACATCATTCTGCGTACCGAGCGGCATATAGGGCGGCGCCATGACAGACAGCCAAAGGAGGTGATGAACCCGGTTGTCCGAGCGATCCACGCAACCTATTAACCCGGCTGTGGCAGGTTCGGGCGCGACGACGGCGCAGATGACAATGGTACTTCTTCACGGCCTCCTAAAGACTTGGGGGGAGTTCCTGCGGCGTGCGCTTGCTCTGGCAAAGCGGCGACGACTGCGGGGCTATGATGCGGTCAAGCTGTCCGCAGCCCATAGCAACCCCTGTTCTGTGTCAACAGAACCTGCCGGGGATGCGTGGCAAATACGGCATATAAAATCGAAATCAGATACTATGAAGCCGGGCTTAGATTACAAGTCCAGGTCCGGCTTTATCCATGTGATTTTGATAGAGAATCAATTTACGGAAAGGAGCTGGAAAAATGGAACAAAAGACTTCTTATGATGATAACCTGGTGGATATTCGCAGTGTATCCGTCAACAAGGAACTTCCGCGTGAAGAACGAATTGCCGAGTTCGTCAGACAGATCAAGAACCCCTGTCATTTCAGGTGTGGAAAGTTTATTGTGCGTGCTACTTATTGTACGGACGGAGCTACATTAGAAGAATGTCTGCATGGTATCTTACGATAAAAATTTACATTTTAGGGGCTGTTTTTTCCCGCGTGGAGCGTTATAATAAGAATCGGAAAAGGAATTGAATAACAATAAGGCATATTGCACTCCTTGAATTGCGGGGATTTTTCCGTAATGAAAGGAGTGTTTTTGTATGCAGATTTATAAAGCTGCGAAGTATATCCGATTATCTTATACGGATGATAAGTCAAACGAAAGTGACAGTGTTGGAAACCAAAGAAAGCTGATTGAGGAATTTGCCAACCACCACCCGGAGATCGAACTTGTTTCGGAACGAGTGGACGACGGTTATAGCGGTGTGATTTTTGATCGCCCGGCTTTCAAAGAAATGATGGATGACATTATGGAGGGAAAGATCAACTGTGTGATTGTAAAGGATCTTTCCAGACTTGGACGTGAGTATATTGAAACCGGCCGTTATATGAGACGTGTTTTTCCGGCTTATGGTGTACGTTTTATTGCTATCAACGATAATATCGACACAATCAATGAGTCCGCCGGGGATGACCTTACGGTCTCCGTAAAAAACATTATGAACGAGGCTTACGCACGCGATATTTCTTTGAAAACCCGCAGTTCTCTTGAAACAAAACGTAAAAATGGAGATTTTGTCGGTGCTTTTACCGTGTACGGCTATCGTAAATCCGAAGAAAATCATAATCTCCTTGTGGTAGATGAATATGCCGCTCAGGTGGTACGAAGTATTTTCAGGATGCGCCTGGAAGGTTTCAGTCCTTATGCGATTGCAAATGAGCTGAACCGTTTAGGAACACTTTCTCCTCTTGCCTATAAGAAAATGAATGGTCTGCCTTGTGCAAGAAACGGATATACCGATCGAAAAGATTGTCGGTGGTCCTCTACTACGATTGTCCGTATTTTGCAGGACGAAACTTATACCGGCACTCTGGTTCAGGGAAAACAAGGCTCACAGCACTTTAAACTGAAGGAAATTGAAAACCGTCCTCAGTCCGAATGGATTCGTGTGGAACACGCTCACGAAGCGATTATTGAGCCCCACGATTTTGACCTGGTGCAGAAGATCCGGCAACTGGATACCCGTACTTCTCCCGGTAAAAATAAAGTCTATTTATTTTCCGGCATATTGATCTGTGGCTGCTGTGGCGCCCGTATGATACGAAAGACAAACCGCTATAAAGACAAAGAGTACCACTACTACTATTGCCCTACCGGGAAGAAGAGTGGCTGTACAAACCCTGTTATGGTAAAGGAAAGCGACCTGATGGAATGTGTCAGGGATAGTGTAAAAGGATTTGTTAATAATGTTGTTTCTTTGGAAGAAATTTTATCCGGTATCAATCAGAGCCGTATCAATAAAGAACTGATCCGGGAATACAGCAGACAGATCGCGCAGAACAATCAGCAGTTGGAGCAGATACGGACATTCAAAACCAGTCTTTATGAAAATATGGTAAGCGGATTGATCGAGAAGCATGAGTTTTTAAATTTGAAGAACACCTACAATGTTCGTATCGCTCAGCTTGAACAGGCAATAGCCGCTTTAGAAGAAAAACGGACAGATGTTATGGAAAACCGCAGTGAACGTAACCGCTGGATTGAGAACTTCAAGAGATTTTCTGAAATCGAAGAACTGGACCGAAAGGTAATGATCCAGCTTGTTCACAGTATCAAGGTAGTTGGGAAAAATGAATTTCAAATTGAATTTAACTATCAGAATGAATATGAGAAAGCAATTTCTCTGATTGCTCCGGCACAGGAAAGGATGGTGGTCTAAGATGGCAAGAAAGAGCAGAAAACATATCGCAGAACCTATTTTTACATCGGTTTCTCCGTTTATCAATACCGCTTTATATATCCGCTTATCTGTGGAAGATAACAAAAAGCGTGGTAATTCTATCGAAACACAGAAAATGGTTCTGAAGGACTACCTTTCCAACAAACCGGAATTTCGCATTTATGATACTTACATAGATAATGGTACAACCGGAACCAATTTTAACCGTGAGGGATTTCAGCGTATGCTCTCTGACATTGAAGCCGGAAAAATCGACTGTGTAATCGTAAAGGATCTGTCTCGTCTTGGGCGTAACTCCATTGACAGCGGATACTACATAGAACAGTATTTTCCTTCTCATAATGTCAGGTTTATCGCTGTAACAGATCAGTTTGATTCCGAAAATCCTGATAACCTGCACGGTGGAATTATCCTTCCTCTGAAAAATATGATAAACGAAGCCTATTCACTCGATATTGGTCGTAAGATTAAAGCACAGGCAAGACAGGATATGAAAGAGGGAAAATTTGTTGGCGCTCGTGCACCTTTTGGATATAAAAAGGATCCTGATGACTGCCATAAGCTGATTGTGGATCCGGTGGCAGCTCCGGTTGTCCAGCAGATCTTTCAATGGGCATATGAAAAAGTTGGTCTGAACCGCATTGTACTGATGCTGAATGAAGGCGGCTATCCTGCACCAAGCAATTATAAGTATTCTACCGGGGAAATCACGCATGAAAATTTAATAGGAGAAGGTTTCTGGCAGACACGTACCATAATGAAGATCCTTAAAGAAGAAAAATATACCGGCGATATGGTTCAGGGCCATACAAAAACTGTTGCACATAAACAAAGACCTGCAGGAAAAGAAAACCTTATTTCTGTCGCCGGTACCCACGAAGCCATAGTTTCCAGGGAAGTTTTTGATGAGGTCCAGAAGTACCGAATAGAAGTTGCCGAAAAATACAAACAACAAGAAAAGATTCCATATTCTCCAAATATTTTTAAAGGATTGATCTTCTGTTCTCATTGTGGCAGAAGTCTGCACCGCCAAAGAGCACGCCGAAAAAAGGGAGATGTTTACCGTTTTCAATGCCTTACTCCCAGCAGGGTTCATAAGGAAAAATGTGTCGGTGTTTCCATAAAAGAAAATGAATTGATAGATACTGTGATCGACATTCTGAAAAAGGAACTCTCCGCTGCTTTAGGAGATTATGCCCTTTTAGTTGAGGATGGAACCCAATGGCGTAAAAGGGAAAAAGAATTGCAGGATCGCCGCAATACCGCCAGCCGTATGATCCAGCAGAACCAGGATCGTATTCAGGTATTGTACGAAGATATGGTAAGCGGCCTGGTAGATAAAGACGATTTCTTTCTTTGGAAAAAGAACTATGAAGATAAAATGAGCTCTGCCAAAGCAGAACTTGCAGAATGTGAAAAAGTAGCCATAGAGATAAAAAAACAGTTTGAACAGTATAAGACGCTTGAAAAAGACGAAAAAGAACTGAAAGCTGGATGTACATTAACTGCAGAGCTTGTATCACGTTTAATTGAGCGTATTGAAGTGGATCACGATAAACATGTCTCTATCAGATTCCGCTTCCGTACAGAGTTTCAGGAATACAGCAAGGCGGTGGCACAATGAAAAAATATGTGATTGCTCTATATATCCGTCTGTCTTTGGAAGATTTCAAAACAGACAGTTTAAGTATTTCCAGCCAGCGCATGATCCTTCAAGAACACGCTGCCGGCTTAGAAGAATACGGAAATGCAGAACTGATGGAGTTTGTAGATAACGGGTATAGTGGGGCAAATTTTGAACGCCCTGCTGTTCAGGAACTTCTTGATCTGGTACGTGCAAACCGAATTGACTGTATCATGGTAAAGGATTTTTCAAGATTTGGGCGCAACAGTCTAGAGACAGGTTACTTTATAGAACGGGTATTCCCGATCTTTCATACCCGTTTTATTTCTGTGAGTGATGATTTTGATACGAAAAAGCTCAAAGGCGATACCGGTGGTATGGAGGTTGCCTTCAAATACCTTATCAGTGAATATTACAGCCGGGATATGTCTGTTAAGACCAAAACCGCAAAGTATATGAAGATGCGCCGCGGTGAATATCAAAGTAAGATCTGCCCGTATGGATATTGTAAAGGTGACAATAACCGAATGGTCCCTGATCCAGAGACCTCCTGCGTTATTCAGATGATTTTTGAATATGCTGCGTCCGGTATGAACAGTGCGCAGATTGCCAGAGAGCTTCATAGTCAGGCAATTCCTACACCGGGCGAATACAAGGCTCTCAAAGGCCAAAAGTATCACGATGTATCAAGGACAAATGGTGTATGGTCTAATTCAACCATTTTGAGACTGTTAGCAGACGAACGTTATATCGGCACTTATGTGATAGGAAAAAAGACTGTAACAGAAATCGGCGGAAACCGTATGCGGACAAAAGATGAAAGCGAATGGATCAAGATTCCAAATCATCACACCCCATTGGTTAGCAAAGAACTTTTCGAGAAAGCTAATGCTTCCATTAAGCGGTTTAAAATTCCAAAACGAAAACAGCATAGTTATCCCCTTCGAGGAAAGGTATTTTGCGGCTCCTGCAAACATGCTATGCACCGTTCCAATGAGACTATTTATCGCTGCAGGTTTTCCTATATGGATTCTTCACAGCCTTGCTATGGTATGACGATCCGGGAAAGCGAATTGGAATCCATAGTATATGAATTTCTTTGTAAACAGTTTGAAGTATCTTTGGGGATTGATGGGCCGAATGAATTAAAACCTGTTGATAAGGTTGCAGTGAGACGAGCTGAATTTGATAATCAGATCTTTGAGCTGCAGGAAGAAAAGCGTAAACTGTATGAGGCGCTTGTAATAAAGCAAATTGATGTTAACCTCTATAAAGAACAGAAAGCACTTATTGAACAGCGATTGCTTGAAGTAGAGAATACAAAGGCTGTTGTAATGACACGACTGGAGGCTGAACAACAGGAAAAAGAACGTCAGCACCAGCAAAAAGATGTATTACAGTCTTTGGTTGAAAACAAAGGACTGACTTCTGAACTTGTTGATATGCTGATTGAAAAAATCTTTATTTACCCTAACAAGAGGGTTGAGATCGTGCTAAAAATAAAAAATGACCTGGCATAACAGCTCAGGGTATATTGATAAAGCCAGTTAGGAATTGCGGTTCTTAACTGGCTTTTAGAAGTTGAAAAAAATCTCCATATTTTTTTGTCGTGGACTTGACATAAGGGTGGCGCAGGTCATGGAACCGGAAATGAGGCAGGCCGGCAGACTGTACGGCTCTCTGGAACCGCCTCGTAATCTGGTCAGGAGTGGCCTTGACAATCCGCCCCTCTATCCCGGTCATGCGCTGGATAACGAAGTCCGGAAACTCTATGTCGCGGTAGCCGCTGTAGGTCTTGGGCTGCTTGACATGCCACGCCCTGTCCGGGCCCAGGACCATGTTGCGCCGGACGGTCAAGGTGCTGCCGCAGATGTCCCGCGACTCGAGGGCGCAGATCTCTCCCCGGCGAAGAGGGCCGAAGGCGGCTAGCAGCACGGCGATCTCCAGTTCCCTGCCCTGGACGTGCCTGAGAAGAACCAGGATGTCCGCATCGGAAGGGACGTACAGGTCGGGCTTTCTTTTGGCCGGCAGCGTCGTCTTAAGCCTGAAATCCGGGGCGAAAACCTCGAGGGTGGAAGATAGCAGGGCATGGGCGTTCCGGACGGTCTTAGGGCTTAATCTCGCGCTCAGGCCGCTGACCCACTTCTGGATCCTGGTATTGTCGAGATCCTGCGTGCGCATCTTCCCGATATCGGATCCGAGGAAGTAATTCCGGTACAGGCTCTCATACCCGCGGAGGGTGCTCTGCGAGAGAACGGCGGCCTTGCTGTCGATGTACAGGCGCACCGCCTCGCTGACCGGCATGTCGGACACGCGGGAGAGCTGCTCCTTCCCGGCGGCGAAGTCCGCAGCCATCTGCTCGGCAAGCCGCTTGCCCTTCGAGCCGGGGACATCCGACGTGAAGGAGCGGTATACTCTTTTGTGCTTTATCGTCCCATCCGGCTGTAGGATATCCTCTGTGTGTGAGTAGACCTGGCAGCGCCAGGATCCGGATGGAAGTTTCTTTGCTGTTGGCATGGCATCATCCTCCTTTTTGGGTATAAAGATAACAGCCAGCGAGGAACGGGTGTTCCGCTTGCGGTGGCTGCCCGAAGATGATACAATATATTTGTTGAATATGCGTATATCTTCGGGTATATGTTAGGCCGTTCGGTGTTGGTAGCACCGGGCGGTTTTTGTGTTTATAAAATTATATGCAGCGAATTCTAGGCTTTTATGCATCTTTCAAATATAAGTATAGTTTGATTAATTGTTGCATTTATACCAACGGCAGCATTTTTACCCACCTCATTACTAAAAGAGGAATGTAAGTGCCATCCTTGTGTTGCATATTCAGTGAGCACCTTTTCTACCGCTTCTTTGTCGAATTTTCCTAAAATTGCAGAATCCATAATGGTTTCCACTTTGTATTCATATAAGGGATTTCTAGAATATTGATCATACCTCTTATTATATATAGAAGCCAATTCAGAGGTAGAGTAAGCAGGCTTGTTATTGTAAATTATTAAGCCGCATTCGGGGCATGCGCTATCTGAGGTGCTTAAAGAATATCCGCATATAGGGCATGGATTGGTTACAACATTAGTGTATCCCTTTTCTAAGACGATTTGTTCAATTTTCTGTTTAATTATAATCTGAACATCATCAATAGTTGCATGGTCGCTCATAAGTTTTGATAACGCATTTGATTTAACCTGTAAAATTTCTGGTGAATCGGCTTTTTCTATGTCTCTGATTAATGGGGCGCATTTATAGCAGCAGATATAGCCCTTATTTTCATCTAAAGTAAGTTTATCTTCTCCCCATCCCCCTATTTTTTGACCGCATATACAACATGTTGCCATTTCTTTTCCTCCCTTTCTTTATGTCCTGCATTATTCTACAATCTATGTTCGCAATACAGAGAGCGAATAATAATTATTATTAATCTAATTCGGACAATAATTTTATTAACTTCATTTTCTGTTCAGTTGAGAATTCTTTTCCGTTGCGTGCGAGGAGTCTTTCTACATCAGCATAAGATGGTTCTTTTTTTACGATTTCACCAGCAGCTATCATCTCTAAATTTTCAACAGTAATGCCGAGAGTTTGACAAATTAAAATAATATTATCCACACTGGCTCGACCGACACCTTTTTTCAATATCGTGTATAAGGTACTTTCCGGAATTCCGCATGCATGTGCGAAAGAGCGAATGGAGTATCCTTGTTCTTTTATGAGTCTCTCTAATACCTTGGCTTTTTCCATAGATTCACCTCGACTTTAAGATATTCATATTATACTCACAATTTTGACAAATGTAAATATAAAATTACGGAAATCCGTAAATATTCGGAAGTCAGCAAATAAGTGGTTGACAATTTGCGGATAACCGATTATATTTTAAGTATAGTTTGCGGAGTACCGTAATGAGAGGGAGGTGAGAAAATGTATAATAGACTGTTAAATGCAATGAAGGAAAAGAATATAACTATCACACAAATTGCTAACTTGCTTGGATGTAGAGTTGCAACTGCAAGTGACAAAATTAATGGGGTTGTTGACTGCGGATTCTATTTTGACGAGGCCACAAAAATCAAAAATGTATTTTTTCCAGAATATGATATTGAATATTTATTCCAGCGGGAAAAGCGAATTGCCTAATCAGAACAAGTGTTCGTAAAATTACTATAGCATTTTTGAATGCTGAAATCAATTGGCAATTATGCAAGAAAATAAGGTGGGAGGTGAAAGAGATGAAAATGGATTTAGCACTACATGAAGACGAATCCACAGATTTGAAATCTTTTTATCTTGATGTAGATTCTGGAAAATTGATGGTGAATGGAAAGGAAATAAATAATGTGACCGCATTTTCGTTTCGTTTTACGAATGGAAAATACGGTCTGGACATTACCCATGATGTGAAATACGCAGCTACTGTCCCGTTATGTATTGGAAAAGAAGTTTCATAACGATGTCTGGTAGCCAAGAGTGTTTGGCTAGGGTATCACTGAATTTTGAAAGGATTCCCTTTTTGAGCGGCGCCTCGCTTTCGGCAAGCGCTTCAATATAGGTTATGACTTTTTCGGCTTCAACTTTATCTTCAGAAGTTACGGGTTGGGACTTGATTAGTTCATAAGCATTTTGAAAAGTAAGTCCATTATTAATTATGGTTGTACCAGAATTACCTATAGCCGCCCCGGAAACGGGACCATTGAAGATATTGGTTTGTGACGATGTGGATATAGCGGATTCATACTCCGAGTAGTGAATTCCTTTATGAGAAATCTTATTAACGAAACATCCGCTCAGATATTTCTTGATACTTAGGTATCCTTCATCAGATAGATGCCTTAAAGCCAGGTCGGCTTCATAATTTGGAATTCTTGTTTCTTTACATATTTGTTGAAGCGAAATCATGGGATTTCCGTTTTTGAATTGAGGTATTAAAAAATCGAGTATTGCTTTTTCTTCTTGCGTAAGCATTAATTTTCTCCTTTCAAATACTTAGGTTGAAGATGCCAGTACTTAAATTATAGGAGATTATGAGGATAAAGGCAAGTGGGATAGGGAAAACAGGATAGGAGGTGGAGAAGGATGCCAAGAGTAGTGCTGACTGAGAGCCAGAGGGACAAGGAGGCCGTAGAGAGCCTTATCAAGAAGCATGCAGGGGCCATGAGGCTGACCATGCCGATGCTGGCCAAGCGGATAGGGATGCCATCCGCGACGCTGTACAAGCGCCTCCATGAGCCGGACACGTTCCGGCGCGGAGAGATGAAGCGTATATGCAAGGCGCTTAAAATACCGGAGGACGAGAGGGGAGGGCTGCTGGGATGAAAGAGTTTATTAGGGATTTAGTTACAGGATTTATTGTCGGCCTGGCAACGGGCGCGGGGATCATCATAGTAGTGCTGGTCTACTGCCGGATGGCGGGGCCGTTATTTTGAAGAAGGAGGCGAGGAGATGCCAGAAAAGATGAAGGAATTAGAAAAAGCATGTGAAGAGATGAGGGAATTAGAAAAAGCATGTGAAGAGATGAGGGAATTAGAAAAAGCATGTGAGTCAGTCATCGAATATCTTAATCAGAATCATGACCCACATACATATGTTGTGATTTCACAAGATTCTATTAAATTGCAAAAAGTTCAAATAAGCATTCCTGTGGAAGGCGGAGAAGCGCAGGAGGCGATGGAGATGAATAGCAAGGAAGCGTTTAGGATTGAGGACAGGCTTCTGGGCAAGATCACAGAGGCGATTGATTCAGGCCGGGAATTCACGGAGCGCGAGCAGAAGATCTATCGCGCCTTTCTTGCAATGCAGGATCTAAGGCTATATCTGGAGGAGGTGGAAAGGCATGAGAGAAGACAAGCAGAAGATCTGTGATCTGCTATTGCCGGCATTGCAGGCAACCAGAAGCCTGTATGATCTGCAGGAACTGGAATACAGCGAAGGGCGTGAACTTGTATATGCGAAGTTTCCTGGCGGCACCAAGGTTGTGAATGTAGCAATGGACTCGGGAACTGCAATGATCCGGGACATCATCGGACAGATCGCATAAAAAGAGCGCTTACATAAGCCCGGCAAGGCGTAAGCACTCTCGTAATCAACCAATTAAATTATAGCAGATATGGAGGAAAATGCAAATGAAAAATAAGGCAATCAATGCTCTGATAGAGATGGGCATGCCGGCGAACGTCAAGGGATTCCATTACATAGCGGAAGCAATGGCCCTGCTTGAAGAGGACCCGTCATGGAAGCCCGGAAAGACAGGGGAGGTGTACCGCAGGCTGTCCGAGATGAGCGGGGACACGCCTTCCAGGGTAGAGAGGGCGATCAGGCATGCATTCGCGATCGTGCTGACGGAGGGATACCTCGATGCGGTAGAGAAATACCTGACGCTGCAGAACACGACGAACGGGAATCTGCTGGCAACATTGTATCTGAGATTATCACAGGAGGGATAGCATAAATGGGATATAAGGAAAGAGCACCCTCGCAGGCCGGCAAGCCTCGGGCGCTCAACACAATTAACATGTTCATTATATCGAAAAAAAGGAGGAATTGCAAGATGGAACAATACAGGACATGCCCCAGATGCGGGGCGCACCTGGATCCTGGCGAGCAGTGCGACTGCCAGGAGCAGGAAGAGGACGATGATGGCGGCCTATAAGGCCTGCGACTATGCAGGCGAGAAGGAATGGCTGTCTGGCCGGGTGAATGGGATTGGGGGAAGCGATGCCAGCGCGATCGTAGGGATGAACCCTTATAAGAGCAATATAGACCTCTTCGAAGAGAAGATCGGAAGAAGGATCCCGAAGGACATCTCTGGCAAGCCATGCGTGGCGTATGGGAAGCAGGCAGAGGAGCCAATCCGGGAACTGTTTCGGCTGGACTATCCGGAATACCAAGTGGAACATCATGAGTTTCGGATACTGCAGTCAGAGGCATACCCGTTCATGCAGGCATCCCTCGATGGAGAGCTGACCGATCAGGAGGGACGCCAGGGCGTGCTGGAGATCAAGACCAGCAACATCCTGCAGTCAATGCAGCGCGAAAAATGGAAAGACAGGATCCCGGATAATTACTATATCCAGGTGCTGCACTACCTCTTGGTGACCGGCTGGCAGTTTGCAGTCCTCCGGGCACACCTGATGAGCGACTGGGGGCAGGACAGACGGACCACGGTAAGGCACTATTTTATCGAGCGCTCGGAAGTGGAGGAGGATCTGGCGATGCTCCTCCGGGAAGAGCAGAAATTCTGGAAGTATGTGGAGAGCGGCAGGAAGCCGCCGCTGATACTCCCATTCATATAGGAGGAGATTATGGAGTTAAGGATAGCAAGCCCCGCAGAGGGCGGATTCACGAAAGAGATCAAATGGAACAATGAGGAACTGAAGGCAGAGATAGCCGCCAAAATGGCGGAATATAAGGGGATTGTCTTCACGGAGGAAAACATCAGGGAGGCGAAGGCTGACCGTTCAAACCTAAGGAGGCTGAAGGAGGCCTTCGAGGCGGAAAGGAAGCGCATCAAGAAACTATGCATGGAGCCGTATGAACGCTTCGAGGCCCAGGTAAGGGAAGTGACGGCCCTGATAGACGAGCCGATCAGGCTTATCGATGCCCAGATTAAGGAGGCAGAGGAGCAGAGGCGGGGGCAGAAGCGGAAGGATATAGAGAGCATGTTCGAATCCATAGGCTTCCAGTCATTCGTAAGCCTGGATATGATCTTTGACGAGCGGTGGCTGAATGCGACCATGCCCCTAGGGAAGATCGAGGAGCAGATGCGGGAGAGGATGTTCCGGATCGGGCAGGACGTGCTCGCGATCAGCCAGCTTCCGGAATTCTCATTCGAGGCCATGGAGAATTACAAGAGGACGCTGGATGTGGCCCTGGCAATTCAGGAAGGGCAGAGGCTTTCCGATATCCAGAAGCGGAAGGCGGAGCATGAGGAGCAGAGAAGGGCGGAGGAAAGCGTGGCAGCGCGGCAGGACGGCTCGGATCAAAAGGCGCAGGATGGAGCAGGGGCAGCGCAAGAGATGCCTTCGCAAAAGGCCTACACCGTGGACTTCCGCGTAACCGCTACCCAGGAGCAGCTGGAAAGGCTTAAGGCATTCCTGGCCGATAACGGAATACAGTATGGCCCAGTGCCAAGGAAAGGAGAATAAGAGATATGGCAGTAGGGAACAGTTTAGTGAAGCACGGATCAAAAACGGGATTGGCCGCATATCTGACCCAGGATGCGGTAAAGAAGCAGATCAATAGCATTGTGGGAGGAAAAAACGGGACGCGGTTCATCTCTAGCATCGTATCTGCAGTGCAGACAACTCCGGCACTGCAGGAATGCACGAACCCGAGCATCCTGTCGGCGGCGTTGCTCGGGGAGGCGCTGAACCTTTCCCCGTCCCCGACGCTTGGCCAGTTCTACATGGTCCCGTTCGATAATAAGAAAAAGGGCGTGAAAGAGGCACAGTTCCAACTCGGATATAAAGGGTATATCCAGCTGGCAGAACGTTCAGGGTATTATAAAAAATTAAACGTCCTTGCGATCAAGGATGGGGAATTGATCCGGTATGATCCCTTGAATGAAGAAATCGAGGTTGAACTGATTGAGGATGACGTGATCCGGGAAGAGACTCCCGCAATGGGATACTATGCGATGTTTGAGTATGAGAATGGCTTTCGGAAGGCCATGTACTGGTCGAAGAAAAAGATGCTTGCCCATGCGGAGAAATATTCCTTTGCATTCTACAAGAATGGCGGGGGGAAGACGCTGGAACTCATTGAGCAGGGGAAGATTCCCGAGAAGGACATGTGGAAGTATTCATCCTTCTGGTTCAAGGATTTTGATTCCATGGCAATGAAGACGATGCTCAGGCAGCTGATCAGCAAATGGGGGATCATGAGCATAGACCTGAGAACGGCCATCGACAAGGATATGGCCGTCATATCCGAGGATGGGACGCCGGACTATGTAGAGAGCGGGGAGCCGACAGGGCAGGATGACAACATAGTATCGGAGCAGGAATATTCGGAGATAGCAGGCGATGAGGAGCAAGAGGGTCAGGACATGCAAGCGGAAAATATTGAGGAAAGTTTTTTCAGGAAAGATTAATCAAGCGAAGGGAGACGATCAGATGAAGCATTTTAACATGGAAGAGTTCGCAAATGGCGAGCTCAGCCGACAGATTAACCGTGACATTGAAACGGTAATGAGAAATATTGCGGATCCGAACACGGAGGCAAAGGCAGCCAGGAAGATAACGGTCACTATAGGATTCAAGTCCAACGAGCAGAGGGACTTCATAACGACAAGCGTGAATTCCAAGCCGACAGTAGCCCCGGCACTGGGGGCGGTCACGGCGCTTGGCCTTATAAAGGACCTGGAGACCGGAGAAGTGGAGGCTGCCGAGATAGGAAAGCAGATCCCCGGGCAGATGTCCGTGGCAGATATCCAGGGGCCCCAGCCAGATCAGCCGGCGGACACCGTGGAAGTGGAAGGCAGGACTGTGGATACCGCCACTGGCGAGATCGCAGAAGAATCAGGCAAGGTCATTGACTTAAGGAAGAAAGCATAAGGAGGATAAGAAAGATGATGGAAGGATTAAAGGAAGCATTACAGTACATAGCAGGGCTGAAGGAAGAGAGCATGGAGCCGAAGGTGGTGGAGATCAACGGGGAGACCTACTGCAGCAAGGATCTGCACCGATACCACAGATTCCCTACGGCAGCGGCCCTGAGGGTCAATACCCTGACCGCCGTCGTGGATTACATCAAGGGGAAGCCGGAGGAACTGCGGGAGTCCATGATCCTGCATATCACGGGCCCTACCCAGGTGGCGCTGACTTCCGGCCTGGTGGACGAGAGGATCAGAGAGACTTTGATGATCTCCGACGCGGTAGTGAACGAGTTCCAGTTTGACAGCTATTACGACCAGGAGCGCTTCCTGATCGAACTGCAGGCGAACTTCCTGGAAACGGAGGACCTGCGGGCGCTTATGCAGGTAGCCGGCAATATCAAGTCCGGGACGACCGCGAGCTACTCGGATGACGGCGTCTCCCAGAAGACGACCATCAAGGCGGGCGTGGAGCTAAGCGACGTGATCGTGCCGAATCCGGTAGCACTGAGACCGTACCGCACCTTTGCCGAGATCGAGCAGCCGGAAAGCAATTACGTATTCCGAATCATGGACAATGACCGGGGACCCGGGTTCAAGCTTGTCGAGGCGGACGGAGGGCTATGGAAGAACGCAACCATGAATAGGATCAAGGAATACCTGGAATTCGAGCTGAGCGAGGAACTGGAGAAGCATCATATCACAGTCATCGCATGATCATGGCATTTTCCTTTTGGATAATGTATCACGAATGCAACCTATAGGCCTAGGACTGTCCCGTGCCGGCGCTGGCCGGCGCGGGAGGAAAGGAGAAGAGCGCATGAGGACAGTAACATTCCACGTGCCGGGCAAGCCGCAGGGGAAGGCGAGGGCGAGGACCTTCAGGAGCCCGGGCACGGGAAAGAGCATATCTATGACGCCGGACAGCACGGTCCTGTACGAGAACCTGATCAAGGACCAGTACCTGAGCCAGTGCAGAGGGATGTACCTGGAGAGGGGCACTCCGGCCGCGCTTCGGATCGTGGCCCGCTTCCTGCCGCCGAAGAGCGCCTCGAAGAAGAGGCAGAGGGAGATGCTGGAAGGCAGGGAGCTGCCGCTGAAAAAGCCGGACATAGACAACATCGTGAAGGTGGTGGCGGATGCCCTGAACGGCGTGGCCTACCATGATGACACGCAGGTGGCCTATGTGGCAGCAAAGAAATGCTATTCGGCCATGGAAGGGCTGGATATCACGGTCGAGGAATATACGACAGGAGGGTAGGTGAGCCATATGGGAGCGGGAAGACCGCCGAAACAGGGACTCTCTTACCATGGAAGCGATACGGATTATTATGAGGATTTCAAGATCATGGAACTGCTGGACAGATACGGCCCGCTCGGGCAGACCATTTACGACGTGATCTTGAAAATGGTGTACCGGAACGGATATTATCTTGAAATCCCTATGTCCATACTTACGCTTAGCGTTACAAAGAAGATAGGCAGCAAATGGATTAGAAATAGGAACCTTGTGCTGCAGGTTGTCCAGTATTGTGCAGATATAGGACTTTTCGATAAAGACCTCTTGCAGCAGTCTGTGATAACCTCTGCTGGAATTCAGAAGCGCTATGCTATAGCGACTGTTAGGAACAAGGTTAAAATAGAGAAATATCGGCTTCTTGAAGAAGAGAGTGAGAAGCCTTTATTAAATGCGCCTAAAAATAGTATTTCTACAACAGAAAAGGGAATTCCTGCAACAGAAATTCAAAATAATGATGCGGAAATACCTATAAAGGAAAGTAAAGTAAATAAAAGTATATATACTCCCGCGTTCCAATCCGCTGCCCTTGAGGAGGCCTTCCAGATGTATCTCCTTGTCAGGCGGCATAACCATGGCGACATCATACCGGAGCAGGTACAGGCGCTGAGGGACGAGCTGTCCGGGCTGTCCGATGACGACGGGGAGAGGCTGGCCATCGTGAAGAAGGCCACGGCAGGAGGCTGGAAGAATTTCTACAAGATTAGGAAGGAGAAGGCCGGGAAGGCGGCAGAGGCGAAGAGGAAGAACCAGTTCAGCAATTTCGAGGGGCGCTCCTATGACATGAGGAGCCTGGAGATTCAGCTGGTCGAAGGAGGAAAAGCGAATGGGAAAGATAGATGACTATATGTCCGGCAAGGAGGACGGCCTGCTCCTGGCGGCAAGGATCGTCGAGAAGGACGGCCTGGCGGGCCTGGAGGAAGAGATCCGCTATAGGAATATCACCGGGATACACACGGGCCTGGCGAGGAAGGAGCTGGAGAAGGCCACGATTGGGTGAGTATACATGAGAGCAAAAAACAAGCAGCAGACCGTCCGGCAAGACTAGAATCTGCTGCAATTCCCTAAAAAGAGTATAGCATATATCCTCTTTTGGGGCAATACGAAGGAGGAAAAATCATGTATACAGAGAGTGTAGATATTAAGAGCAGCGTGATTAACAATGTGCTGATGCAGATGAGCGTGTATATTGAAAAGGCGGCAATAGACGTGCTGCAGCGCATTCTAGAAGAACAGTTCGTCTTTTTGAATATGGAGCAGATTACTACCCTGCCCTCGGAAATAAGCGAGACTGCAGAGGAGAAGAACCGATATCTGATCGAGCTGTTTAAGATCAAGAAGAGGAACCTGTCACCGCGGACCATGGAGCAGTACCTAAGAGCGGTCGGAAGCCTTGCGGCGGTCATAGACAAGCCATTGACAGATGTCGACCAGGTAGACATAGACTATTACTTGCGATGGTACCAGCAGCGCAATGTCTGCAATAATGGACTTCAGAACCAGGCATCCACCTGCAACAACGAGCGTAGATACCTGAGCGCGTTTTTTACATGGTTGCGCAAAGAACGGTTTGTATCCTGCAATCCGGTGGAGGCGGTGGAGCCGCTGAAGGAGGCCCGCAAGCCAATCGACTACTTCCGCCCATCGCAACTAGAGGAACTAAGGGACGGATGCAGGACGGAAAGGGACAGGGCACTGGTCGAGGTGCTGCGCAGCACGGGGGCGCGCGTAGGAGAAGTGGTCCAGATCAATACGGCGGACATCGACTGGCAGACGGGAGACATCCTGATCAGAGGGGAGAAGGGCGGCAGATACAGGACCATATATCTTGACGAGCCAGCGAGATATTACCTGCAGAAGTACATTGCGGGGCGAACTGACGGCAGCGAGGCCTTATTTGTTGCCTGCAGGGCGCCATATGGACGCCTGCACAACAGCGGGATACGCGCCAGCCTCAAGCAGATAGCCAAGAGGGCTGGAATGCAGTGCCGCGTATATCCGCACAAGCTGCGAAAGACGCTTGGCATGAACCTGAAGAACTCGGGGGTAGACCTTGGCTGCATCCAGGAGATCCTCGGGCATGGGAACCCGGGCGTGACGGCAAGATACTACGCGGAATCGACGCCTGACACGCTGCGGAGCGTCAGGAAGCGAGTGGCCGCGTGATTAACTAGGAGTTAGGAGGAAAATACAATATGGCAGAAAGAACACCAGATAAACAAGGGTTAGAGTCTGTTATCAAGGTTATAGAACAAGTATGCGAGGATATCTGCGATAACTATTGCATGTATAGGGACACGGCAGATGAGGAAGGTCTGTGTGATGTTACCCGGAATGACGGGAGATGTCCACTTGATAGACTGAATTAAGATTTAGGGAAGGAAAGGAAAAGAAGGATGAAAAACACACTGTCAGATTTAAACAATTATCTTTTTGAACAGCTTGAACGCCTGCAGGATGATAGTCTTGATGAATCGGGGTTGGATAAAGAAATTCAACGGAGCGAGGCTGTACAGAAAGTGGCTAAAACCATTATTGATAACGGACAACTTGCGCTTCAAGCGAAAAAGCACCTTGACGAATATGGACAGGGTGATAAAGTGGAACTTCCTATGCTTGGGGTTATAAGTAAATGAATAGTTGAAGAGAACACGGAACTGAAAGAGACGGTTCGAAATCTCCAGAATCGTATTAAAAAGATGGAGGACTGGTAGCCATATGCATAAATATACTGATTTGGAAAAAGCATTTATGAGAGATTTTATTCCGGGACATACATACAAAGAGATTCAGGAGGCTTTTATCAAAAAATTTAATTGGGATATCACAGTCGGCCAGATTAAGGGTTACATGGCAAACCATAAGATAAACTCTGGTACAAAAGGGCATTTCTCGAAGGGGCATGTGCCTGCGAATAAAGGTAAGAAGATGTCGCCAGAAATATATGAAAAAGTGAAACATACTATGTTTCAGAAAGGACACGCTCCGCAAAACCATAGACCAGTTGGAAGTGAAAGAGTATCTAGGGATGGCTATATTGAAATAAAAGTTGCCGAACCCGATAAATGGAAATTAAAGCACAGGGTGCTCTGGGAAGAAAGCAGAGGAAAGATACCTAAGGGCTCAATTTTAATCTTTGTAGACGGGAATAAGCAGAATGTAGTCCTGGACAACCTTCGACTGATTGAGAGAGGTACGCATGCGGTTATGAATCATGAAGGACTGTGCAATTATGAAGGAGAATTTAAAGATACAGCAATAGCCATAGCTGCCCTTAAGCGGCAGACTTCTGTAAGAAAGAAAAAATAACTAACCT
>PPYE01047622.1_pt1 | contig 19887 bp, 20 predicted proteins | sample 1559881 | NCBI WGS metagenome assembly PPYE01 (sample SAMN08240022, study PRJNA423297) | Human gut metagenome, whole genome shotgun sequencing project. | reverse complement strand
CAGGAAGCCTTGGCGAAATAACGGAGGGTTCAGATATGAACAACAATCATGTTTATGATATGCTCGTGGTGGGCGGCGGACCGGGCGGCTACACCGCCGCCCTGTACGCGGCACGGGCGGGGCTGGACACCATCGTGCTGGAAAAACTGTCCGCCGGTGGGCAGATGGCCCTGACCGAGCAGATCGACAACTATCCCGGCTTTGAGGACGGGATTGACGGCTTCTCTCTGGCGGAGAAGATGCAAAAGCAGGCGGAGCGCTTCGGGGCACGCAGCGAATACGCAGAAGTCCTCCGCATGGATCTGACGGCGGTTCCCAAGCTCGTGGAGACCAGCGAGGGGATTTTTCTGGGGAAAACCGTGGTGCTGGCCACCGGTGCGAACCCCAGAACGCTGGGCGTAGCCAGAGAGTCGGAACTGGTGGGCCGAGGTGTGGCCTACTGCGCCGCCTGCGACGGGATGTTTTACAAGGGCAAAACGGTGGTCGTGGTGGGCGGCGGCAATTCCGCCGCGGCAGATGCTATTCCCGGCGTTTACGCCGTGGGCGACGTGCGGACGAAGCCCCTCCGTCAGGTGGTCACCGCCGTGGCGGACGGCGCGGTGGCAGTTCACATGGCGGAGAAATATATCGCGGAAAACCGATAAGGAAGGTAGATTGAAAAAGCCATGTTTAAGGTCAGGCCGGATACGACCGCAGTGGGGATGCCGACATATCTGCAAGGCAAACTGCCAGAGTGATGGCAGATAAGAAACCCATGTAAGATCGGGAGATATGTTGTCTCTCCATATCCAGTCCACGCAACAGTAAGCAACTGAACACAAAACACAGCCACAGATGTACTCTGCGGCTGTGTTTTTTTGCGTAGTATAGCTGCTTCTTCCATCTGCAAAACCCCGACGCTCCGTGGCTGACGGGGTTATCCGCACTTGCCAATACGCCCAAAGAGGGCTCCTTAACGCGCAGAAGGAAAGGGACGGTCAGTCTCCGGCGTTTTGAGAAGGAAATGGCTTTTGTGAAAGTCGAGCAGGCCCTCATCCCGCATTTTTCCAAGCTCCACAGACAGCCCGCTGCGATCCACACCGAGGTAATCCGCAAGCTGCTGCCTTGAAAACGGAATGTCGAACTCATAGACGCTGCGCCGCTGTGCCTCGGCGGAAAAATAGGACATCAGCTTTGCACGCGTCGTGCGCTGGGCCATGTGGGTGAGCTTTTCGTTGAGCCGCAGGTTCTTCTCTGCCAGTTCGTCCAGCAGGTTGCGGATGATCCGGCTGTGGTGGGAGCAGGCGGAGGGGCACACGCTCAAAACGCGCCTTATGTGCAGAAACATCACCGTCACCGCGCTCTCCGCCTCTACGCTCACGTTCAGCACCGCTCCCGGCGCGCAGGCGAATACCTCCGCGAAGGTCTGCCCCGGCCCGGTCTTAGAGAGGATGTTGCGGTTTCCCCAGATATCCTCCTGCACGATGAGGGTGCTGCCCGCCAGCACGAGACCCACCTCCTCCACCGGCTCCCCGGCGCGGAGCAGGCGTGAGCCTTTGGGGAAGGTGTCGATCCTCGCCCCAAGGTAGGAGAGCATGACGGCAAGCTCATCGTCGGAAATGCCGGAGAAAAGCGCCGCCGTATGAAGTACCGGAAAAAATTCTTTCATAAAAAGTTCTCTTTCGTTGAAAATTCAACTGACTTGTTGCTCTTAGTATAGTACAATGAACGCACAAAGGCAACAGGAGGATCGAACATGAAACGACGGATCATTGAAATTGATCAGGATAAACGCCCCGTATTTTGACGGCGCACGGCTCCTGATTGCCGCTGACTGCACCGCCTACGCCTACGCCGCTTTCCACGAGCGGTTCATCAAGGGACACATCACCCTGGTGGGCTGCCCTAAGCTGGACGGCGTGGGTAAGGATTCCTTCGAAGAGGCGTGAGCTTTCTGCAAGAGAGGCAAAGAAAGGAGAATAACCGCATGAGCTACGAAAACTGGAAGAATAAGGCGCAGGGGTTTCAGACCGTGGATGTGCGCCATATACAGGGCAGCTTCTTTGAAGGGCTGAAGAAAAGAGCCGAGGCGTTGGAGGTGGGCGAAGGATTACACATCATCCAGACCTTTGAGCCGCATCCACTGTATGCTGTCATGGAGGGCTTGGGCTACGAGCACCACACCGAGCGGCGGAGTGAGGCTGAGTTCCATGTCTGGTTCTGCCGTGTGGAGAAGAAGGAAGGCGACAGCTCCGCTCCCTTCAAGCCGCTGGCTCTTTTGAACTATCCCATGATCGATGAAAAGCTGGGGCAGATCGCCGTGGATTTTTGGGAGACCACATGGCAGAGCGAGAAGCGCGTACTGCCCTACGAAACGCGGCTGCTGCTGTCCCTGACCAACGCTGTCGGTGCGGGCCGGATGAGGCAGGCGGCGCGGGAGCTGGTAAAGGCATATATCCACGGTGTGGAGAGCGCCACCAGTACCCCGTCCAGCCTATGGGAGTGAGCTACAACTCCTATGTCATTCTGGACGAGAAAATCGCCGTGATGGACAGTGTGGACGCACGGGCGGCGGAGGAATGGCTTTCCAATGTAGCGCAGGTGTTGGAGGGGCGCAACCCCGACTATCTTGTGGTCACACACATGGAGCCGGATCATTCTGGCAGCCTCATGCGGCTGGCACAAAAGTACCCGGAGATGAAGATCGTGGGAAACGCGAAAACATTTACCCTGATCAAGCAGTTCTTCGGCACAGATGCATTGTCGGAAGACCGTATGCTGGAGGTTGGCGAAAGAGATACGCTTTCCTTGGGTTTGCACCGGCTGCGCTTTCTGTTGGCGCCGATGGTACACTGGCCGGAGGTGATGGCAGCGTATGAAGAGGAGGAAAAGATCCTGTTCTCGGCGGATGCCTTCGGCCGCTTCGGTTCACTGGAACGGACTGCCCGTGCCCCCTGGGCGCCGCAGGCCCGGCGGTATTATTACAACATCGTCGGAAAGTATGGCGCACAGGTGCAGGCACTGCTGAAAAAAATCTCCGCGCTGGAGATCAAAACGATCTGCCCGCTCCATGGCCCCATGCTCACAGAAAACTTGGGGGAGTATCTGCGGCTCTATGATCGCTGGTCACAATGGAAACCGGAAGAACCGGAGGGCATCCTGATCGTCCACGCGTCCATCCATGGAAATACCGCATACGCATCGGAGGCCCTCAAGAGCAAGCTGGAGGGAAAAGGTGCGCAAGTCACCATGTGCGATCTGACGGCAACAGACCTTTCCTATGCCGTGACCAGCGCATTCTACTGTGGGAAACTGGTGTTGGCCTGCGCCACCTATGACGGAGGACTGTTTCCGCCCATGAAGGAGTTTTTGGAACATTTACAGACAAAGGGATTCCGAAACCGCCGGATCGGCCTTATTGAAAACGGCTCATGGACCCCTGCTGCCGCGCGGCTGATGCGCACCAAATTGGAGGAGATGAAGGATATCCACCTTTACGAAACGGTAGTGTCTCTGCGTGGTGCATTGAACCAAACCAGCGAAGCGCAGATGGACGCTCTGGTGGCTGAGCTCTGCGCGGAGTAGGCGGCGAGTCTGGCTTCGTCCGGCCGCCCAATGCCTCAAAAGCAAAACTTCGTCGCTGATTTATTTAGACAACAATATGGCGTTGAGTGATGCCGAAGCTTTGAAAATGGATCGAAGCGCAGCCGCAGAGAATATCTGCGGCTGCGCTTTTTGCATTTTGACCATGGTGCAAACGGATGGCTTTGACCGTTAAGGTACTTCGAGGCAGCTTTTGGCGCACAAGCCCTTTGCGGTTGTTGACAGAGAAAAAAATATAGGTATAATAAAAGCAAAATAATAAGACTCATTCTTGCATTTGGAGGGTTGGCTGTATGCCAAAATACGCAGAGGAGATATTGGCCGCCGTAACGGAGCTGCAACAGCATCCTACGGCGGAGCAGGTGTTCCTGGAGATGAAAAGGGAGCATCCCAGCATCGCTCTGGGTACGGTATATCTGCCCCGCCTGCCGGGAGCAGGAAAAAGAAAATCTTATGGAGGAAAAGTATTATGAACGCTAACGTATCTAAGCTGCTCAACGAGCAGATCAATAAGGAGTTCTACTCCGCCTATCTGTATCTGGACTTTGCCAACTACTACGCCGCCGTCGGACTGGACGGCTTTGAGAACTGGTACCGGGTACAGGCGCAGGAGGAACGGGATCACGCCATGCTGTTTTATCAGTATTTGCAGAATAACGGCGAGGACGTCACCTTTGAGGCTGTCGCAAAGCCGGAGTGGGAACGAGGCGACCACATGACCCCGCTGAAAAAGGCACTGGAGCACGAGAAGCTGGTCACCGCCAGCATCAATGCCATCTACGCCGCCGCATACGAGGTCAGGGACTTCCGCACCATGCAGACGCTGGACTGGGGCTGTATATGCTAAACAGCGAGCTGAAGGCACGGGTCTACACCGCGCCCTCGCTGGTGCTGTAAGCCCCGCGCGTCTTCGGGCTTTCGCATCAGGCAAAAGGCAGACTGCATACAGGTGGCCTGCCTTTTCTTCCACCAGACGATTAGATTATGCTAACTGCGTATAATAAATAAGCAGCGCCCGCCGGGAGGTCTCCCGGCGGGCGCTGCTGTGTTCAGAGGAACGTTATTTTTCTTGCCTTACTTTGCGGCATCCACCAGCACACCAACGTAGCCGGCAGTATCCACCAGCGTGGCACCGGAAACGGCGTCCACAGCCTTTTCATCTTTGCTCAGAGCCTCGGCGTCGGCAATGCTCATGCCGTTCACGTGGTTCTGGATGGCGTCGTAGTTGGCATCCAGCGAAACGGTGGAACCAGCCTTTTCGGCCATCATCTTGCTGTAGTAATCGGCGTTGACCCGCTTGGACATCAGCACCTTGCCCTCGGCGTAGCCTGCGCCGAAGTCAGAATCGGAGTTGGGCACACCGACGACCCCGGCGTCCGAACCGGCAAACTGGAACTCGTCAATGTAGCTCAGCACGATGGTGTCCCCGGCGGTGGCGACAGCGCCGGAGGTGAAGCACTTGGTGCCGTGTGCGGCCCCATAGACCACATTCAACTTCAGGTCCTCGGAGCTGCCGTTGAACTCCACGGCCTGCGTGGTCTGGGCGTTTTTGGCGGCATCCACGATGGCAGAGAGATAACCGGCAGTATCCACCAGCGTTGCGCCGGAGACGGCGTCCACTGCCTCGGCACCCTTGGCGGCCACATCCTCCAGCTCGGAGATGGTCTTGCCGACGGCAAAGTTCTGGATGGCGTCGAAGTTTGCATCCAGAGCGACCGTGGAGCCGCCCTTTTCAACCATCATCTTGCTGTAATAATCGGCGTTGGCCCGCTTGGACATCAGCACCTTGCCCTCGGCGTAGCCTGCGGCAAAGTCGGAGTCGGAGTTGGGCACGGCGGTCACGCCTGCATCGGTGCTGGTGAACTGAAAATCGTCGAGGTAGGCGGCGAGGATGACGTCATCCTTCACCACAGCCACCGCTTCGGTGAAGCACTTGGTGCCGTGGGCGGCAGCATAGGCCTGACCGATCTGGATGCCGCCTTCCACCGGGACGATGGCGGCGGGCTCAGCGGGGGCTGCGGCAGCAGAGTCGGCGGGGGCTTCTTCGGCCAGCTCCACACCCAGTGCGGCGGCAACGGCCTTCCGGACGGCCTTGGTGGTCACCGTGGCACCGGCAACGCCGTCGATGGCGGGGCCGTTGGCGGCCACGACCTGCTTGGACAGCTCTTCCAGTGCAGCGCCGCCGATGCTCTCGGTCTCCTGTGCGCCTTCCAGCTTGCAGTCGGTAACGGTGCCGTTGGCATCCACGGTCAGGGTGGCGGTGACAGCACCGCCAAAGCCTTCGGCAGAGCCGGTCTTAGTCACACCAGCGGCGGTGGAGCTGCTGCCGCCGCCGCAGGCGGCCAGAGAGACGCCAACAACGAGGCTCATGGCCACGGCAGCGCTCAGTTTGCGGATGAACTCCTGTTTCATGGGTCTTTCCTCCAGAGAAAAATCGGTTTGTGTTCGGTCCCCAGAAAAGGCCATATCTTTTCAAGGATGTTTACAAAAGATAACATATTTTGTGATGTGCTGTCAAGAGATTTTAGCACATACTTCGTGAAGAATGATAAATTGGTGTCAATTTGTGACGCTGACGGTATACGAAGCGAACGGACGGTCTACGCTGTTAGTAATTCCTGAATGGAAACCAAGCAAGCAGTTTTGCCACTTTCAGCCCCAGTTAGTAAGCGTCAATGGCATAATTCCTAAGTTCATGATAGAATAGGTGCGTTGTGTGCCTGACACATGAAAACGGAAAGGACGATGCAGAAATGGAGCAGCTTTATCTGATGCCCGGTGAGGAACGCTACACAAAGTTTCGGGATGAGAACGGTGTGCCCAAAATCCGTTACACCTACTGCTCCCTGCATGGCAAGCTGTTCAATTGCGTGTGCCGCTCAACAGATGAAGCCCAACGGCTGTGTGAAGATTGGCTCGTAACGCAGGATCGCTGCTACATAAACTAAAAAAGTCGCCGAGGATTCCGCCCCATGAAAGGGTTAGAATCCTCGGCGACTTTCGTTTATCGGGTCTGCTGCTTTTCCTGTGCGTCTTTTTCTTCTGCGAAGAACAATTCAATATTTTTCTGTGCCTTTACCAACTCCTGCATTTCTTCTCGTGCCTTGCGATAGTCCGGGTAGGCTGCTTTCTTTTGGGTCAGAAGATCGGAATACTCTGCATTCAGTGCTTTGACCTTCGGCAGCTTTTTTAAGCCAGTTTCATCGAAAGCGGCCTTGGCTGCTTTGTGCAGTGTGATTTCTTCCCGGTGAGTATCCAGAAACTTTTTGCTATATCCCGCTTTCCGGTAGGCATCGTAGACTGGGTGGGTCTTGGCGTAATTGACGATGTGCGTTTTCAGCACAGCAATTTCCGCCATCCGTGTTTCGGAGGCTTTGATGGAATCTCCCAGCTGGTGGTATTTTTCTGTTGCCGCCGCTGTGCGTTCATTCAGTTCATCTGCGCTGCCAATTTTGTGCTCCTGCAAGAAAATCAGCGTCTTGGACATTTCTTTCAGATTATATTTTTTCGCCCATCGTGCATAGCCTTCGCTTTTGCCCTCGGAGAGCTTTGCCTGAATGTCAACCAGCAATTGGAACGGCGGCTCTTGGAACGGCTGTGTCTGACGCGGACGGTGTTCGGTTTTTCCCGCAATCACCGCTTGCAGTTCATCCTCACTGTACCCAGCTCCCAGCGTTTTGAAGCGGATGAACCGCTTCTGCCGTGCGCCCTTGACGGAAGTGTATTTTCCACGCTTGACCTCATAACCCTGTTGTTCCAGTTTTTGCAGAAAATCTTCGTAATCCTTGGGCTTTTCTGCAAGGATGCTGTCGATGATGCCACACAGCCTATCACGATTGCTTTCTTTGGGTGGATAGAGGGTACGTTTCTGCCGTTCCCGGTAGGGCTTTATTTCAATAACAGAGAGCTGATGCTCCAGACAAATCAAGTCGCTCAACCGCTGAACGGCCAGTGCCGAAAAGAAAAAATCCCGGAACTTTTTTGAACCGTCCAATGCGGTGGAGTTGAAAATCACATGGTTATGGATGTGGTGACGGTCTGTGTGGGTGGCAACGATAAAAGCGTATTTGCCCTTGGTAAACCGCATGGCAAGTTCATAGCCCACCTTGTTGGCTTCCTCGGCGGTGATCTCACCGGGTTTGAAAGACTGTCGAATTTGATAGGCGATGATGTCGCTTTTCTGTCTGCGCCCGGTAGCAAGTTCATACTGCCGCTTGGAAAGCATAAATTCTTCATCGACTGTCAGAGGGCTACACTCGTAGCAGCTTACCAGTTCACCTTGTTCGGTCTTATCTGGATTCTGCACATAGTCTGTGCGGCTTTTCAGACAAGCCGCAACCGACTTGCCCTTGTTTTTGTGCAACGCGATCAGCCGTGTCGCGGCCATCCTGAATCACCCCCATAAAAGAAAAATGCCGCCCGAAGGCGGCAAAGGATTAAAACTATTTCTTACAGTTCTGAAAGCCATTCACTAAAACGCCCGATACCCTCGGTGATGGCAGTTGCACCGAAAAAGAGGATGAAGCAGATGAACTCGGACACTAGCAGGATAAGAAACTGATCCCAAGTTTGACGGCAGGCGGTGTAGATGCCGCAGCCGAAGATGTAGAGCATCAGCGGAGCGACCACATAACTGGACAAAGTGAGCAGCCACTTTGCCATCAGAGCCAAAAACGCCACAAAGAGAGAAATCGGGAAAAGAACAACTTTCTTCAGCATAGACATCATATCAAGCACTTCCTTCCTGTTCGCCCTTATTATAAAGGTATCGACTACTGCGTTGCAAGGATGTCAAGCATTATATGTACACCCGCAGTCCTCCAACTGCGGGAATTTTCTTAGAGATTTGCCAGTTTAGTCAGAATCTGCTTGCCAATGGAAATCAGTTCGTCCAGCCGGGTGCGCAGATCAGCAAGGTCGGCAGAGTAGATCTTGCCGTTTTCGTTAGCGCGTTTGGCGACCTGATTCAGATTGTTACTGCAATTCTGAAGCAGATAAGCCATTCGCCGCAGCTGTGGAAGGTCGAGGTTCAGGCAGTAGCCATCCAGTGCCATTTTGCGGATATAGGCACTCAGACTGTGGATGCCCATTCCATACATCTTATCTAAAATGCGGTTTCGTTCTTCATCGGTCACACGAATAAATAGACGGTGTTCCCGCTTTTTCACATTATCGCCCCTCCTTATCCAGATAACTCTTGAACGGCTTGACTGGTTCCGGTTGGTTGACCTTTTCCTCCAGCGCAGCCAGCACGGACGGACGAGTTATGGGGGTTTCTTCTGTTTTTTCGGGAGAATCCTGTGCCGAACTGCGATCAATGTTCAGCAAGGCGTTCAATTCAGCAAGGCGGGCAGACTTTTCGGCCAGTTCTTCCTCCTGTGCAAAAGGCTTTGCCACTTCGACCTCTGCGGCCTGCTTCTGCTGTTCAAGGTTTTGCAGAGCATTTTCGGCATCTGCAATACGGTCAGCAAAATTGTCGATATATCGCTGGATTTTTGTGCCTCGCTCGTACTCAAACCTGCGACATTACGCATTTTCGTGTACAAGTAGAGGTTCTTAAACGCTTGGCTCTCATCCACAAACAACCTGTCTACGCCCAATTGTTCAAACGTAACCACATCATCTTTACGGTCTGCGCCTTGCAGCTTTTCCAGTTTCTGTTTCAGAGACTTGCGCAACTTTTCCAGCTGCTTTACTGTGAAATGCTCGCCAACCTGTGCTTTCGCTTCTTCGATGGCCTCCTCGATTTCATCCATCTGTTCCTGAATCAGACGCTCCTGTCGTTCTGCGGACAAGGGTATCTTTTCAAACTGGCTGTGTCCGATGATAACTGCATCATAATCACCGGTCGCAATTCTCGCACAGAATTTTTTTCGATTACCGGGTTCAAAATCTTTCTTGCTGGTAACCAGCAGCTTCGCATGGGGGTACAGACGTAAAAACTCGCTGGCCCATTGTTCCGTCAAATGGTTTGGCACGACAAAAAGACTTTTCTGACACAAGCCCAGACGTTTCAGTTCCATAGCGGAAGCCGCCATCTCAAAACTCTTGCCAGCACCGACTTCGTGCGCCAAAAGGGTGTTGTACCCATACAGCACATGGGCAACCGCATTGCGCTGATGCTCTCGCAAATTGATCTCCGGGTTCATGCCCACAAAATGAATGTGACTACCGTCATACTCACGGGGGCGGGTGCTGTTAAAAAGCTCGTTGTACTTTTTTACCAGTAGGGCGCGTCGCTGTGGATCTTTCCAGACCCAGCCAGCAAATGCGTCCTTGATGGCCTGCTGTTTCTGCTGGGCGAGGGTGGTTTCGTTTTGATTCAGCACACGCTTTTCTTTCCCATTCTCCTCGATGGTATCATAAACGCGGCTGTCACGCAAATTCAAGGTATCCTCCAAAATCTTGTAAGCGTTGGCTCGGCGGGTACCGTAGGTTTCAGTGGCCATAATGTCACCAAAGCCAGTAGCAGATTTATTGCTGATCCGCCATTCGGAAGTGTAAGGGGAGTAGCGAACGGTGATGGCATTGTTGTAGCGGATACGATAGGGCGGCTGAAAAGTTTCCATCATAAACTGTTGTACGATAGAGGGGTCAAGCCATGTGGCACCCAAACGCACATCAATTTCAGATGCCTCCAGATCTTTGGGCTGTGCCTTGGTCAGTGCGTCCACATTAACCTTGAACTCCGGGTGACTTTCCGCAGCAAGCTGTGCCATCCGCAGCTTATCGCGTACATTAGCCGAAAGGTATTCGTCCGCAGTCTGCCAGCCCGCTTCCGGGTCGTCAGCATCCACAGCAGGGTCTTTGAAAATCACGCCGGACAATTCGGTGATGATGCGCTCATAGTTACCGGGAGTGCCCAGCAGTTCTGCCATATAAGGCAGGTCTACTTTACCGTGTTCTCCGATGGACACCGCCAACGCTTCGCTGGGGGTATCCACGCTGGTGACAACACGCTCTGGCCGAATCGTCCGCTTGGTGAACATATCTGCCTTGGACTTGAGATTTTTATTCTCGTCCAGATTCTCCAGTGAGCAGAGCAGATAGTAGGAACTGTCATCATCGAACAAGCGGGCATTTTTCTTGTCGTTGATCAGCCCGTATTTTGCAGTAAAGGCATCGTAGGCGGCGTTCAACTTTGCCTGTGTCGCCTTAATGTCCTCGTCCGGGTAGTCGTTCAACTGCTGGTCAATCAGTTCGTTGACAATCTGCCGCAGTTCCACCATGCCAGTGACACGCCCCTTGGCGTTATCGGACAATTCCACCTGCGTCATGATGGAGTTTTCGCGGTAGTAGATCTCGCCATCCACCACAGTATAGCTGAAATTTTTCACGGTAGGATCTGCGGGCAGCGTTTTGCGCTGTGCTTCCACATCTGCGACGTCCGGGGCAGCAATCTCCACCGCAGTGTAATTGCCCTCAATATGCTGTACCGCTTCTGCAAGCTGGTCTGCCAGCACTGCACCCTCAATGGGTGCAACGGTCAGGTCGTGACCGTACTGGGTGCTTTCCAGTGTCAGCTGTCCCAGCACCATCTCCGGGTGGTCTACAAAATACTGATTGATATTGAAGCCATCTTCGGTCTGCCCCAGCTGCACCCATGCAGGTTCGATGTCTGCAGGGCGGTCACGCTTCTGCAAAAAGAGGATATCCGAAACAACCTCGGTGCTTGCATTTGCCTTAAAAGCGTTGTTGGGTAAGCGGATGGCTCCCAGCAAATCAGCACGTTCCGCCATGTACTTGCGGGCACTGCTGTCTTTGCTGTCCATCGTGAAACGGCTGGTCACGAAAGCAATCACGCCGCCCGGTCGGATCTGGTCGATAGTCTTGGCGAAAAAGTAGTTGTGGATAGAAAAACCCAGTTTGTTGTACGCCTTGTCGTTGACTTTGTACTGACCGAAAGGGACATTACCTACGGCAAGGTCGTAAAAATCTCGGCGGTCGGTGGTTTCAAAGCCAGCAACCGTAATGTCGGCCTGTGGATATAGTTTTTGGGCGATGCGTCCGGTGATGGAATCCAGTTCCACACCATACAGACGGCTGTCAGCCATGCCAGAGGGCAGCATACCGAAAAAGTTGCCAATACCCATGGAAGGCTCCAAGATATTTCCAGACTGGAAGCCCATCTTTTCCACAGCATCATAGATGGCGCGAATTACCACCGGAGAGGTATAGTGGGCATTCAGAGTGGAAGCGCGGGCGGCGGCATACTCCTCTTCGGTGAGCAACCCTTTCAGTTGGGTGTACTCGGCAGACCAGTTTTCCTTGTTGGGGTCAAAGACATCTGCAAGACCGCCCCAGCCTACATACTGCGAAAGCACCTGCTGCTCCTCGGCGGTGGCACCGCGATGCTCCTGCTCCAAAGTGCGCAAGGTCTGGATGGCTTCAATATTGCGGGCGAATTTCTGCTTGGGGCCTCCGACACCCAAATTATCATCCGTGATGTGAAAATTTCCTGCGGCTTCCGGCATCGGTTCAGCGTTCAGGGCTTCGTCTGCGGCAGCAGCATCCGGAAAGGTCTGCCACTCGCCATTGACCTCCACAGAGATAGGCAACTTGTCCAGTTCCTCATCAGGTGTAGGTTCATCCCGCCGCAGACCGTCCTCGAATTGCTGCTTGTTGAGTACCTCGTTATCCCACGACTGCCCATGCGCGCTGGTGTCGATGCGCACATCGGTTTCGCCAACATAGCCGATTTTGCCTTCGATGGTTCGGGTGGGAAGGTCAACAACAACTTCGTCACCGACCTTGTAATCAACAGCCTTTTCAGGAGAAACGTCAATAATTTCATCCTGCTGCTGTTCATACAGTTCCCGGATATTGGGCAACCGTTCAACCCGGAAGATGGGCTGTCCGCTGTTGGTCAAGTCCATGTCCTGCAAGCTGACGGATTTGAACATGAAGTTGACGTGATCCACACGGAAATCCCGGCCATCTAGCTTGATGATGATGCCGATCGGCAGATAATCTTCCTCTCGCAGATATTTTGTCTGATGGTGGGTACCATCTCCGCCCTGTCCGGCTAGATAGATGCTGTTGCCCTCGGCCCACAGCTTCTGCGATTTTGCTACCCACTCTCTGCGCAAAAAGCCGGTCACTTTGACTTTTCCCAGCGCATTTTCCTGTGACAGCAAATTAGAACGAAAAACTTCCTTTACAGTGATTGCATCTTTGTCATAGAACAGAAAATATCCGCCCAGTTCAAAGCCAATCAGGGTATTGGGGTACTGCTCTTTCAGAGCATTGTATTCGGCAGCGGCATCACCATCCAGCATTGGGAGCTGTCGTTCCGCTTCCTGCACGGCGGCACGATGCTCTTTTTCCTTATCGGTCAGGTAGCGGTCAGACTGAATCATCAGGTCGATGTATTTCTCGACCTGTGTCCAGCTTAACGTAACCTTTTGATGATCCGGGTAGTGGTCAAATTCAAGTCCTTTTCCATCATGATTTACAAAACCGCTGCTGCCATCCAGAAAATCCTGCGAATGTCCGCCGATGCCGTACTCTTTCGCCAATGCTTTAGCGCGGAGTTTGCGGTCGGGCTGTGTCTGGTACAGTTCGATGATCCGCTGCTTGCCATCCTGAAAACCGGAACCATGCTTGCGCAGTTCGTTCTCAATTTCCGCCTGCGACAAAACAAAAGCGGAGGGCGATTTTTCGCTCTCCGCTTGGTCGATGGATTCAATTTGTTTGGCTTCGGTGGGAATGTGGGCATCGAAGAAACTTAACTGTAAATCAGTTCGTTCAGCACCAGTTCCTCGGCCTGTGCTTTCAGGCTGTTCATGTGCTGCACCCATGCCATCTGATTCTGCTCCTTGTCCGGGGCCGGGTTCTTCGCCAGCAGTTCGGTCGTCATCTGCCGCATCCGGCTCTCTGCCGTCTGCTCCACCTCCATCAGGTGCGGGTACAGGCTCCCCGACAGGAGCATCGTGTGGTACAGCACCGGGCGATGGTTCATCAGGTACGTCCGGCGCAGCCTGCCGTACTTGCCCAGCGGCTTCCGGGGCTGGTTCAGAATCAGGTTCGGGAGCTGGTAGTCCCCGATGGTCGAGTAGGTCACGTTCCTGCTGTTCGTATTCATATTGGCTCCTTTCTGCATTGCGGCGGCGAATGGTTGTTTTTACGGTGCGTTCAATTTGGCGTAAGACCTCCCGGCTCATGTCGCTGACGGCTGCGCCGAGGGCGTAGACACTATCCGGGGTGGAAAAATTGTAGATTGCCTGAAAATCGTCCTTGTCAAACCACCCTGTCGGTTCAAACCCGCAGCGTTCCAGTAGCGTGTAGGTGACGCTGATGGCGGCAGCGGACTTGAACTGCATCTCCACCCCGGCTTCATCATAATCCATCAGCAGCGAACCGTCAACGATGGCACGGATGTCTCCACCGTTGTTGTCCCAGTAATCTGCCACCAGTTTCCCTGCAATGTCCGCAAGCTGCTGGCTGACACGCTCTCCGCTGATGCCGTAGGTCTTTCTCAACATTTCCGAAACCGGCTGTTTCAGGTCATCGTTGTACTGCCACATCTCCGGGTCACGGGAATTGCGGCGCGCCCCGGTGTCGCTTACGTCAAAAACGTAGTGCAGGCGCGGAAATCCGCTGGATTCGTCCAGCAGGGCGATGCCCTTGGCACCCCGGCGCACATAGCGGTTCATCCGGTTGTTCCAGATGTCAAAGTCGGCGCAGGCGGTGGCATCCGGGCGCTGAGCGTAGATCATGAGCTGGTCCGCAAAGGGGTACTTGTACAGCCGGGATGCGGTGGTCAGGTAGTCCGTCCAGCTTTCCCAGTACCGGGTCAATCCGTTTGCCATGCGCTGGGCAAGGGCGAGATATTCTTCGGTTTTGCTTGGCATAGCGTTCCTCCCTTCGGTTTTTGAGCATAAAAAGAGCGGGCAACCGTTTTGGGGTTGCCCGCAGGGATGTAATGTTATTTGTTTTTCTAAATCAATCAGAGCGATTCACCAAGTTTGACAACCGCATCCAGATTCGGTGCAGTGGTCATGCTGCCCTTGGTTTCCATGTTCGGCACCGTAATGATACCCATATCTTCCCACTTGAGATAGGAAGTCATTGCCTTATACTGGGCGATGGCTGCATCGAATACATGGTCGGCACCGGCATCCAGCAGCAGGGCAGTCTTATGGAAGTGGAAGCCCACACTGCCGCCGGCATACAGGCGGTCAATGACGGTTTTCATCTGTGCGGTAATGTCGAACCAATAGATAGGTGATGCAAAGACCACCACATCAGCATCGGCCAAAGCTGCAAAAACCTTGCCCATATCATCTTTCTGGACGCATTCGCCCTTATGCGCCCAGCAGTATTTGCAGCCCAGACAGCCGCAAATATTCATAGATGCCACATCCAGAACGCTGACTTCATTCTGGTTCTTGCGGGCGGCTTCTGCAAAAGCCTGCGCCATGATTTCTGTGTTGCCGCCCTTGCGAGGGCTACCGTTCAAAACTACGATTTTCATTTCAGATACTCTCCATTCGATTGTGTTTTATTTTAAGTCTTTTATCGTCAATCCCATCTGTTTTCGTCAGTCCAATGAGCATCTGGCACACCATTCGGATGCTCTTTTTCGAATCGTTCATTTGCGCGTCTACGCATTTCGTTATCAAACCGATCAAGTTCTTTTCCTAACTGTACAGCTTTTTCGAAGCTATTCCCGGACGAACAATAGCATGAAGGGAAGTATTCTATCAAGCCCACTTTCTTGCGGGTTATGAAAAATTTTTCGGAGTAAGGTCATAGGCCACTATCCCGGTTGACAACCATCGACAAACTGGGATTTTACAGTGCCTTTTTAGGACAATTCTTTACACATTCCATGCAAAGAATGCATTCTGTTCCGTTTTTTCGTTTTCTCGAACTATCTGTTACATCAACATCCATTGGGCAAACACTTTTACACTTTCCGCATGATATGCATTTTTCCTCATCACATTTGATACGCAATAAAGAAAAATAGCTTGCAGGTTTTAAGAATACAGTGACTGGACAGATATATTTGCAAAACGCTCGGTTATCCTTAAATGCAAAAGCAAGGACAATCCCGATTGCATAATAAAGGATATTTCCAATCAGGAAACACCAGAACATGATGCGTTCAAGATTACCTACCCGAAATAAAAACAGCGAGGCTACAAAAAGCAGAGATACAATAAAAGTTAAATAGCGTATTCTCTCCAATTTCTTTTTGCGAGTAGTTTGTGGGATCTTGTATGGAAGAAAATCCAAAACCATAGCAGTCCAACAAGCATATCCACACCATCCTCTTCCAAAGATCAGTGGACCAAATATTTTTGCAACCGCATAATGTATTGTCGCTGCTTCAAATACCCCTGTAAACAGATAATACCAAAAGCCCTCTATCTGCATATTCTCGTTACAGATCAGCCCCAGATAAACAACCATATATAGGCCGATGAATAGTTGAACTATGCGTCTGGCATGTTTATATTCTATCTGGAAGAGCAGTAATCCAATAGCTATTACTGTACCTATATATGAGAAATTAAACAAATAAAATAGATTGTCCTTCGTCAGCCAAAGAATTACTGCTATAGCTTCAAATATCACCCAAAATCCCAGGGAGATATACCATTCCTTGTTCTTGATTTTCAATTAGTTTTCCCCCGTAAATTCCGATTTGTCAATCAAAAACAGAAAGAAAAATATTTTTATTTCTTTCGGGTATCCTTCTGCTGAACTGCCAGCATAAGCAATGATCTTAACTAGAGGATATAAAATCCGCTTTACTCTTCGAATCTTCCCTTCATGCGCAGTTCCTTCTGCCACAGCGCGAGCTGTCCTCGCGCGAAGAGGCTGTCGATCTCGAGCTCTTCATCCAGTACGAGGAGATCTGCGTCGGCGCCTGCGGCGATGCATCCCTTTCGGCCATCCTGCGCGAGCAGAGTCGCCGGTGTGGTCGTCAGAAGCTTCAGTGCCTGCTCGAGCGGCATGCCCATGCGCACCAGCGCCCGGATGGTTTTATGCAGGTACTTCGGCGACGCATAGGTCAGTCCCACGCACTCGCCTGCGTCGTTAAAACGCGGCTGGCTTCCGTAGGCGTCACTTGACAGGCTCACATGATCCGGATTTACGCCCTCGCGGTGCAGTAAATCAAAGAGCTTTCGGGCATCCTCTTTCACCGCCACCTCATCCGAGCCGGCGGTACAGTCGATGTAGCCGCCTCGCTTCACGAGCTCTACGCCAGCGTCGATGAGCTCTGGTGAGCGCATCATATGCGTCGGGAGCAGGTTCTTCGCCGGTACATCCGAGTGATCCAGTACGTAGAAAATCGGATCCAGCTTCGCCTTCCCGCTGCCCATGTGCATCGTCACGAGCCCCGGTGTGCCGCTTAGCAGACCGGCGCGGCGTGCAGCTGTTGCCAGTGCGATCAGCTCCGCTCCACCCGGATTCGAGCTTCGATGATCAGATACCGCGACCTTCACACCGATCATTGGTGGGATCAGAACGATGTCCCGCTCGACGCTGCCGGTGAGTGTCGTCGGCGGGTAGCCATAGGACGAGGTCAATGTATACACCGTCATGCCTTCTTCTGTCAGTGCACGGGCCTTCGCCACCAGGTTCTCGAGGCTTCTCGTGATGCCGTCCGTGCCCAGAAGCCCGACGACGGTCGTGATACCATTCTTAAAAAAGGTGCTGAGTGAAGACTCCGGCACACGGGAAGCCGGACCCTGCTCTCCGCCGCCACCGGTGATATGCACATGCAGATCGATGTAGGCCGGCACGAGGGTCTTTCCCGAGAGATCATAGACATCGACATCCGGAAGTTCATCATAGCCTGTGATTTCTTCCGCGATTCGGAGGATCCTCTCCCCCTCGATCAGCACATCCCTTTTACCGAGAGGAGCTGGTGTGTAAACATTGGCATGCTTTAATAATTTCATAGAATCATCCTTTCTATGGCTTCGTGTTCTGGCCTTGATTGAGGCGATGTTTTATATGGACATGAGCTTACATCTATCTAGTATAAATTTTGACACGGCTTATGTCTGTACGTAAAATATGATTTTCGTGATTTTACGGAACCATTATAGACATTCTTTACTCAGATTTTACCTATTCTATGTGTTTTTTTTATTTTGCAGAATTATCATACAGATAAATTCCGATTTGTCGAGTTCAGTATACCACACCGACCCCCATTGTAAAAGAGCCTATGTACGCCGCCCGCAGGCGGCAAAAGTCAGTTCGGGGGAAATTCCAGCTCGGCAAACTCTGCATCGGTCAGCAGCTTCAGCTTCTCGATAACGCCCTCCGACAGTTCCCGCAGGGCGGTTTCATCCGGCATCAGGTAGCACTGCATGAGCCGCAACTCGTGGATAAGCCCCAGCCGGGTGCCGGTGTTGTAAAGCATCATCAGCATGAGTTCTTCATGGTTAAAGTTCATGTTCAGCCCTCGCTTTCCGGCAGGCGGTGGGATTGCACTCCGGGGCATCGCACTTCTCTTTGAGATTCAGCAGCACCGAAGGACGTTCCGGCTGCTTGTCCAGAAACCCCTGTAAATCTTTGAAGCCGATGCTGTCCACATAATGCACAGACACCTCGCCATTGCGTTTGAGTGCGATTACATCGCTGACCGACAGGCTGTGCCCCTCAAAATCCTGCGGACGGGAGAGGTTGAACATCTGAAATAGTTCTTCCAAAATCTCGTTGTTCGGCACATCCTGCCACATGGTGGGAAGATCAGCATAGTAGGTGACCTCGTAATGCTCCGGGTCGGGCGTTTTGCCCTGACGATGCAGTTCCCGCATGGAAGCAAATCTTTCATCGAGGATTTTTTCGTCATGCCGCAGCTGCATCACCATATAAACATCGCACCCTGCATTCAGAAACTTCTGCGGGATGTCTGTCATGGGTTCACCGTCAAAATTCTGGTTCCATTTTTGCTGCATCGTCCACCTCACAGTTCCGGTGCAGAACGTGCAGAGGATTGTGGCGCAGACGTATCACTTGCCAGTTCTGCCAGCTTTTCCAGTGTGGAAGGGCGATGGTCTACACTCAGTTCCTCGGCTTCCGCAACTTTATCCATGACTGCATCGTAGTCCTGCAACAGCCGCCGGCCCTTTTCCATGTGGTGTGCTTCCAGAATCTGCTCACGGGCTTCCTGAATGGTCAGTTCCGGGGCACCCAGCTGCCCGCCGTCCATCACAGAATAATCGCTGTGGTAGAGGGTGTAGTCCCATCCATCCTCACAGGACTGGATGGCAAGGTAGCCTTTGCCGCCCAGTTCCCATGCAGCCTGCTCGTCTTGTGTCTGAATTTCCGGGTAGAAGTCGGCATGGTTTCGTTCCATGACTTCGGCAAACTGGCAGATGTGGAACACATTGCCCAGACCGCCCATGTCAAAGTGATAATCATCCAGATGTTCCACCCGTGCCGTAAAACTGCGCCCATCCGGGTAATCCACCTGAATCACGCCGCCATCTGGAATGCGATAGAGGTCATCATAGTGGCTGTTGATGAGACGAATATCCTTCGGCAGCGTTTCCGGCTCCCAGATGCGCCGTCTGCCGATGCCCGCCTGCGGGATGTTTTCGAGGATCTTTACGCTTTCCTGTTGGATGACCTTGCGGTCTTCGTTCGAAAGTTCAAACAGATACCAGTTCCGGGCGGCAGGGATGGTGTTTTGTCCATCTGGCGGCAGATTCTTTTCTGAGATCTGCCCGCTTTCCAGCGGCTCACCAGTTACCTTGTTGTAGGTGGCAAAGCCGACTCCTGCACCGTTTTCCCGGAGGTGGAGATAGCGTTCATCGTTGATAAGGTAAACCGCTTCTTTTTTCTGCTCCATCAGCAGCCACCTTCAAATTCCAGAGAAAACTTGCTGCGGCCATCGGCTTCACAGGACAGCAGCACAGTGGCGTTGTAGGTCTTGCCCTTGGCGCTCTTGCAGTCCTTCAGCCGGACACGCCCATCCCGCAGCAGCTTGTCCGCCACATGGGAATAGAGAATATCCCATTTTTCAGGTGTGGAACGGAACACATTGACCTGCTTCTTATAAGGGCAGTGGGCATACAGGCAGGTGCGGAACTTGAAATCGGGTCGATAGTACGGACACAGCTTGCAGCTGTCCGGGGCACGGTCGGAACCTTCGCCAGCGGCGATCACATGGTGCATGGAGTGCTGAACATGGCGCAGAGCTTCGTTTCGCTTGTGGCTCACTTGGCATCACCTCGTTTCTCCAGCGGTGCCAGCAGGTCTTTGTAGCAGGGAACCAGCACACAGGGCTTTGCCCGCTTGTAGGGGCACCCTTCGCACTTGCTGGGGCCTTTG
>PPYE01662553.1_pt1 | contig 19892 bp, 19 predicted proteins | sample 1559881 | NCBI WGS metagenome assembly PPYE01 (sample SAMN08240022, study PRJNA423297) | Human gut metagenome, whole genome shotgun sequencing project. | reverse complement strand
CAACCCGTTTTTCAGGATTTTTCTCTGCAACCGAACCGGCTGTTTGTGTGAAGTGATTCACATCTGCCGTGTCAGTGGGAGCGCATTATAGGGAGTTCGCCGGAAGTAGCAAGCGTTAAAATAGAAAAATCTTATCGACCGCTCATTATTTGAACTTTTCGCGAATTCATCTTCTTACCATTAAAGACGCAATCCCAGTGTTCATGCGGCCTGCAGCGCAATTTACGCTAAGATCGGTTTTTGGCAAAAATGTGATTTTTCTCTCTTACCCAACGCCATTATCGCGCCGATGGTGAATTAAGCACCACTCTTGACCCACGACAATGCGCCCGCCCGGCCCTCATTTCTATAATCAGGCCCGTTTCTTCTTACTGGTAATAATCGATGGCTTATCAACTCAACATTAACTGGCCCGAGTTTTTAGAAAAAAACTGGCAGAAACAGCCGGTGGTATTAAAAAACGCGTTTCCGGACTTCGTCGACCCGATTACTCCGGACGAGCTGGCCGGATTAGCCATGGAGCCGGAAGTCGACAGCCGGCTGGTCAGCCTGAAAAATGGCAAATGGCAGGCCAGCAATGGTCCTTTTGAACATTTCGACGGGCTGGGCGAAACCGGTTGGTCCCTGCTGGCCCAGGCGGTAAACCACTGGCATATGCCGGCCGCCGAGCTGGTGCGCCCGTTCCGCGTACTGCCGGACTGGCGCCTGGACGACCTGATGATCTCCTTCTCCGTCCCCGGCGGCGGTGTCGGCCCGCATATCGATCAGTATGACGTCTTTATTATTCAGGGCATGGGCAGCCGCCGGTGGCGCGTGGGTGACAAGCTGCCGATGCGTCAGTTCTGTCCGCATCCGGCACTGCTGCACGTCGATCCGTTCCCACCGATCATTGATGAAGATCTGCAGCCGGGCGACATCCTCTATATTCCACCGGGATTCCCGCACGACGGCATAACCCACGAAACCGCCCTGAACTACTCCGTCGGCTTCCGCGGGCCAAACGGCCGCGACCTGATCAGCAGCTTCGCCGACTATGTGCTGGAGAACGATCTCGGCGACGAGCACTACAGCGATCCGGACCTCACCTGCCGCGAGCATCCGGGCCGGGTTGAAGAGTATGAACTCGAACGTCTGCGCACCATGATGATCGATATGATTCGCCAGCCGGAAGATTTCAAGCAGTGGTTCGGCAGTTTCGTCACCACCCCGCGTCACGAGCTGGATATTGCGCCGGCGGAACCACCGTATGAAGAAGAGGAAGTGCTCGATGCGCTGCTGGGTGGTGAAAAGCTTTCCCGCCTGAGCGGCCTGCGCGTTCTGCATATCGGCGACAGCTTCTTCGTGCATAGCGAACAACTCGACACCACCGATGCCGAAGCGCTGGATGCGCTGTGTCGCTATACCTCATTAGGCCAGGAAGAGCTCGGCAGCGGCCTGCAGAATCCGGCGTTCGTGAGCGAACTGACGCGGCTGATTAATCAGGGCTACTGGTACTTCGAAGAGTAAGAGAGTCGCGATACTGCGGGCAGCCGCCTGGCGCTGCCCGGTTTCTTTTATGACTCATCGTCAGTAAAGAGCTGTTCAATCGATTTGGTCGGATAAAACAGTAAGTTACTATTTTCATCCACGAGCTGTATAAACCCCAGACGAAGATAGAATGCTTTAGCCTTCTCATTAAGGGCTTCAACAAACAATCCGTAGATACCAACGGCTTTAGACGCTCCCCACACCACTCGCATCGCATGGGCAACCAACATCTCTCCCCAGCCCTGCCCCTGAACAGATTTATCAATGGCCAGCCGCCCGAGGGTTACGCTTGGCGCATTTTGATACGGGATTTTCTTTTGCTGAGTTTTAGACGGCAACATGCCTCGCTCGAAACAACTCCCCGATAAGGTGTAATAACCCAGCAACCTGGGAACGGTATCCCCGGAGACCAGCGCATAACCCCTTAAGATTTGTCCATCGTGCTGCCGCTTGAGGTGCTCTTTTAAAAACGTATTCAGCGCTTCCTCGCCGCAATCAAATCCAGTGATATCGTAGCTGAACGCATCGGCAATCATCTCAATCGTCAGTTGCTGCTCCATTAGCTCTACCTTACCTGGTTTGTAGACGCTTCGCTGCACGTTTCAGTCGATCATTCGGGGCTGGCGGTTGGGTAATCGCCTCCATCACCAGGCTCCATGATTGCTCATTGAGGACCATTCTGCGGTGCTGCTCAATCACTTCCGCAGCACGTTCTGAGGCACTGGCAACCACAAACTGGGTAATCGTCTGATTCGAAATTGCCGCAGCTTCCTCGATGATGCTCTTATCATCATCGGTTAATCTCAAATCTATACGCTGCTTTTTAAGTGCGGGCATACGTTATCTCCGGCCTGTTGCAAACTTCATGTACGGTTATTTTCCGTACATTTAATATAGCGACAGAAAGCCACATACTCAACTATCACTCGCGGATTGCGCCTATTTCGGCAACACTACAATAAACCGCGTCGAGCGCAGATCGGACTGCGCCGCCACGCTGCCGTGGTGGGCTCCGACAATCGATTTCACAATCGCCAGGCCGATGCCGCTGCCCTCCCCTTTGCGCTGGCGCGAGGGGTCGACGCGATAGAAACGGTCAAACAGTCGTGGCAGATGTTCAGCGGCAATCGGCGTACCGGGGTTCTCCACCACCAGGCGTACCGTCTCCGCGCTTTCGCTCAACTGGATGGTCACCGCCTGCCCGGCCGGCGTATAGCGGATCGCGTTCGACAGCAGGTTGCTGATTGCCCGCCGCAGCATCAGCGGATCGCCAATCACCCGGCAATGGCTACCGACAAAACGCAGCGCCACCGCTTTCTCTTCCGCCCACGCCTCAAAGAACTCAAACACCTTATGCACTTCATCGGCCAGATCCAGCGCCTGTTGCTCAGGGATCAGCTGGTTATTATCCGCCTGAGCGAGGAACAGCATATCGCTAACCATCCGCGACATCCGCGAGAACTCTTCGAGATTGGAATACAACACCTCTTCCAGCTCCTGCGGGCTGCGGCTCTGGCTTAAGGCGATTTCGGTTTGCGTCACCAGGTTGGTAATCGGCGTGCGGATTTCATGGGCGATATCGGCGGAGAAGTTGGACTGGCGGGTAAAGACATCCTCTATGCGCTCCAGCATATGGTTAAACGACAGCGCCAGCCGCTCCAGCTCGACAGGCACCGCCTGCGGGTCAAGGCGCACATCGAGATCCCGCGAGGTAATATTCTGGATCTGGCGACTGATCTGGCGTATCGGCTTATGCCCCTGGTAGACCACAAACAGCACGATGGCGATGATCAGCAGGCTGATTATCGACGCCGCGGAGATCAGCTTCGCTTTCAGCTCATTAATATAGTGCAGGTGAAAATCGATGGATAAGGCCATCAGCAGGTGGTACGCCGGTTTACCGTCCGCCTGCTTGCCCAGCGGCAGCATGATCAGCCGCCAGGCGCGGGTCTCCATTGGATGATTATCATGAACCATCTTCCGCGGCTGCGGGTCAGTCCATGAAATCACATTCCCGTCGCGCAGCTGCATCGCCAGCCCCGGCGTACTCAGCATATGGCTGAGATCCGGCCCGTCTGGCGACTGAAATAGAATATTGCCCTGGCCGTCGTCCAGACAGATAAAAACGTTGGCGTAACCCGCAATGATATTCCTCACGATCTCCAGCCGACGCTCCTGCGGATAGTCGGCGTGGTTGAGCACCGTCTCCAGCGTGGTGCTGAGCTGCCTGAGATCGTGAACGTCGCGCTCTTCAAAGTGGGCCTTCACCGAATGGATCATGATCCAGGTGAAGGCAAAGAAGGCGATGATGGTGGCGAGGCTGATAAAGAAGGTGAGCCGGGTGGCCAGGGAAAAGGGGCGCTTAGCGGCCATCCGGCACCTCAAGCATATAACCGACCCCACGCACGGTCTGGATGAGTTTTGGCTCGAAGTCGTTATCGATTTTAGCGCGCAGCCGCTTCACCGCCACGTCGATGGCGTTAGTGTCGCTGTCAAAATTCATATCCCAGACCTGCGAGGCAATTAACGACCGCGGCAGCACCTCGCCCTGATGACGCAGGAAGAACTCCAGCAGCGTGAATTCCTTACTGGTCAGGGTGATGCGGGTGGCGCCGCGCGTCACCTTGCGGCTGACCAAATCGACGCTGAGATCGGCCGCCTGAAACTGGCTTTCGACGATGACCGCCGCCCCGCGGCGCAGCAGAGTGCGCACCCGCGCCAGCAGCTCCGCAAAGGCGAACGGTTTTACCAGATAGTCGTCAGCGCCCAGCTCCAGCCCCTTCACCCGATGCTCAATGGTGCCCAACGCGGTAAGCAGCAGGATCGGCATGCCTTTCCCGGCGGCGCGCAGCATGCGCACGATATCCCAGCCGTTCACATCCGGCAGCATGATGTCGAGGATCAGCAGATCGTAATCGCTGGTCATCGCCAGGTGATAGCCGTTGAGGCCGTTATCGGCCAGGTCGACGACGAAGCCGGCCTCGGTGAGCCCTTTGGTCAGGTACTCTCCGGTTTTCTTCTCATCTTCGACAATCAAAATCTTCACGGCAGGCTCCTTCACGCGCGCTTTGTGCGGGTATTCAATTTTAGAGGAGCGCCTCCGGATAGCAATGAAATATCAGGAAAATGACAGCTTTGTCATTTTCCCGTCACGCCCTGAACAGAGCCCGCTACGTAAAGTAGCCGCCATGGATAAATCGTCGAAACTTCTGCCACCATGCGCTCAATACAGCTACTTACCCTCAGCGTGATATTTACCTTAACCGGCTGTCTGTCATTTGCTCCGGACTATCAGCGCCCCGCAGCGCCGGTGCCGCAGCAGTTCTCACTCAGCCAGAACAGACTGGTTGCCGCAACGGCGGGTTACCAGGAGACCGGCTGGCGCACCTTTTTCGTCGACCCGCAGGTGAAAAGCCTGATTAGCACCGCGCTGACCAACAACCGCGATCTACGGATGGCGACGCTGAAAGTGCAGGAAGCCCGCGCCCAGTACCGGGTAACCGACGCCGACCGCTACCCACAGCTTAACGGTGACGGCAGCACCACCTATGGCGGCAAGCTCAAAGGCGACACCACCACCAGCAGCGATTATGTCGCCGGCTTAAACCTCAGCTATGACCTCGATTTCTTTGGCCGGCTGAAAAACCTTAGCGAGGCCGACCGACAGAACTTCTTCGCCAGCGAAGAGGCGCGGCGCGCAGTGCATATCCTGTTGATTGCTAACGTTTCACAAAGCTACTTCAACCAGCGGCTGGCGGCAGCGCAGCTGCAGGTGGCCAACGATACCTTACAGAACTATCAGCAGTCTTACGCCTTCGTTGAAAAACAGCTGCTGACCGGGAGCACCACCGTGCTGGCGCTGGAGCAGGCGCGCGGCATGATCGAAAGCACCCGCGCCGATATCGCCAAACGTCAGGGCCAGCTGGCGCAGGCCAATAACGCCCTGCAACTGCTGCTCGGCAGCTATCAGCGCCTGCCGGACGATAGCGCCAGCAGCGCGGTAGACCTGCAAGGCGTAACCCTGCCGCCATCGCTCTCCTCAGCGATCCTGCTGCAGCGGCCAGATATTCTGGAAGCCGAACACAGCCTGCAAGCGGCCAACGCCAACATCGGCGCCGCGCGGGCGGCCTTCTTCCCGTCGATCACCCTGACCAGCTCGCTCTCCGGCAGCAGCAGCGAGCTCTCCAGCCTGTTTAACGCCGGCGGCGCGATGTGGAACTTTATCCCCAAAATTGAACTGCCAATTTTCAACGCCGGGCGTAATCAGGCCAACCTCGATCTGGCGGAAATCCGCCAGCAGCAGCAGGTGGTCAACTATGAGCAAAAAATACAGTCCGCCTTTAAAGAGGTGGCCGACGCGCTGGCCCAGCGCCAAAGCCTGGCCGATCAGATTGCCGCCCAGCAGCGCTATCTCGCTTCACTAAATATCACCCTGCAGCGCGCCACTGCGCTCTATCGCCACGGCGCGGTCAGCTACATCGAAGTCCTGAGCGCCCAGCGCGACATTTTCACCACCCGACAAACCCTGCTGGAACTCAACTATTCCCGTCAGGCGAATGAAATCACCCTGTTCACCGCTCTCGGCGGCGGCTGGATGGAATAACCCGAGGAGTCTTGATTATGAATTCACTGTCTAAAATCGCCCTGTTTACCCTGCTCTCTGGCGCAGTGTTCGCCGCCCAGGCTGCCGAACCGCACGCCGGCATGGCGATGCACGAGCAGCCCGCCGCCGCGCAGGCGCAAAGCATCACTGGTAAAGGCGTCATTAAAGCTATTGATATGGATAGTAAAAAAATCACTATCGCCCACGAGGCCATCCCGGCGGTGAACTGGCCGCCGATGACCATGCGCTTCACCATCACCCCGCAGACGCAGCTCAACAATGTGAAGGATGGCGACAGCGTGGACTTCACCTTCGTTCAGCAGGGCAACCTGTCGCTGCTGCAGGATATCCGCGCCCAATAACGGCCCGGCGACGGTAGGCCCCTCAACAACTGAATGGACGACACATGGCATCCCTGACACTGAAAAATACGGCGCTGGTCCTCGGCAGCATGGTGATTGGCGGCGCGCTAACTGCGGCGCTGTACGCCCGATGGGCACCGACCCACGCTGCCGCTCCGGCGGCCGAGCAGCAGCGTAAAGTGCTGTTCTGGTACGACCCGATGTACCCGAACACCCGCTTCGATAAACCGGGTAAATCGCCGTTTATGGATATGGATCTGGTGCCGAAATACGCCGATGAGGAGCATGCCGCCGCCGGTGCGCCGGGGGTGCGTATCGACCCGACGCAGACCCAGAATCTTGGGGTGAAAACCGCCGCCGTCACCCGCGGGCCGCTGCGCTACGCTCAGACCTTCCCGGCCAATATCAGCTATAACGAGTACCAGTATGTAATTATGCAGGCGCGGGCGGCGGGCTTTATCAATAAAGTCTATCCGCTGACCGTCGGCGACAAAGTCAAGCAAGGCACACCGTTACTCGAGCTGACCATCCCCGACTGGGTGGAAGCGCAGAGCGAATATCTGTTGTTGCAGGAGACCGGGGGCACAGCCACCCAGGTCGAGGGGATCCTCGAACGCCTGCGCCTTGCCGGAATGCCGGATGACGATATCCGCCGCCTGAAAGCCACGCGTAAAATCCAGACCCGCTTTACTCTCAAAGCACCGATCGATGGCGTTATTACCGCCTTCGATCTGCGCGCCGGAATGAATATCGCCAAAGATAATGTGGTGGCGAAAATTCAGGGCATGGACCCGGTATGGGTCAGCGTGGCGGTCCCCGAGTCCATCGCCTGGCTAATTAAAGACGCCTCGCAGTTCAGCATTCAGGTTCCCGCCTGGCCGGACAAAACCTTCCGCATCAGCAAATGGACCCTTCTCCCCAGCGTCGATAGCGCCACCCGCACCCTGCAGCTGCGCCTGCAGGTCAACAACCCGGATGAAGCGCTGAAGCCGGGGATGAACGCCTATCTGCAGCTGACCAGCGAAAGCGCCCCGATGCTGCTGATCCCCTCCAAAGCGCTGATCGACAGCGGCAGCGAGCAGCGAGTGATCACCGTGGATAACGAGGGCCGCTTCGTGCCGAAAATCGTGCAGGTATTCCATGAATCCGCCGGCGTCACGGCCATTCGCAGCGGGCTGCAGGAGGGTGAGAAAGTCGTCGCCAGCGGCCTGTTCCTGATCGACTCGGAGGCCAATATCGCCGGCGCGCTGGAGCGCATGCGCGCGCAGGCCCCTGATGCCGCGGCCTCTGCCGCCCACGCGCACTAAGGAACGGAACCATGATTGAATGGATTATCCGCCGCTCGGTGGCCAACCGCTTCCTGGTGATGATGGCGGCGCTGTTTCTCAGCATCTGGGGAACCTGGACTATCGTCCACACCCCGGTGGATGCCCTGCCGGCTCTCTCTGACGTACAGGTGATCGTCAAAACCCGCTATCCGGGACAGGCGCCGCAGATCGTCGAAAACCAGGTCACCTGGCCGCTGACCACCACCATGCTGTCGGTCCCCGGCGCCAAAACGGTTCGCGGCTTCTCGCAATTCGGCGACTCCTACGTATACGTGATTTTTGAAGACGGCACCGATCCTTACTGGGCGCGCTCGCGGGTGCTGGAGTATCTCAACCAGGTGCAGGGCAAACTTCCCGCCGGGGTCAGCGCCGAAATGGGCCCGGACGCCACCGGCGTCGGCTGGGTCTTCGAATACGCGCTGGTCGACCGCAGCGGCAAACACGACCTTGCCGAACTGCGCTCGTTGCAGGACTGGTTCTTAAAATATGAGCTGAAAACCATTCCTAACGTCTCGGAAGTGGCGTCGGTGGGCGGCGTGGTCAAGGAGTACCAGATTGTCGTCGACCCGATGAAGCTGACCCAGTACGGCATCAGCCTCGGCGAGGTGAAATCGGCGCTGGACGCCTCTAATCAGGAGGCGGGCGGCTCTTCGGTCGAACTGGCGGAAGCCGAATATATGGTGCGCGCCAGCGGCTATCTGCAGACCCTCGACGACTTCAAAAACATTGTGCTGAAAACCGGTGACAACGGCGTGCCGGTGTATCTCGGCGACGTCGCGCGGGTACAGGTCGGCCCGGAGATGCGCCGCGGAATCGCCGAGCTTAACGGCGAAGGCGAAGTGGCCGGCGGCGTGGTGATCTTGCGCTCCGGCAAGAACGCCCGCGAGGTGATCTCCGCGGTCAAAGAGAAGCTGGCGTCGCTGCAAAGCAGCCTGCCGGAAGGGGTGGAAGTGGTCACCACCTACGACCGCAGCCAGCTTATCGACCGCGCCATCGACAACCTCAGCTACAAGCTGCTGGAAGAGTTTATCGTCGTCGCCCTGGTCTGCGCCCTGTTCCTGTGGCACGTGCGCTCGGCGCTGGTGGCGATTATCTCGCTACCGCTCGGCCTGTGCTTCGCCTTTATCATGATGCATTTCCAGGGGCTCAACGCCAACATCATGTCGCTGGGCGGGATCGCCATTGCGGTGGGGGCGATGGTCGATGCCGCCATCGTGATGATTGAGAACGCCCATAAGCGGCTGGAGGAGTCTGGCGATCGTGGTGATCCCGATCCTGATGGGCTTCTGGATCCGCGGCAGGATCCCAGCGGAGAACAGCAATCCGCTGAATCGCTTTTTGATCCGCATTTATCACCCGCTGCTGCTGAAGGTCCTGCACTGGCCGAAGACTACCCTGCTGATTGCGCTCCTGTCGATCCTGACGGTTGCCTGGCCGCTTAACCGGGTCGGCGGCGAGTTTCTGCCGCAGATCAACGAGGGCGATCTGCTGTATATGCCGTCCACGCTGCCGGGGATCTCCGCTGCGCAGGCGGCGGATATGCTGCAGAAAACCGATAAGCTGATCATGACGGTGCCGGAAGTGGCAAGGGTGTTCGGCAAAACCGGCAAGGCCGAAACCGCCACCGACTCGGCGCCGCTGGAGATGGTGGAGACCACCATTCAGCTCAAGCCGCAGGATCAATGGCGACCGGGGATGACCATGGAGAAGATCGTCGAGGAGCTGGATAAAACCGTGCGCCTGCCGGGACTGGCGAACCTGTGGGTGCCGCCGATCCGCAACCGCATCGACATGCTCTCCACCGGCATCAAGAGCCCGATCGGCATTAAAGTTTCCGGCACCAACCTGGCCGATATCGACGCCATCGCCGGGCAAATTGAAGTGGTGGCGCGCACCGTGCCGGGAGTCACTTCGGCATTAGCCGAGCGGCTGGTCGGCGGGCGCTACCTCAACATTGATATTCATCGTGAGAAGGCGGCCCGCTACGGGATGACCGTCGGCGACGTGCAGTTGTTCGTCTCGTCCGCCATCGGCGGGGCGATGGTTGGCGAAACAGTGGAGGGCGTCGAGCGCTATCCGATCAACATCCGCTACCCGCAGAGCTATCGCGACAGCCCGGAGACCCTGCGCCAGCTGCCGATCCTCACCCCGCTGAAGCAACAGATCGTTCTTGGCGACGTGGCTGAGGTGAAAGTGGTCACCGGACCATCCATGCTGAAGACCGAGAACGCCCGCCCGACCAGTTGGATCTACATCGATGCCCGCGACCGCGACATGGTGTCGGTAGTGCACGATCTGCAGCAGGCCATCGGCAAGGAGGTGAAGCTGAAGCCGGGCATCAGTGTGTCCTACTCCGGGCAGTTTGAGCTGCTGGAGCGCGCCAATCAGAAGCTGAAGCTGATGGTGCCGATGACGCTAATGATTATCTTCGTGCTGCTGTATCTGGCGTTCCGCCGCGTCGGCGAAGCGCTGCTGATTATCACCAGCGTGCCGTTCGCCCTTGTGGGCGGGATCCGGTTCCTCTACTGGATGGGGTTCCATCTGTCGGTGGCCACCGGGACCGGCTTTATCGCCCTGGCCGGGGTGGCGGCGGAGTTTGGCGTGGTGATGCTGATGTACCTGCGCCATGCCATTGAGGCCGAGCCATCGCTGGAGAATCCGCAGACTTTCAGCGTCGATAAGCTCGACGAGGCGCTGTACCAGGGGGCGGTGCTGCGCGTTCGGCCGAAGGCGATGACCGTGGCGGTGATTATCGCCGGCCTGCTGCCGATTTTATGGGGCACCGGCGCCGGTTCGGAAGTCATGAGCCGTATCGCCGCGCCGATGATTGGCGGGATGATCACCGCCCCGCTGCTGTCGCTGTTTATCATTCCGGCGGCGTATAAGCTGATGTGGCTGTATCGGCATCGGGGCAAGCGTAGCCAATAGCCCGCCGCGTTTACGCCGGTCCGGGAAATTGGCTATAGTGGCGCCATTCTTCTGGCCGGCGTGAACGTCCCTATGAATCTGAACCTGGTATGTTATTCCCTGCTGCTGCTCACCGCCGTGGGCAGCGCCCTGCTGCCCTACCCGCTGGCGATGTGGTTTTTACTGAGCAGCCTTCTGACATGGCTTATCTATGGCGCCGACAAGCTGGCGGCGCGCAAAGCCTGGCGCCGGGTGCCGGAAACCACGCTGCTGGTGCTGGGCCTGGCGGGAGGCTGGCCGGGGGCCATCCTCGGCCAGCAGTGCTTTCGCCATAAAACGCAAAAGCAGCCCTTCCGGACGCGGTTTTTCATCAGCGTAGCGCTCAACGTGGCGGCGCTGGCCGGGCTGTACGTGGTTTATACCCATCTGCTCAGCCGCTAAGCGGCGAGGCTAGCGCGGCGTCTGGCGGATCCACACCAGGCGATCGACGTCAAAGCCCAGCTCGCGCGCGGTATTCAGGTAATCCTGCTTCACCGCCGCCGGAATGGTGGGGGTGCGCGACAGGATCCACAGATAGTCACGGTTGGGGCCGCTGACCAGCGCGTACTGGTAGTCGTCGTCCAGGCGGATCACGTTATAGCCGCCGTAGAATGGCCCGAAGAACGACACCTTCAGCGCCGCGGTGGTGGGGGCGCCGGTGAAATAGGCTTTCCCGTCGCTCTCATTCCAGCGTTTTTTGACCGGGTCATAACCGCGGTTGACGACGCTGATCCCCCCATCGCTGCGGGCGCCGTAGGTGGCGGTCACCTGCTCCAGGCCTCGCTCGAAGCGATTCTCCAGGCGAGCGACCTCATACCATTTTCCGAGGTAACGGCTGGCGTCAAACCCGCTAATCGGCTGAACGCCTTTCGGCGGCGTGGGCGATTTACAGGCCACCAGGGTTAACGCGATAGCGACGCCGGTGACAACAGGCCATAGCTTCATGAGAACTCCTTTCATTTACGCGGTTGGGGAAAGTGTAGTGCAAAGCCACTACACTTCACGCCAGCCGTCGTGATTCGTAGTATATTGAGAATATTCTTTGTTAACAGGTGGCCTCCATGCCTTACTCCATCGGCGAATTTGCCCGACTATGCGGGATAAATGCGACCACGCTTCGCGCCTGGCAGCGCCGCTACGGCCTGCTTAAGCCGCTGCGCACCGATGGTGGACACCGTCTGTACAGCGATGACGACGTCCAGCAGGCGCTGAAGATCCTCGACTGGGTGAAAAAAGGGGTGCCGGTCAGCCAGGTGAAACCCCTGCTGTCGCGCCCCGGCGCGCGGCGCACCAATAACTGGCTGACGCTGCAGGAGACCATGCTGCAGCGGCTGAAAGAGGGAAAAATCGAGTCTCTGCGCCAGCTGATCTACGACGCCGGGCGCGAATATCCGCGCCAGGAGCTGGTAACCGAAGTGCTGCGTCCGCTGCGCAGCCAGGTCTCCGCCAACGTGCCGGCCATCATGACGCTGCGCGAAATTCTCGACGGCATCATCATCGCCTATACCTCGTTTTGCCTCGAAGGCGACAAGAAGGCGCCCGGGGACAACTTTCTGATCACCGGCTGGCACCTGACCGACGCCTGCGAAATCTGGCTTGAGGCGCTCAAACGTACCGGCCAGGGCCATCGCATCGACGTCCTGCCGGTGCCTCCCGCCGCCCTGGCGCCGGAGATTTTTCCCCAGCGCAACTGGCTGCTGGTCACCAGCGGCAAACTTTCCGCCGCCCGCCAGAGGCAGGTCGAACTCTGGCAGCAGCAGGTCGTCTCCCTCGAGATAATTCCGCTCTAACCCCCCTGTTTTAACCTACATCCCCTCTCTGAGACGCCAGCGCCCGGTGGCGCGGCGGGCTCACGCTTGCCCTTTGCACCACCCGCGATTTTCACTCCTTAAAACACCAATCATAACAACATGATTTTTAACACAAATAAAATATATTTTTCTACAAACTTGGACAAATAATTTTATTTGTGTAAGTTTTAAGTATGCCATTACGCTACCGTATCTAGCCAGGATGTGATCCATGAGCACCTCGCCGTCCGTGATTCGTCGTTTCGTTGAGTACTACGCCGGGCTGGATGCACAGCCGCCCGCGGCGCTGGCCGCGCTGTACCATCCGGACGCGACGCTGAGCGATCCTTTTGGTCAGCATCAGGGGCTGTTCGCCATTCAGCGCTACTTTACCCATCTGCTGGCCAACGTGGAGCAGTGCCGGTTCACCATCGACACGCCGCTTTGCGACGGCCAGCGGTTCGCCGTGACCTGGACCATGCACTGGTCGCATCCGCGCATTGCCGGTGGAGAAACCCTGGCCCTGCCGGGCTGCTCGGTGGTGGACATCGCCGGGGAGCAGGTTCTCCATCAGCGCGACTACTACGACGCCGGGGAGATGATCTACGAGCATCTTCCCCTGCTGGGCTGGGCGGTACGCGGCGTGAAGCGGAGGGTGCGCTCATGATGACGGTGCTCATCACCGGCGCCAGCTCCGGGATCGGCGCCGGCCTGGCGAAATCCTTCGCGGCGGATGGCCATCTGGTCATCGCCTGCGGGCGCGATGCGTCGCGCCTGGCAGCGCTCCAGCAGTTCAGCCCCAACATCAGCGTACGCCTGTTCGATATGACAGACAGGGACGCCTGTCGCCAGGCGCTGAGAGGCTGTTTTGCCGACCTGATCATTCTCTGCGCCGGGACCTGCGAATACCTCGACCACGGACAGGTGGATGCCGCCCTCGTGGAGCGGGTGATGGCCACCAACTTCCTCGGGCCGGTGAACTGCCTGGCAGCGCTGCAGACGCAGCTGGAGGCTGGCGATCGGGTGGTGCTGGTCAGCTCCATGGCGCACTGGCTACCCTTCCCGCGCGCGGAAGCCTATGGCGCCTCCAAGGCGGCGCTGAGCTGGTTTGCCAATAGCCTGCGTCTGGACTGGGAGCCGAAAGGGGTGGCCGTCACGGTGGTCTCTCCGGGCTTCGTCGACACCCCGCTGACGCGCAAAAACGACTTCGCCATGCCCGGCCGGGTAAGCGTGGATCGGGCGGTGGCGGCGATCCGCCATGGCCTGGCGAAGGGCAAAAACCACATCGCCTTCCCCACCGGTTTCAGCCTGGCCCTGCGTCTGCTGGCCAGTCTGCCATCGGGTATCCAGCGCCTGCTGTTGCGCAGGATGGTGCGCTCATGAACATCGCCATCATCGGCAGCGGCATCGCCGGGCTGACCTGCGCCTGGCGACTGGCCGGACACCATCAGGTAACGCTGTTCGAAGCGGGCGCCACGCCGGGCGGCCACACCGCCACCGTGGATGTCGCCACGCCGCAGGGCACCTGGGCCATCGATACCGGATTTATCGTCTACAACGATCGCACCTATCCGCGCTTTATGGGCCTGCTCAGCGAGCTGGGGATCGCCGGGCAAAAAACGCAGATGAGCTTCTCGGTCCACAACCCGGCCAGCGGCCTGGAGTACAACGGCCACAACCTGACCTCGCTCTTCGCCCAGCGGCGCAATCTGCTGAAGCCGGCCTTCTGGGGACTGCTGAGCGAGATCGTCCGCTTCAACCGCCTGGCGAAACTGGCGCTGACCGAGGCGCTGGATCCAGGCGCGACGCTGGAGAGCTTCCTCGCCCGCCACCGTTTCAGCCCCTTCTTCGCCCGCCACTATATTCTGCCGATGGGGGCGGCCATCTGGTCGTCGTCGCTGCAGGAGATGCGTCGCTTCCCGCTGCCGCTGTTTTTGCGCTTCTTTGAAAACCACGGTCTGCTGGATATTCGCGATCGCCCGCAATGGTACGTGGTGCCCGGCGGTTCCCGGGAATACGTTCGCGCCCTGCTCGCCAGGCTCGGCGATCGCCTGGATCTACGCCTCAACGCGCCGGTGCAGCAGGTGGACCGCCACCCGGCGGGGGTCACCCTGCGGCTGGCGTCCGGGGAGGCGCATTTTGACCAGGTGATCTTCGCCTGCCACTCCGCGCAGGCCCTGGCGATGCTGGCGGCGCCCACCGATTCCGAACGAGAAGTCCTCGGGGACATCGGCTGGCAGCGTAACGAGGTGGTGCTGCACAGCGATCCGCGCTGGCTGCCGGAGCGCCAGCGCGCCTGGGCCAGCTGGAACTATCGCCTGAGCGACGGGGATCGGGCCCGGGCCTGCGTCACCTACAACATGAATATTCTCCAGGGGCTGCCCGCGGGCGCGCCGCTGTTCTGCGTTACCCTGAACCCGGACGCGCCGGTGGACGATCTCTACGTCTGGCAGCGCTTCGTCTATGAGCATCCGCTGTTTAACCCGCAAAGCTGGTCGGCCCAGCTGCGGCGCGAAGAGATTAACGGCCAGCAGCGGAGCTGGTACTGCGGCGCCTACTGGTACAACGGCTTTCATGAGGACGGGGTGCGCAGCGCGCTCGACGTGGTGCAGGGCATCGCCGCGGCGGAGGGCAACTGAAATGAACAGCTGCCTCTATCAGGGCGTCCTGCGCCACCGTCGCCTGCAGCCGAAGGCGCACCACTTCGTCTACCGCCTGTTTATGGCCTGGCTCGACCTCGACGAACTGGACAGGCTGCCTGAGGCGGGTATCCGTCGCAACCGCCTGGCCGCCGCCGCCTGGTACGACGCCGATTATCCGCTGGGCGCGCCGCTGAAGGCCGAAGTGCTGAACCGGCTGGAGATCCTGACCGGCTGCCGCCCGGCGGGACGCGTGATGCTCCTGACCCAGCTGCGCTACTTCGGCTTCCATTTTAATCCGGTCAACTTTTACTACTGCTATGACGAAGCCGACACCCTGCGCTGGGTGCTGGCCGAAGTGCGCAACACGCCGTGGAATGAGCGTCATTACTACGCGGTGGACGGCCAGCAGGCGCGCCCGCTGGAGAAAGCCTTTCACGTTTCGCCGTTTAACCCGATGGACATGGTCTATCACTGGCGCTTCAACGCACCCGGCAAAACGCTGCACATGCATATTGAAAACCATCAGGCCAGCAAGGTGTTCGACGCCACGCTGGCCCTGAGCCGCGTGCCATTGACCCGCGCCAACCTGCGCGGGCTGCTGCTGCGTCTGCCGCTGATGACCCTGAAAACCGTCCTCGCCATCTACTGGCAGGCGCTGCGGCTGTGGCTGAAGCGCGTGCCGCTGTACAACCATCCTGTCAGCAGGAGTGAACGCTCATGACCGATCCCGTCTTTGCGCTTGAACCCGATGTGCCGCGCAACGTGCGGCTCGCGCGCTGGCTGCTTTTTCGTCTGTTGAGCGGCCTCCGCGAAGGCTCGCTCACCGTGCGCGAAGGGGCGCAGACGTTTCATTTTGGCGACCCCGCCGCCGCGCTGCGCGCCGAGGCGCGGGTCTGCACGCCGGAGGTGTACTGGCGTCTGCTGACCGGCGGCAGCCTGGCGGCGGCCGAGGCCTGGATGGACGGCGACTGGGAGAGCCACCAGCTGACGGCGCTGCTGCAGATCCTTGCGCGCAACGGCGAGGTGCTGGGGCGTCTGGAGCGCGGCTTCCGTCTGCTGGGCAAGCCCGTCGCCCGCCTGCGCCACTGGACCCGCCGCAACACCCGCGCCCAGGCGCGGGAGAACATCGCCGCCCATTACGACCTCGGCAACGAATTTTATGCCCATTTTCTGGATGACGACCTGCTCTACTCCAGCGCGCTGTTTACCGACGACCAGCAGGATCTGACCCAGGCCCAGCGGGCCAAGATGGCGCGCCTGTGCGACCAGCTGGCGCTCACTCCCGGCGATCATCTGCTGGAGATTGGCACCGGCTGGGGGGCGCTGGCCGAGTACGCCGCCCGCCATTACGGCTGCCGGGTCACCACCACCACCCTTTCCCGGGAGCAGCACCGCTGGGCTACCGAGCGCATGGCCCGCGCCGGGCTGCAGGATCGCGTCGAGGTGCTGCTCTGCGACTACCGCGATCTGCGCGGCGAGTACGACAAACTGGTGTCGGTGGAGATGATTGAGGCGGTGGGCCAGCGCTACCTCCCGGCCTTCTTCCGCACCTGCCAGGCGCGCCTGCGCCCGGGCGGCAGAATGGCCCTGCAGGCGATCACCATCCAGGATCAGCGCTATCGCGACTACAGCAAAAGCGTCGATTTTATCCAGCGCTACATCTTCCCCGGCGGCTTTTTGCCCAGCATCACGGCAATGAGCGAGCTGATGACCCGCCATACCGATTTTGTGGTGCGCAACCTGTTCGACATGGGCCCGGATTACGCCCGCACCCTGGCCCACTGGCGGCAGCGTTTTACCCACGCCTGGCAGGATATTGAAAAGCTCGGCTTTGATGAGCGTTTCCGCCGGATGTGGCTCTACTACTTCGGCTACTGCGAAGCCGGATTTAACGCCCGCACCATCAGCGTGGTGCAGCTCACCGCGGAGCGGGTATGACACGCCCGGCGCAGCATCTGCTGATGGCCCTCGCGTTCGATGTTTACTGGACGCTGGTGGTGATGTTGCGCGAGCGCGGTCTGCTGATCTGGCTGACGCTGGCCATTTTCGCCTGGCTGCGGTTGCCGGCGGCCAGTCGTCCGCCCGCCCTGCTGTTGGCCGCGGCGGGCTGCGGTCTGGACGCCTGCTGGGCGCTGGCGGGACTGATCGATTTTCGCGGCGACAGCCTGCTGCCCCTGTGGATAGTGGCCCTGTGGCTGATGTTCGCCGTCGTCTGGACCCGACTGACCCGCACCGCGACGCTTCCCGGCAGGGTGCTGGCCACGGCCGCCACCGTCGGCGGCCCGGTGGCCTACCTGATCGGCGCTCGCCTCGGAGCCATGACCCTGCTGGTGCCGACGGCGCTTGGCGTGGCCGCCATGGCCTGCGGCTGGCTGGTGCTCATGCTGTTATTCCATCTGGGGATGGGGAGGCAAAAATGAGATTCGCCCTGTTACTGCTATGGCTGACCATCCTCGCCCCGACGGCCCACGCCGCCGACTGGCTGACGTGGCGCCGCGTCGGCGAGGCGACCCTCACCTGGGGACCGTTCACCGTCTATCACTCGCAGCTGCGTACGCCCAATGGCCGGTATGACGGCCCGCAGCAGGATCGGGCGCTGATCATCACCTACCGGCGCGACATCGATCGCGAGGCGCTGGTGGAGGCCACCCGCGACCAGTGGCAGGCGCAGGGCATTCTGCAGCAGGAACCGCGCAGCGAAGCCTGGCTGCACATGCTGCAGGGGATCTGGCCGGACGTAGCGCCGGGCAGCCAGCTGGCGTTCGTGGTCAGCGGCGGCGAGGGGCAGTTCTGGTACCGCGCCAGCGCCGCGCAGACCGCCTTTACCCCGCTCGGCCCGCGCCAGTCGGCGGCGTTCAGCACCCGCTTTCTCGCCATCTGGCTCGATCCGCGCACCACTTATCCCGAACTGCGTCAGCAGTTGATCGGAGGTACACCATGAAACGCATTCTGACCCTTGGCCTGGCGCTGCTGATGCTGATCCTCGCCGGCTGTAGCACCGAGGTCACGGAGTACCGGCAGCAGCAGCCCGCCCTCGACATTTTCCACTATTTTCAGGGGCGAACCGAGGCGTGGGGGATGGTGCAGGATCGCAGCGGCAAGCAGCTGCGCCGCTTCCATGTAGCGATCGATGGCGACGTCGTCGGCGACACCCTGACGCTCCATGAGCGCTTTGTCTATGACGATGGCGAGAAGCAGCAGCGGGTGTGGCGCATTCGCCGCACCGGCGATAACCGTTATCAGGGCACCGCCGGGGATATCGAAGGCGTGGCCAGCGGCCAGGCGGCAGGCAATGCCTTTCACTGGCGCTACAGCATGAACGTCGAGGCCAGCGGCAGCCGGTGGCTGCTGCACTTTGACGACTGGATGTTCCTGCAGGACGGCAGCCATTTATTTAACAAAACCGAGATGAAGAAATTCGGCATTACGGTCGCCACCGTGACCCTTTTCTTTACCCGAACCACAGCAGAAGAGAGGACAGCGCCATGAACACGCAACCTGTCATTGGGATCAGCGGATGTTTAACCGGCTCAGCCGTGCGATTCGACGGCGGGCATAAGCGTATGGGCTTTGTGATGGATGAGCTCGCGCAGTGGGTGGCGTTTAAACCCGTCTGCCCGGAGATGGCGATCGGCCTGCCCGTTCCCCGCCCGGCGCTCCGCCTGGTGCAGACCCCGGTCGGGGAGATCCGCATGCGCTTCAGCCACGCCCCGCATGAGGATGTGACGGAGAAGATGGCTGATTTCGCCAGCGCCCACCTGGCAACCCTGGGTGAGCTGTCGGGCTTTATCGTCTGCGCCAAATCGCCGAGCTGCGGGATGGAGCGCGTGCGGCTGTATGATGAAAAAGGCAATCGCGGGCGTAAGGAAGGCGTGGGGCTGTTTACCGGCGCCCTGATGGCGCGCTACCCGTGGCTGCCGGTGGAAGAGGATGGCCGGCTGCACGATCCGCTGCTGCGGGAGAATTTTGTCGAGCGCGTTTTCGCCCTGCATGAACTCAACGCCCTGCGCGCCCGCGGCCTGACCCGTCACGGTCTGCTGGCCTTTCACAGCCGCTACAAGCTGCAACTGCTGGCTCATCACCAGGCGGGCTACCGGGAGATCGGCCCGTTCGTCGCCTCGCTGCATGAATGGGAGGATCTGGAGGCGTTCTTCGAGGTTTACCGCGAGAAGCTGATGGCGATCCTCAAGCAGCCCGCCTCGCGGAAAAACCACACCAACGTGCTGATGCATATTCAGGGTTATTTCCGCGACCAGCTGAACAGCCGCCAGCGCGGCGAGCTGCGGGAGGTGATCCTCAACTATCGCGCCGGGCTGCTGCCGATCCTCGCCCCGCTGACGCTGCTTAAGCACTATCTGGCCGAGTATCCGGATCGCTACCTGCAGGCGCAGAACTATTTTGACCCCTACCCGCAGGATCTGGCCCTGCGCCTGACGGTGAACTGAGGGAGTTGGCCTGAACCAGCTGCCCGGCGGCGCTGCGCTTGCCGGTCCTGGGGGGGGAGCCCGCAGGAAGGAACGTAGGCCGGATAAGGCATTTATGCCGCCATCCGGCACTACCGCAGGTATGGAGCTTGAAGTGTCCTGCCCGGCGGCGCTGCGCTTGCGCGGGCCTGGGGGGGAGCCCGCAGGAAGGAACGTAGGCCGGATAAGGCATGTATGCCGCCATCCGGCATAAATGGAGCGCACCAGTTG
>PPYE01681392.1_pt1 | contig 19896 bp, 11 predicted proteins | sample 1559881 | NCBI WGS metagenome assembly PPYE01 (sample SAMN08240022, study PRJNA423297) | Human gut metagenome, whole genome shotgun sequencing project. | reverse complement strand
ATATTGGATATTTATAAGCGATATATTTGAATTTAATTGGTATTGCTGTCTTTTTAATATTTTTATCATGCTAAAATATTGTTTATTTCTTTTTTATAACTTTATTTTAATTTTAATATGCATTTTAGTTATTTTTAAAATATTTGGATAATTATACACCATTTCATGGCTGAATAATATGCCAAATGGATTTATTTTAATTTTTTTTAATTAAAATTTAAAAAGTAGTGGCATTTAAATATTAGTTGTTACAAAAATAGTTAACATATTTAAAGAGTATGTGGGGTTAACTCGTGAAATTTATAGATGATGCAATCAAAGAATCCGAAGAAAGAATGGAAGAGAAAGCACCTAAAAAAATTTCCTCAGATATTGACAATGATTTAATAAAATTATTTAAACAAAATAAAACTAATATTTTTGTTGTTGGTGCTGGGGGAGCAGGTAATAATACTATTTCTAGGTTAAATGAAATAGGAATCGAAGGAGCTACAACAATTACTGTAAACACTGATGCTCAAGATTTATTTTATAGCCAGTCTAGTAAAAAAATCCTCTTAGGAAAACAAACATGCGGCGGATTAGGTGCTGGTGGAGATCCTTCTGTTGGTGAAGAATGTGCTGAAGAAACAGAAGATGAACTTAGAGATGAACTTGAAGGCGCAGACATGGTATTTGTAACCTGCGGACTTGGTGGAGGAACAGGTACTGGTTCAGCACCAATCATTGCTAAATTAGCTAAAAAAGCAGGTGCATTAACTGTTGCTGTAGCTACTATGCCTTTCTCAGCTGAAGGTATTAGAAGAAGGGAAAATGCAGAAAATGGTTTGGAAAAACTTAAATCAGCAGCTGATACTGTAATTATTATTCCAAATGATAAATTATTGGAAGTAGCACCAAACCTTCCTTTAAACAAAGCATTCATGGTTTCTGATGAAATATTAGGTAGGGCAGTTAAAGGTATTACTGAACTGATTACTAAAAGTGGTCTTGTAAGTTTGGACTTTGCTGATATTAAAAGTATTATGGGCAGTTCCGGTATGGCTATGATTGGTATGGGAGAATCTGATTCTGGCGACAGAGCATTAGAATCTGTCCATGAAGCATTAAGCAGCCCATTATTAGATATTGATATTTCCAATGCTACTGGTGCTTTAATTAATATTGCAGGTAGTTCTGACATGACTTTACATGAATCAGAAAAAATCGTGCAGGTTGTTGCTGATAAATTAGATCCTGAAGCTAACATTATTTGGGGTGCTCAAATTGATGAAAGCTTGGAGAATACTATTAGAACAACTATTGTTGTTTCAGGTATTTCTGAATCTAAAGACAGTAATTCTATAACTGATGATGATTTTGAAGATTCTCAAGAAACTACTTCTAATGAAGATCAATTAGATGATTTCATTGATGGAATATTCTAATTCCATTTTTCTTTTTTTTTATTTTCATAGAAAACTTTATTAATAAATAAAATTAAAAATTATTTCATTACTATTATTTTATTATAATTCACTACTATGGGATTAAATTCTGTAGTTTTTTATTAAAGGGTATTTATATGAATGTTCAAGAACGTTTTGATAAAACTATTAAAGATTGTAAAAGGGTATTGAAAGTATCAAGAAAACCGGACAAACAGGAATATTTGGAATTTTCAAAAATTGTAGCAATTGGAATTGCTATTATTGGTGTTGTTGGGTTTATAATTGTATTAATCGGTGAATTAATAGGATTATAATTAATTCAGTTTTACAAATTTAATCTCAGGAAATTATAATAAAATTTAATTTGTAATGTTAATTTTATTTCAAAATTTAATTTTTTGAAAACTTTAAATACTATTATCAATATAGATATAGATATTATAAGAATCTAATTATTTCATGATTCGTTTCTTGTTTAATTATGTTTTTATAATAACTTTTAACTTAACTATATGATTTTATTAACTTAAAAATAGGTGATTTTTTCATGGAAGATGCTAATAGTTCCATATATGCTCTTAAAACCTCTGCAGGTCAGGAAAGAAATGTTGCTAGACTTTTAGCTCATAAAGCTATCAGTGTTGAAGGCATTGGTATTTCTGCAATTCTTGTCCCAGAATCTTTAAAAGGATATATATTAGTAGAATCTTCAACAAAAATAGATTTAAGGAATCCGGATCTTAAAGTACCTCATTTAAGAGGTGTTGTAGAAGGTAAACATGGAATTACTTTTGAAGAAGCTAAAAGATTCTTGAAACCTGAACCTATCATTTCCTCTATCCAAAAAGGAAGTGTTGTTGAACTTATTTCTGGTCCGTTTAAAGGAGAAAGAGCAAAAGTGGTTCGTATTGATGAATCACGTGAAGAAGTAGTTCTAGAGTTAATAGAAGCAGCAGTACCTATTCCGGTTACTGTAAAAGCTGATCAAATTAGAATTATTCAAAAGGAGGCTGACTGATGGCTAAAGATACAGTTGAAATTCTTATCGAAGGCGGAAGCGCAACTCCTGGACCTCCATTAGGTCCAGCATTAGGACCTTTCGGTATTAACATGATGCAAGTAGTTGAAGAAATTAATAATAAAAGTGCAGACTTTGCAGGAATGAAAGTACCTGTTAAAGTTAGCATTGATAGAGATACTAAAGAATTTGAAATTGAAATTGGTACTCCTCCAACTACTTCTCTCATTATGGAAGAACTCGGCATTGAAAAAGCTTCTCATGAGCCAGGTGCAGATATTGTAGCTGATTTACCTATTGACAAAGCTTTAAAAATAGCTAGGATGAAATTTGATTCATTATTAGCTAATGATTACAAAGCAGGTGTCAAAGAGGTAATGGGAACCTGTGTAAGTATGGGACTTTCTGTTGATGGTAAAGACCCAAGAGAAGCACAAAAAGATGTTGATGCTGGAAAATACGATGATGTTTTAGTTGAATAAACATTATCTATTCAAATTTAAAATTCAAACTTATAAAACAGTGTATATGATGTTATAATTGCGATTATAATTGATATACTGTTTAATTCATGCAATCGAAGAAGAATTTTTTCTTTAATCGATTACTCATGAAACCAAATTTAAAAAAATAATCCAATGAACACTTATTTGTTCATGGGGGATAATATGACACAAGAAGTATTAGAAGCGGTGAAGGAGGCAAAAGAACAATCAAAGCCGAGAAACTTCACACAGTCTGTGGATATGATTGTTAATATTCGCGACTTAGATGTCAAAAAACCAGAAAATAGGTTTAATGAGGAAGTTACTCTTCCTAACGGCCGTGGCAAAGAAGTTAAAATCGGAGTCATAGCTGATGGGGAACTTATTGTTCAAGCTAAAGATGCTGGTGTCGCTCTTGTGATTAATAAAGCGGATTTAGAAGAGTTAGGAAAAGACAGAAAAGCAGCTAAAAAAGCAGCAAACTCTGTTGATTTCTTTATAGCTCAAGCTGATATGATGCCACTTGTTGGTAGATTCTTAGGTCCAATTCTTGGTCCTCGTAATAAAATGCCAAAACCAGTGCCAGCTAGTATCAAATTAGATCCACTTTTAGAAAGATTACAAAGCACAGTTAAAGTTGGTATCAAACAACAACCTGCTATTCAGATTATTGTTGGAAGCCAAGACATGTCAGATGAAGATTTAGCTGAAAATATTGAAACTGTTCTTACAGTCTTAGACCGCCATTTAGATAAAGGAAGAAATCAAATTAAATCCATGTTTATTAAAACAACTATGGGTCCAATAGTGAGGGTGATCTAATGGCTCATGTTGCTGAATGGAAAAAAGAAGAAGTTAATGAGCTTAAATCTTTAATTGATAAATATGATGTTATCGGGATTGTAGATTTATTAAACATTCCTGCAAAACAGCTTCAAGAAATGAGGGAATCTCTTCATAACAAAGCTGTCATCAGAATGTCAAAAAAGAATCTTATTGATTTAGCTCTCGAAGATTGTAATGCTAGTAAAAACAACATTGTTGATTTATCAGAGCATATGGAAGGTCAAGTTGCAGTTATTGCAACTGAAATGAATCCTTTCAAATTGTATAAAATATTAGAAGACAGTAAAACTTCAGCTCCTGCTAAACCAGGTGCTATCGCTACTGATGATATTGTTATACCTGAAGGAGACACAGGTTTTGAACCAGGTCCATTCCTCGGTGAATTACAACAAGTTGGAATTCCAGCTAAAATTGATAAAGGTAAAATTGTTGTTTCTAAAGAAACCGTTCTTGTAGAAGCAGGTGAAGAAGTATCTGCTGCTGTTGCAAGTACTTTATCAAGAATGGATATTAATCCTATGGAAGTTGGGATCGATTTAAGAGCAGTATACGAAGAAGAAGCAATTTATACTTCTGAAGTACTCGCAATCGACGAAGAACAAACTTTAGCAGATGTTCAAAATGCATTCAGAAATGCATTCAACTTGTCTGTTAATGCAGCTATTCCTACAGAGGAAACTATTTCCACAATCATTACTCTCGCTTACACCAGAGCAATCAATGTTGGTGTTGATGCAGCAATAATGACTTCTGAAACCTCAGAGCCAATAATTGGTCTCGCACAAGCTAAAATGTTAGCTTTAGCATCCGAAGTATCAGGTACTGAAGGAGCTTTAGATGATGAATTAGCTGAAAAACTTTCTAACGTAGCAGTTGCAGCAGCTCCTGTTGTTGAAGAAACTGTTGAGGAAGAAGAGGAAGAAGATGCAGAAGAAGAAGCAGCAGCTGGGTTAGGGGCTCTCTTCGGTTAAAATAATTAATTAAAATTTTTTATTATTATAAACCTTACAAATTAGATTATAAAACTAATGGTGATAACATGGAATATATATATGCGGCAATGATTTTGCACAGTGCAGATAAAGATATTAACGAAGAAAATGTTAAAAGTATTATAGAGGCAGCAGGAATTGAAGCTGATGATGCTAGAATTAAAGCATGAAGAAGAGGAAGAGGAAGAAGAAGCTGAAGAAGCAGCAGCAGCTGGTTTAGGAGCTTTATTCGGATAGATTTTTTCTATCTTTTTCTTTTCTTTTTTATTAATTACTATTTTTATTAATTAAAACTTATTTTCAACTTAACACTTATTTTAAGCACTTACTAATGTGATTACTTTTTCTAAAAATATATTTATTATATTAAAAACAAATAGTAACTTATAATAAATAGATTTTAAAATTGATTGAAATGCTTGAAATATTCGATAAACTTGGTTATAAAAAACAAAAATGTAAAACTTGTGGACATGAATTTTACGCACAAGTTGACAGGGATACCTGTGGGGATGCTCCATGTGATGAATATGAATTTATTGGAAATCCTGCAACTGATAAACCTTATACTTTATATGAAATTCAACAAGTTTTCAGAGAATTTTTAGAAAAAGAGGGACATACTCCTATTAAGAGATATCCTATTTTAGCTAAAAGATGGAGAGATGATGTATTTTTAGTTGGAGCTTCTATATTCTGTTTCCAGCCTTGGGTTACTTCCGGTATGGTTAAACCGCCAGCAAACCCTTTAGAAATTGAACAGCCTTCTGTTCGTTTAAATGATGTTGATAATGTTGGAAGAACAGGTAGACACATGACCTGTTTTACAATGGGATCTCACACTGTAATAAATACTGAAGAAAATTTCATTTACTGGGAAGATGAGACAATAAGACTTTGTCATGAGTTCTTTAAATATATTGGAATTAACACTGAGGAAATCTGCTTTATCAAATCATGGTGGAGTGGTGGAGGTAATGAAGGACCTTGTTACGAAGTTTGTGTTCGTGGTGTGGAATTAGCTACTTTGGTTTTCATTCAATATAAAACTTTAGACAATGGCGAAAAAGAAGAAATTCCAATTAAAGTTGTAGATACAGGTTATGGTTTGGAAAGAATAGCTTGGATTTCTCAGGGAACTCCTACTGCTTATGATGCATGTTTTGCTCCTGTAGTGGATAAGTTAAAAGAATTAACTGATGTTAAGGTCAATACTGATATTTTGGCCCGTAATGCTCAAATAGCTGGTATGATGGATATTGAGGATATTGGAGATATTAAAGAGCTTCGTCAACAGGTGGCTAATAGTTTAGGCATTACTTTAGATGAACTTTTAGAATCTGCAGAACCTATGGAAGCAATTTATATTATTGCAGACCATACCCGTTGTCTTGCTTTCATGCTGGCTGACGGAATTATTCCTTCAAATGTAAAGGAAGGTTATTTGGCCCGTTTAGTTTTAAGAAGAACTATCCGTTTCATGAAAGAGTTAAACATGAAAGAGTCTTTGGCAGAGGTTATGGGAATTCAGCTTGAATTTTTAACTAAATTCTATCCTGAAATTAAAGATTCTGAAGATCATATTATGAATATTATTTCTCTTGAAGAGGAAAGATATCAATCTACTATTAAAAAAGGAACCAGTATTGTTAAAAGATCAATTAAACGTCTTAAAAAAGAAGGTAAAACAGAAATGCCTTTAGACATGTTAATGGATTTATATGATGCTCATGGAATTCCTCCGGAAACAGTTGTTGAAATAGCTGGAGATAATTTTACTGTAAATGTTCCGGATAATTTTTTTACTCTTGTAGCAGGAGCTCATGAAAAAGACACCTCCAATAAAAAGGAATCTTTTGAAATTGATTATCCTGAAACAGATTTATTATTCTATAAAGATTTTAATCAGAAAGAATTTGAAGCAGAAGTTTTAGGAGTAGTTGAAAAAGACGGTAAAAACACATTGGTATTTGATAAAACAGTATTTTATCCTGAAGGAGGAGGTCAACCTTCTGATGTAGGTACAATTTCTGTTGATGGTGCTGTTGTTAATATCAATTATGCTGAAAAAGTTAACAATGTGGTATTGCATCATGTAGATGGTGATGTTGATTTGGATAACTTTGTTGGTAAAAAAGTTGAAGGTAAAATCGACTGGAACAGGAGAATTACTTTAGCCCGCCATCATTCAGCAACTCACCTTATTGTAGCAGCTGCCCGTAAAATCTTAGGTGAACATATTTGGCAAGCAGGTGCTCAAAAAGGAGTATCCAGATCCCGTATAGATTTATCTCATTATAAACGTATTTCTCAAGAGGAACTTAATGAAATTGAGAAATTAGCTAATGAATATGTAATGGACAATATTGAATTGGATATTAAATTTTATACAAGGGATGAAGCAGAATCATTATATGGATTTAAACTTTATCAGGGTGGTATTGTGCCGGGTAAGTCAATTCGTGTTGTTAAAATACCTGGCATTGATGTTCAGGCTTGTGCAGGAACTCATGTTTTAAGAACTGGTGATATCGGTCCAATTAAAATCAATAAAACCGAAAGGGTTCAGGACGGTGTTGAAAGGATTGATTTCTCAGCAGGAATAGCTGCAGTTGATTCAATTCAGAACGAAAACAAACTGCTTCGTGAAAGTTCAGGAATATTTAAAGTCGATGACGATCAACTTCCAAAAACCTGTGACAGGTTCTTTTCTGAATGGAAAGCACAAAAAAATGAAATTGACAAGTTAAAGTCTGAAATAGCTAGTTTAAAAATGAATTCATTAGCTGATGATGTTACTGAAATTAATGGTCTTAAAGTTGTTAAACAGTTAATTGATGCTGATTTTAAAGAGCTTCAAAAGATTGCAACTGACTTTACAGATAATGACAAGGCTGATGTTGTTTTAATGGGTAACAATGACGGTAAAATTGTTGGTGCAGCTTCCCAAAATGCTATTGATGCAGGCATAAAAGTAAATGAAATAATTAAAAAAGCTGCAGGGGTTCTTGGTGGTGGCGGCGGTGGCCGTTTAACTCTTGCTCAGGGAGCAGGACCTAAATGCGAGAACATGAATGAAGCATTAAATATTGCTATTGACCTTATTTAGATAATAGGGTCTTTAACAATAATGCTTATAAATGTTAAAATTAAAAGTTTATATTAGCTGTTATATTTTTTTTAGTAATGGCGATTTTAATCTAAATTTTTTGAAATAATTTGATATTTATGTTTGATGTTCATTTGGTACTGTTGTTTATAGGATTTTTACTTTTAGTCTGTGTATTGTTAAGTAAATTCACAGCTAAAATCGGTGTTCCCGCATTATTGATTTTTTTAATTGTAGGTTTGATTTTAGACACCAACCAGGTTATATCATCATCGATAACGAATTATAATATGATTCAATCGATAAGTATTTTTGCTCTGATTATTATCATGTTTTCGGGGGGTTTGGACACTGAACTTGCCAACATTAAAAGAGTAACATGGGAAGGAATCTCCTTATCTACCGTCGGTGTTTTTATTACTGCAATTGTTGTAGGAATACTGGTTCATTTACTATTCGGGTTAGGATGGTTGGATTCATTTTTAATAGGTTCAATTATATCTTCTACAGATGCTGCAGCTGTGTTTTCAATTTTTAAAACACAAAAGTTACATATTAAAGATAATTTGGATCACATGCTTGAGTTAGAAAGTGCTACAAACGATCCTATGGCTTATATACTTGTAACATCAGTGATTTATTTAATAATTCATCCTGAGACATCTATGTTGCTTCTAATATTTAATTTCTTTAAATCACTGGCTTTAGGTTTAATAATGGGAGCAATTTTAGGTAAAGGATTTTCAAAATTGCTTGCAAGGATTAAATTAAGCGTTGAGGGATTGTATCCGGTACTGTTATTGTCTGCAGCTATTCTTTCATTTGCAGCTACTGAAGTTGTTGGGGGAAATGGATTCCTGTCAGTATATATTGCGGCAGTAATAATAGGTAATTGTAAAATCAAATATAAATATACTCAATTATCCTTTTTCGAAGGTATTGCATGGATTATGCAGATTGTGATGTTTGTATTGCTTGGTGCATTTTCATCAATAAAGGAACTTATACCTATGTTAATTCCGGCAATATGGATTGCAATGATACTGACATTTGTGGCAAGGCCAATTGCAGTACTGATATCTCTGGCTCCATTTGATATAGACAGACCTTCAAAGGCGTTTGTTTCATGGGCAGGAATTAAAGGGGCAGTACCTATTGTATTTGCATTTTATCCATTGGTACATGGTATTTATAATGCACAAATGATATTTGATATTGTAATGGTTGTTACTTGTATTTCAGTACTGGTACAGGGATCTACTCTTAAATTTATGGCTGGACACCTTAAAGTATTAAAAGAGGAATAATATGAATTATGATGTAGTTATAGCACGTTATGGTGAAATTGGTTTAAAAAGCTCAAAAGTAAGAGCACGTTTTGAGCGCAAATTGGTTAAAAATATTAAAGCAGCTATTGACTGTGAAGTTGACAGAAACCAGGGAAGAATATATATCTTTCCAAAAAACTATGGCGAGTGTTTGGAAAATTTAAATAAGGTATTTGGTGTTGTATCTTACTCTCCGGCTGTTTCAACATATGGAAACTATGAAGATATTGAAAAAACATTAGGTGAATATGTAGATAATCTTGTTGATGATGGATTCATAGGCAAAGATACAAGATTTGCCATAAAATGCAGAAGAGTGGGAAACCATGATTTCACATCTCAGGAAATGGCTGCATTCTGCGGTTCTGTAGTTGTTAAAAAAGTAGGATGTCCTGTTGATTTAACAAATCCTGAACTTAAAATTTATGTTGAAGTAAGAGATGATGAAGCTTTTATTTATCATGAAAAAATTGACGGTCCGGGAGGCCTTCCACTGGGAACTCAGGGAAAGGTTGTTGTTTTGGTGTCCAGCGGTATTGATTCTCCGGTGGCAGCTTATCTTATGATGAAAAGAGGATGTGAGGTTATAGCACTTCATTGTGATAATGCTCCATTTACAGGACCTAAAGTTCATGAAAACTTTGATAAAATAATTGATCGGCTTCAAAGTTATGCAAAAGGAGTTCCTATTACAAAAAAAGTTGTAAAATATGGGGAGTATTTGCAGCAGGCTAAAGACTGTGCTCCGGAAAAAATGACCTGTGTTTTATGCAAGTCAGGGATGTATAAAATAGCTGAAAAATTAGCACATAAATATGGAGCATCAGCTATTGTAGACGGAAGCAGTGTAGGTCAGGTAGCTTCACAGACATTGTCTAATATATTGGCTACCCGTCATGGTGTTGACATGCCGATTTTAAGCCCTTTGATAGGTCTGGACAAATTGGAAATTACCAGAATAGCTGAAGATATCGGAACTTTTGAAATTTCTAAATTGGATGACGGGGGATGTCATGCAGTTCCCAAATATCCTGAAACAAAAGCAGATGTTGATAGAGTTGAAGAGGCTTGCAGGGCAATGAATCAAAAAGAAGCTATTGAAAAAGCCTTTGATTCCATTGATTAATCTTTTTTCTTCTTTTTTTAAATTCTGATGTAACTTATTTTTTACTTTTCAAAATTATTTGATAAATCTTAAATATATCCTTATAATATAAATATAAATCATATTCAAAATTTGTTTAGTTTTGATAAATTTATTTTGAATTTATAGATGTGTGTTTTGCTGGTTTAAAGCTAGTTTAACTTATTGTGGGGGTTATAATGATATATTGGTGATGTTTGATAATATAAAAACTTTCAAAAACTTAAAATTTTCAAAATAAAATAAAAAGGAGGATACTCATGGATAAGAAAATTTTATTAATCTGTCTCATAGCTATTGTGGCATTTTCAATATCTTGTGTAAGTGCAGCAGATAGTAATGAGATAGCTATGAATTCATCTGATGCAGTCGGTATTAGTGAAGATGTATCTGTCGATGATGTTGTATTTGCTAATCAGATAAGTTCAGAGGATTCTCAGGTAGTTGGCGATTCTCCATCTGGTGAGGTGTGGGTAGCAACTACTGGTAGTGATGATAATGATGGTAGTCAAGCTAGTCCTGTAGCTAGTGTCAGCAAAGCTGTAGACTTAGCTCAAAGTGGATCTACTATTCATATTAAAGAAGGAACTTATAATCAGGGAAAAATAAGTCTTAATAAATCTTTATCTTTTGTTGGTGAAGGTAATGTTATATTAAGTAGTAATGGTGCAAATGTATTTTCAGGTGATGTAAATGGCAATTTAGAGTTTATTAATCTTGTATTCACTGGTGTTTCATCTACTAATAGGTATGCTTCTGGTTTGGATATTGATGGATCTACAAATCTTAAAGTAATTAACTGTACTTTTATAGATATTAAAGCTAAATTTGGTGCATTACAGTTAGCTTGTGATGTTGCGGATATTATTAATTGTACAATAAAAGACGTAGTTAGTGGAGTAGCTTCTGGGTCAACTGTTTATGTTTCAGGTTCTGGAAAATATACTTTTGATAATATATCTATTATTAATCCTAAATTAGCAGATAGTGTTGTTGCTGGCAATGAATATGTATATTTAAGAAATGTATTTTATTCAAATAGTAAAGAAGCAACAGTAACTTTAACTAATTCTATTATAACTGGAGTTAGTGGGCCTATACAAGCAGTTGTTGAAAGCAGAGGTAAATTAACTATTTCTAACACTGTAATTTCTAATAATGTAGTTGGAAAATCTGAAAGTGGTAATGGTGGTAAGTATTTATTATATGTGGGAGATGTAGCTGCTTTAAACATGACTAATTGTATAATTGAAAATAATACTTTTGCTGGTTCTGACAGTGCATTAATTTATTTCCATTCTGCTTGTAAAGCTAATATAACTTATTCATCTATTGTTGATAATGGATTCAGTAAAAATGTAGATGTCAAATCTGGAATTACTTCAACTGTTAATTTAGATTACAACTGGTGGGGAACTAATACTTATACTGGTGACAATGTAAATAAATGGGTAGTTATGAGTACTCCTGAAACTACTATTAATGCTGAAAGTGGTAAAGCTATTGATGTAAGTGTTAACTTCAATCATTACACTGATGCTTCTGGTAGTATTCAAGATTTAGCTCAATCTATTTCTGGAATTAATGTTGACTTTAGTGCTGTTAGTGGTACTTTAAGTAAAAATAATGTAGCTAGTGTAGATGGTATAGCTACTGTAACATACACTACTACAACTAATGATAAAATCACTGCTAAATCAGGTAGTCAAAGTTTAACTATTGATGTTGTTGCAAAACAAGCAGCAGCTGATATTTGGGTAGCAACTACAGGTAGTGATGATAATGATGGTAGCCAAGCTAATCCTGTAGCTACTATTGCAAAAGCTATTGAACTTGCTGGTGATGGTTATACTATTCATATTGCTGATGGTAATTATGTAAATGATAAAACTTTAAGCATTTCTAAAAGTTTAACTTTAGAAGGTAGTGCTAATACAGTAATTGATGGTAATGCTTCAAAAATTATGGAAGTAACTGCTGATGCAACTGTTGTTTTAACTAATTTGTCTTTCACAAATGGTAATGCTGCTCTTGTAGGTGCTATTTCAAATGAAGGTAAGTTAACCATTTCTAACTCTAACTTTTATTCAAATAAGGCCACTGGTAATTCTGGAACTATAATTACTAATAAAAATAAATTAAATATTAATAATTCTAAATTTTATCAAAATTCTGCAGGCAAAGGTGTTGTAAACAATCAAAATAATGCATTATTAGTTATTGATAATTCTGAGTTTTATAATAATAATATGACTTCATTTTCTAATTCTTATGGTATAGTTTATACAACTTCAGCAAATGCAACTATCTCCAATACTGTATTTAGAAATAATGCTGTTAAATATGGTGGAGCTATTTATGCAACTAAATCATCTGATGCAACTATAGGTATTGTTAATATAATTAATTCTACATTTGAAGGTAATAGTGCAAATACTGGTCAGGGAGGAGCATTATTTGTTTCTGGTGGAGAATGTATTATAAAAGAATCTATGTTTATTAATAACAAAGCTAATCCTGGAAAATTCAGTGGTGGTCAGGGAGGAGCAATATACACTTCATTAAACGGTAATGTCAGTGTTACAGATTCTGTTTTCAAAAACAATCAGGCTAAATTAGGTGCTGCATTATACTTAAATGGTGGCAGTAATTCAACCATTTCATATTCAGTTTTATTAAATAACACTGCTGAAGGAGACTATGCAATATCTAATGTTGAATCTGCATCTGGTGTGGCTACAGTTAATTACAACTGGTGGGGAACTAATTTTCCTAAGAATTTAGTGCCTTCAACAGTAACATTAAACAATTGGGTAATCATGAGTGCAGATCCAACTACTGTAACAGATGCTGAAATAGGTGATGTAAAAACAATATCTGTTAATTTCAACAAATATTCAAGTTTTGATACTATAAATGACTTGTCAAAACCTCTTCCTGCTATTGATGTAGAATTTAGTGCTGTTAATGGTACTTTAGCAAGTAATCTTGTTTCTACTGTTAATGGTGTTGCTGCTGTTTCATACACTGTAAACGGCAATGATCAAATTACTGCTAAATCAGGTAGTCAAACTTTAACTATTGAAGTTGTTGCAAAACTTCCAGTAACTGATGTTTGGGTATCATCTACTGGTAGTGATGCAAATGACGGTAGTCAGGATAGTCCTGTAGCTACTATTGCAAAAGCAATTGAATTAGTTGCTGAAGGTTACACTATTCATGTAGGTGAGGGTACTTATATTGCTAATTCTTTAACAATAGCTAAATCATTTGCAATGATTGGTTCAGGAAAAGTTATCATTGATGGTAATGCTTCTAAAATCATGAATATAAATGAGAATACAATTGTTAACTTCACTAATGTTGCATTTACTAATGCATTAAATAATTACGGTGGAGTTATGCAAAGTAAAGGAACTGTAAACTTAAATAATGTAAGCATTTACAAAAACACTCAAAAATCAGGAAGTACTCCTACTGTAAGTTCAATATACAATACTGGTGTAATGACTATTGTTAATTCAAATATTTATGAAAATGACGGTTATGGATTAATATTTAACTCAGGTAATCTTGATATTATTAATACAACTATTTCCAGTAATAATGTTGCTAAAGGTACTACTTATGCATTTTTATATATTGATAGTGGTGCGGTAAATGTAATTAACTCTACACTATCTGATAATACTGCTAGATTAGGTGGTATTTGGCTTAATAAAGGAACTTTAAATGTTAATAATGCAACATTTGAAAATAATGTAGTTACTGTAGGAAATGGTGGAGCAATTCACATTGAATCTGATTCAAGTACTGCAACCATTAAAGATTCCAAATTCATTGGAAACAAAGCTAATAAAGATGGTGGGGCTATTTATAATAAAGGTGCCTTAAATATTGAAACTTCCATTTTTGATGCTAATGCAGCTTCCAATGGAAATACTGGTTATCATGGTGATGATATTTACAATTCAGGTATCTTAACTCTACATTACTCTGCATTACTTGGAAAAGGAACTAATAAATTAATTTACAATGAAGGTCGTGAACCAAGTGCTAATGCTCAATATAACTGGTGGGGAACTAACAGCAATCCTTCAACTTTAGTTGGTGCTGGTTTAGATTATGATGATGAACCATGTGATGATGTTGATGTTTCTAACTGGGTTGTCATGAGTGTTGATCCAACAAGTATTGAAAAGGTCATAGTTGGAAATGAAAAAACATTAACAGTTAACTTCAATCATTATAATGCAAATGGTGTAATTAAAGAATTAGCTAAATCTATTCCATCTATTAATGTTAATTTTGAAGCTGTTAATGGAACTTTATCCAGTGATGTTGCAGCTACTGATAATGGGGTAGCTAGTGTAACTTACACTGTAAAAGGTAATGATCAAATTACTGTTAAATCAGGCAGTCAAACTTTAACCGTTCCAGTTACCACTAAAGAATTAACCAATATTGTAACTAATGAAACATTCTTTGATTACTTTGGTGATGACGGAATGTTATTGGGAGATATTACTTTTGATACTTTAATATTCAAAGGAGAATTCTCTAATCTTGGTGTAAATGTTGTTTATGTTCCAAGAGCTATTGTTATTAATGGTGATAATGCAGTATTAAGAAATATTGCAATAATGTGTGAACAAGGAACTACTTTAAATAACTTAACTTTAAATGCTACCAATTATGTTGCCGATACTGATGGTGCTCTTATATATGCTATCGGTAGTGATGTCACAGTGAATAATATTACTATTGATTATAATGCTACTGATGGTTCTAATAATGCAATTGCAGTTTATGCTAGTGGTGCAGATAACTTTAAATTAGTAAACAGTACAATTACTTTTACTGGAAACAATGTTGACGGTAAAGTATTTGCTCAGGGTATAAAAATAGCAAAAAGTAACAATGCTGTTGTTGATTCAAACATAATTACTACTTCATGTCCGTTAGTGGATGTTGATTACAGCCATTGGGGAAGTATTGACACTGATTTGGTATTTGCAATTGGTGTGGAAAAATCAGAAAATGTTAAAATTATTAATAATATAGTGGATAATTCTGCTTGGACTAAAGGAAATAATGCTAATTTCCCTACTTTCGATGCATTTATTGCTCATACTGCTAATAATTTATTAATTAAAAACAATACTATTTCTCATACTGATTTAATAACTCCGAAAGGAACTTCAAGTTATATTTATGCACTTGATTTTTATGAATCCAACAGTGTAATTGTTGAAGATAATCGTGTATTACTTAATACTACTGGTGGTAAAGAGGGTGCCGGCGCTGCTTATGCTGTACAGGTTACAGGTCCTTATAATAATTTTGTAGTTAAAGGAAATAATTTAACCACAGTATCTAACGGTCCTAATTTAGGAGTGTACTCACAAAATTATTATGGTACTACTGAAATTACTACTGAGAATAATTGGATTAATGTAACTGGTTTTGCTGGACCTGCCGAATTTGCTTTGGTTTCAGGTATGGAATTCCAGGATACTGTAGCTAAAGCATATAATAACACTATCTATGTTCAAAATGTAAACGAATATAATGATGACAATAATATTGCAGGAATTACTTATGTACAATCAACCAGCGGAAGTCACCAATTTGATATTCAGAATAATACCATTTATTCTGAAGGAAAATATGCAGTATTAATTAAATCTGCTAAAGATTCACAAATAATTGGAAACACATTGTATGCACATGAGTTAAACGGTGATGATGCAGCAATATTTAAATCAGGAACTAATAATGTAGTTAAAAATAATTATCCTATGTCTACCGATATTATAATTGATGTAAATAATGCATGGATTGGTAAAGAAGCAGTTATTGGCATAACTCTTAATTCTGCTGCAACTGGTACTGCAAACATCATGGTTGGTGGTAAAACTTACACTGTTAATTTAACTGATGGTAAAGCTACTTTAAAAGTATCTGATTTGCCTGCTGGTGAAAATACTGTTAAAGTGGATTATGATGGTGATGGCAAATTTAAATCTTCAACCAACAGCACAACATTTAAAGTATTTGATGGTATTGTAACTAATGAAACATTCTTTGATTACTTTATTAACAGTACTTTAGCAGATTATGTTCCTGAAGGTGCAACTTTAGACTTCAGAGGTAAATTCTATAGTCATGATGATGTTAAATTTGATTTGGTTATTAATAAACCAATTAATATGATTTCAACTACTGGTGATGCATTTATTGATTTAAACACTACTGCAGGTAGTTTACTTGGAGAAAATCCAGGTTCATGCTTTACAATCAATAATGGAGGTTCCGGATCCAATGTGTCTGGTATTATATTCCATAACACTCAGGTTTGGATTTATGATGCTCATAATGTAGTTTTAAATAATATTAGTGTAATTGTTGAAAATAAAAGAGTTGGTTCTGGTGTTGGAACTACTGCTATACGTCACGGATCTACTAATGTAACTCTTAAGAACAGCTACATTTACACCAGCAATAATGGTGGGTCAAGCAGTATTGTTTTAACTCACGTTCAAAATTGTACTGTTGAAAATAACACTATTGTCGGTGAAGGTAATGTGGGTAATTTACTTTACTTGAATACCTTTAATGATGCAGGCTGTGATTTAAGTAATGATTACAATAAAATCATCAATAATAAAATAACAGGTCCAAGTCCTGCTGCGGGAATTTGTTACGGTATTGGAATTAACGGTAATAATAATTTAATTGCAGGAAATGTAATTAATTATGCTGGTAATGGTATTGTTCCTGCATGGGGTGCTACTCCTAACAACAACACTTACTGGGGCAATGTTTTAATTGGAGGAGCTAGTATGAGTGTTGCAGCTAGTTCTATTGCTTACAACAACACTGTTTCAGGTACTTTAACTATCGGATCAGGTTCAGTTGCTTACAATAACACTGCAAAAGCTATATCTGTCAGTTCTAATTCTGTTGTATCTAACAGCAGTGCAACTGCAACTTTAACAGTTCAGGCAGGAGCTAAAGTAGCTAATGTAACTGCTGCTTCTTTATCTGTAAACGGTAAAAATGCAGTTATTGAAAATGTATCTATTAGTGGTGTTGGAACTATTAAATCCAGTGCAACTAACACTACATTAATTAACTCCACATTTGGAGGTATACTTACTGTTCAAAGTGCTAAAAACACAATTAAATATAATAATATTGTACTTGCTACTGGTGATGCAGCAATTCTTGCAACTGGTGGAGATAATGTAATTACCAATAACTATTTAATTGCTGGAGATAAATTAGGTGATAATGCAGTTAATTCTACTGTTGAAACAAACATTGTAAAAGACAACCTTCCTGGAGGAATTGTCAATGTTACAATTACTGCAAAAGATGTATTTGAAGGCAGTGATGTAATAATTGATGTGACTGTTGATTCATTATCTAATTTAACTGAAAAATTCATGCTTAAAATCAATAATAAAGAATATGTTCTTTCATTTACTGATTCAAAAGCTAATGTAACTATTTCTGATTTGACTGCAGGTAAATATGATATTGCTGTAACTTATGGTGATGAAACATACACTTTAATTAATGCTACTTCTGATGTTTCAGTTTACGGAAATGTTGTAACTAATGAAACATTCTTTATCTACTTTGATGAAGACGGATTATTAAGAGAAGAAGTTCCTTTCGATGAATTAATATTTAAAGGAGAATTCTCAGATATTGTAAATCTTATTTCTATTACAACTCCTCTTAAAATAACCAGCGATAATGCAGTATTAAGAAACATAGCATTTGCTGTGCTTTCAGATAATGTAGTATTAAACGGATTAACTTTAATCTCTAATGTTTCATGTGCTGATAATGGTGGAGCTCTCATATTGGTAGCTGGAAATAATGTAAATGTTTCTAATATGAACATTAGCTATATTATTAAAGAAAGTGTAGATGCTGTTGCAATTAATGCAAATGGTGTTTCAAACTTAAATGTTGTTAACAGCAATATTTTCTTTGAATCATGTCCTAAAGATGATACATTAACTGCATCTGCTATTAATATAGATGGTGTTTCTAATTCATTCATTAATGGAAATAATATTACTGCTGTTTTACCTTACCTATTTGCATCTAATTATGATATGAAATACTTCATGATGGGTGTAAACACTGTAAATCCAATTAGGATGAGGGAATGTAATAATGTAACATTTTCCAAAAACAATGTAAACACTACTGCAAATGATGGAAGTGCTAGCTTCCCTACTTTACAATGTATGTTTATTGTCGGATCTAATGACTGTGTAATTGACGGAAATAATTTCTCAATGATTGATACACTTATTCCTGCTGGTACAAGCAATTACCTCTATGGAATTAACATTGGATACAATAAAAACTTAATGATTTCCAATAATGACTTTAAAATGTCTACTGCTGGGGGTAAAGATGCTGCAGGTACTGCATATGCAATACAAGGTGTAGAATGTGAAGTATCTATGATTGGAAACAACATTACAAGTATAAGTAACGGTCCAAACTTAGGTATTTACTTTGCAAGTATGACTGGCGGAACATCTGAACTTTACATTGCAAATAACTTAATTAATGTAACAGGTTTAGCTTCTGCTAGTGGTAGCTGGGCTTTAGTTTCAGGTATTGAAGTGCAAAACGGTAATGCAAAAATATACAACAACACAGTCTACACTTACAACGTGGGTGATTATAGTCCTGAAAATTATATGTATGGTATCAGTTATGCTCAATACATGTACGGAGACCGTTCATTTGATATACGTGACAACAGAATATATGTTGACGGCCATTATGCAGTTTCATTTATTAATGTAGACGGATCTAATGTAACTGGCAACTTATTGATTACCCGTGATTTAGGTGGAGATGCTGCTGTTGAAATTAAAGCAGGTAAAAACAATGTAGTTGAAAACAACTATCCTAGAAGTTCTGATTTAATATTCAACATTACTTCTGAAGAACCTGGAAAAATTTTAATTGATGTGACTATTGATAAAAAAGCTACTGGAAACATTGCTGTTGTTGTAGACGGTGACAAATATGATGTAGCTATTGTTAATGGTTCTGCTAAATTAACTTTAAGTGATTTGCCTGCTGGAGTATATTATATTGAAGCTAAATATAATGGAAATTCCATTGTAACTGAAAGTTATAATTCCACTAAATTCACTATTGATTTAATTGATTCTTCAATTGCTGTTGAAGCTAAAGACATTAAATGCGGTGAAGAAGCAGTAATTACTGCAACTGTTACTAATGGTGCAACAGGAACTGTTACATTCTTCGTAAATGGTAAAACCTATGTTGTAGATATTACTGATAGTGTAGCTACTTTAAAAATAGCTGATTTAACTACTGGTGATTATCCTGTATTTGCTTACTATAATGGTGATAAATACTATAAAACTTCATACAATTCAACAACATTCAATGTAGCTAAATTAGCTTCTACAACTACTGTCAATGTTAGTGATATTAAAGTTGGTGAAGATGCTGTTATTAGTATTGCTGTTCC
>PPYE01170808.1_pt1 | contig 19897 bp, 18 predicted proteins | sample 1559881 | NCBI WGS metagenome assembly PPYE01 (sample SAMN08240022, study PRJNA423297) | Human gut metagenome, whole genome shotgun sequencing project. | reverse complement strand
GCATAGGGCTCATACCACGCATTTGTCGTCCCCCTTGCAAGTGCTGTAGCAAAATAAATTCCAAAGACACCCCATAAATTTCCGAAAAGAATATCTCCCAAAACGTTAAGCGCTGCAGTAACAAGCAATAAATATTGCCCGTAAACAAACATACCTTTTGTATTTTTATATGTCCATATAGCATTCTGCATGCCAACCATATACAGGTTGATTGATAAGATCAAAGGTATCTTCCAATCTAATATATATGATTCTCCAAAAAGCAGGCGTACTAAATCGGAGGAAATAAAGAGAACACCAAGGGCCGCCCAACCGTAAATCCAGAAATTAGCCAAATTGAGTGTGCAAAAAAAATCGTATTGATGTGCTTCATCATTTCCCGCATTCAAATTGCCAACACTTGCAGTAATTGCATTAAAGACTTGTTTGATAAGCGTATCCAATGTATTTACAAGCAACACATAGTTGGATGCAAGGCCAGAAATCCCAAGGCCGCTAAAATATGTTATTACAAGATTGTCTGTATTGTTAACTAGTACACCGCTAAGCTTATAGACTGTCACGGATTTTACATTTTTGAATAACCCTCTTTTCTCCTCTTTAGTTAGAGGCTTGGTCTTTTTTTTGTTAATATATGGATATTCTTTATTTGTCCAAATAGTAATTATTATATTGTAAAGCTGGGTTCCGATGGTTTGAATTACAAGATACGGCATATAAGATTCAAAGCAAAGGAGTGCTATCATTTGCACTATACTTTGCAAAGACGTAATTACATAGCTTACTCCATTTACAATATAGTTTCTTTGATATGCTGTTATTAACGAACTACGGTAACTAAAAAAGTAACTGCTAGACGTGTTGAATAGATAGATCCCATAGATCACATATATGCTTTCTTGGATTTCTGAGGTATCACCAATAACAAAATATAAGAAAGGTAGCGTACATATTCCAGTTATGGCCACTATGATTCCAATGACTCTATAGGCATTCCTATAGAGTCGCATTAGAGAGGCAATCTTATCCTCATCATTCGTCGCAATCGGCTTGTAGAGGGCGTAAATGATGGCGCTTCCAATGCCGAGTTCTGATAGTGATAACATGCTCAGAAAATTGGTCAGCAACCCATTAAGCCCAAGATACGAGTCAGATAAGCAACGGACAAATACCATACGACACACAAAGCCCAACCCTGTGTTAATGACATAGCCACCCAGACCCGTGAGTATATTGATTAAAGAGTATTCCGTTCTGGATTTTCGTTTCATAATCATTCCCCAGTTGTATTATCTAGTACTGCAGCCAATCGCAACGCCATTCCTTGCACAAACGGCATAGAGGCAAAGCGCTCAGAAAAAATGCCAATATCGATGGTATCCCCCTGACACTCATCAACAACGCCATTGATCTTTGTCACTCGCATTAATCGTTTTTGGCAGCGAGCTGCAAGTTCGGTATAGTCGCTGTCCGAAAGTATTTCTCCGCATCTAGCAAAAAAATAACCCAACATTGCGGTCGCCGAACTGTCATATGCATTTTTGGCAGGCAAGATAGTTGAAAAACCTCCATCGGACAGTTCAAATTGACGACTTGTGTGCGCCAACTCTCGAATCCATCCTTTAAGCATTTCTTTCAAACAATCATTTTCGAGTTCAATGTACAAATCGATTATTCCAAGTGCAAACCAGCCTGTTCCACGTCCCCAACCGCAAACCCCTATTGGATAATCATTTTCGGTTTCAAAGCAATGGACGGGTAGTCCACGAATCATTCCTTTTTGGCGAAACAATCGAATTTGGTCGACCGCAATTTCAATATATCTGGGTTTATGATAAACTTTTCCGTATCGAGCCAAAAAAGGGCAAACAAATCCAAGCGTATCTACATAGCGTCTAGTAGCCTCTTTGCCTCCAGAATAGCTTATCATGCCATCTTGACACAAGTTGGCTTCAATACACTGTGCCATATGATCCATGGCATTCTGGATGCTATCAGGATTTTCTTTTTTTAATAAACTATATGCCAGCATTGCATAGTCTATTTTATTTACGTGAACAACCCAGTCTCCGGTTGAGTCTAATACTTGCGCCTTTATCTTTTTTTGCACTTTGCTGTATCCAACTTCTTGTAATCCCAGAACACAGCCTGCCTTTTGCCAGCTTTGAACCATAGCTTTTCCATAAACACCACGAATTTGATCTAGCAGAAGGTATCTGCAATCTTTTTTGAGCCTTAAGATCGGGGTTTTCAAGGCCCAACGAATGCACACATTCATTACTGCATTTTTCCATTCATAGGTGTTTGACCACTGGCCGATATGAAAATGACTATACCGTTCGATAACAGATGTGAAAATATCTGTGCCGATAATTAAGGCCGTTAGTATAATATACACACCTATAATAAAAGCTGCGGCTATTTTCATTAGTTTCCGCTCTCCACTCTCAAAACAGCATCAACTGCATATTTGGTTCGTCCGATATACTCAGGCATGATATTATGTAAGTGTGCGCGAATTTCATTTTCATGATCTATCAGCCAACAGAAAGACTTTACCAAGTCATCGTCATGCTCTATAGACTGCACCGGCAAAACATAATCTTCGTATCGGCCGAAAAGATCTTTTGCTATTCCTTTCGCCTTTACTGAATATCCTACCACTAATGTGGGAACACAGCTTGAATATGCAGCTATTGTGGCATGTGTCCGCGCCCCGATAAACAAACGGCAATGTGCAATAATATATTTTTGTTGAACAGCATTATGATCATCGACCAGAATTACTCGATCATTGTGCTCAAAAAACGCCTTCAAAGCCTTTAATGGTTCTCTGTCATCGTTTTTACTCCAAACAACATGCGGTATCAATGCAACACTGTCGGAAGTGCTCTTAAGTATATACGATATTAATCGCTTATAATTCCTCAAAGTAATGCCGGCTGTAGATTCACGCTCTAAAATCATCGGGCTTACATTGATTCCAATGAAGTGCTTTGCAGGCAATTCTACTTCCTCGGGAGGTAATACGAACGCCGGATCGACGCTAAGAATGGTGTTAGGATTTATTGCTTTGAGTGTATGATATGTAATTGACTCTCTGGCACAAATCAAATCATATTGGCGCAAATCATTCCGCATTCGTTCATCAATATACGTTGGCTCAACCGAGCAGCCCCAGAGAACGGTCTTACATTTCTTTTCTCTGACATATTGATTAACTTTGTAAATAAACTCCGGAGGATCATAGCAGTACTGATCTCCTCCGATGGAAAGCATAATCCCTGTTTTACTGCATGCTTTTAAGACAGGCAAAAAGGTTGCGCGATAGAACGCATCACCTTGCTGCAAAATGTACTTTCTGAAAATTGCACCAAAGTATTGCCCGGTAAAACGTACAACTTCTTTGTTGTCGTGATGTACTGATATTTTTTCATTCTGTATATTATATTTAATGTCCTCATCTGGGTGATTTGAAAACAAAAGGAATCTATAGTTTTCAAATAGCACACTAGTAGAACGAACTATGGCTTCACAGCCGTGATTTGCACTTCCGACATGCGGAAACAGGACAACTTCCTTCATTTTAACAATACCTCTCACAAAATTTTGCTCTATTAAATAGCGCACATTTCACAAGCACTCAGAAGGTGAACACGAGGGCAGGAGTACAAAGCTGAATGATTCTCAGACATTGGAGCAATAAAAGTGGTAGTCTTTTTTGTGTAATGCGATATATTACTCTCTGGACATAGTTATACCGTTTCGAGGTTTTTCGGGTCAAAACACAACAGTATCTGCGAAGCAGATCATTCCATTTCAGTCGGCAGTTAGGCGTTGAGTCACATCTAAAGCTTCTTGAATATGATTGCAGCTAGTTTGCCGCTGCGGAAACTTCGATTCAGTGATGGGTACAGCTAGGCCCTGTTTGAAAAATAGAAGTTGCACAAAAGGGCAAGATATGTCAAACTCATAGCATGAAACGGTATGAAATAACAAAAGAACAATGGGAGCGAGTCAAAGTGCTTCTGCCGCCGGAAGAAACGGGAAAGCGAGGCCCCCCTCGGAAGGATAACCGGACGATGCTGAACGGAATGCTCTGGATTACCCGAAGCGGCGCCCAATGGCGGGAACTGCCGGAGGCCTACGGCCCTTGGCAGTCAGTGTATGACCCGATTCGCCAAGTGGCGGGACGACGGCACACTGGAAACCGTATTTCGCGCGCTGTCCGAGGATGCGGATATGGAAAATCTGAGCATGGACTCCACCTGCGTCAAGGCACACGAAAGCGCTAATGGTGGGGGAAAAAACGGCGGATAAGGCAGTTGGACATACCAGAAGCGGTCTGAACACAAAGATTCACGCTGTCGAGGATGGTCTGGGGAACCCGGTGGAGTTCCGCCGCTCGGCCGGAAATGACCATGATTCTGTTCATGCCATTGAACTGTTGGAAAAGATCCAGATTCGCGGGAGCAATGTACTGGCAGATCGTGCTTACGGTGCCCGGACGATCCGGGAATATATCTCAGAGCATGGGGCCAGCTATGTGATCCCACCACAAAGCAATGTTTCCGAGCCCTGGCCAGTGGATTGATATCTGTACAAGGAGCAGCATCTGGTCGAGTGTTTCTTTCAGAAAATCAAGTGGTTCCGCAGAATTGCCACTAGATATGACAAACTGGATGCCTCATTCCTAGGCGTTGTCTACCTTGCCGCTATCGCTATCTTGTTGATTTAATACAATTCTCTCGATTTTTAAACAAGGTCTAGCCTTTAAGATATGTCAAACAGTCCGGATGATCTTTTTGTATATGAGTGTCCTCTATAAAGCCGATAGGACTTTTTTGACAGCACCTCTTAAAATCATTATGTAATAAACCGTCGAATATCTATGTGCAACCAAAAGCTTATATATGAGCTTAGTCTTGCGATTTTCCATCGTTTCCAGATCCATATATCTGAGAACTCTTTCAGCTCCTAGTTCCTCATTAAACCATCGCAAATCTCTTATAACTTCGTTCTTATGAACACGCCGTTTTTCATCAAATATCATCAAGAAAACAGATATGTTCATCAGCTCTGCGGTTTGTTTAGCGCATAGTTCTCTAAACTCTTGGTGCTTAAAAAAGCCGTTCTGATCTGCGTACTCATATCGCAGCAATGATACCTTAACATACGATTGAACAATTGCCCTGTCGTACTGAGAGAGTACAGTCGTAATGTGATTTGTTGAGTAGTAATAAAGAGGAAGATTAATATAAATAATCTTTTTTGCTTTAGAGAAAAGTTGAAAGTTTAAAAAGTTATCTTCATAATGAGTCAAAGACTCATCAAATAAAATTCCATGATCAACAAAAAGCTTTCGCTTATATAATTTGCCCCACGGCACTCCTATGCCAGTGTAAACCTCATCTTGTGGCTGCCCATAAGCAGTATCTAACAATTGAAAATAAAGTTCTTTTTTGTTTTCGAAAGTCCGGTCAAATGTTTTATTGCTTGAATAAAATCTGTTGAGTACTTTATGATCTGAAGAGTTGGCATAACAACAACACGAAATAATGTCGATGTCATCACTCTCACTCATCTTTGATACAAGCGTTGTGAGCATTTTCTTATCTAGCATGTCATCAGCGTCAACAAAGCACAGCAAGCTTCCAGACGCATGTCGAATGCCGTTATTACGGGCTGCTGACACACCATGATTACTCTGATGTAGTACTTTAATGCAATCAACGTCTCGTCTTAGTTCATCACATATTGCCAAGCTATTGTCGGTCGAGCCGTCATCAACTAGGATCAATTCAATTGGCTGATATGTCTGCGTCAATATGCTTTTAACACATCGCGCAACTGTCTTCTCTGCATTATAAACAGGAACAATAATGGATATCAACGGCCCCATATAAATCCTTCCTCTTATGTGTCATCTGGTCAACAAAAGCTTTATCTCATCCACCAATGCTAAGTTCGAATAGAAGTAGTCATTGAATAACACCTATAATCGTAAGCAAATTTTCCGTGATGCGCTGCCGCCCTCATGCTTCTTGTGTATGTACTCATTTTGTTATCTTGTGAAGCATGTCAAGATTGGGATATGTTGCACTGTGGCAAACACTATGTAGTCGCTTTTCGGTATATGTCGATATACGCAAACATTTTGTGGTACTGCATCCTACTTTATTCTTTTTACTACACGATAACCGACATAATTTGTAAGCCTTAAAATTCGCAATGAAGTGAAGCGTACGGAAAAGTAGATATCCGAATGGTATTGTTTCAACCATTCATCAAACCTAATCAAAGCTTCTTTATGCCGTTTGTCTGTTCTCATTCTAACAAGTGACTCTAAATAATAATAACTCAACCGTTTAAATCTGTCGTAAAAAAGCTCTCTCATATGCTTATTTTCAATATGATCTAAAATATATGTGAGCATACTCTTGAGTATATATTCAAATTCAGGATAATGTTTTTCCATCCCCGCCAAGCTTACGCTTTGACCAGGTCTATCAACTCTATAGCAGTATACACAAAAAGGAGCGACCATTGCCGTAGTACATAAACCGCTACATTTTACCACATACTCATTATCGGTATAAAAACAGCGCTCCGTAATACTTACTCTTGATGCTTTCAGCAGCGAGGTTCTAAACGCTAATGAATACATCTCCATACAGTATGGATAAATAGGTATATTATCTATACAAATGCATGTGGGATCAGATACCTCAAAAAAACTGTTTTTGACGCTTTCTTTTTTTCCAGCCCCATCGATGTACCTTGAAAATGGCGTCATAATCATATCGATTTCACAGTTTTCAAGGCAATCCACGAATTTGGATAAGTCTTCTTCCTCATAAAAATCATCGCCATCTAAAAGCTTAAAGTATTTTCCTCTTGCATGCATGATGCCCGTTGTGACTGTCGAACCCCATCCGCCATTCTCTTTATGAATCACTTTGAAAATATCAGGATATTGTTTCTGATAAGATTTAGCTATTTTATACGTGTCATCGTGCGAACCATCATCAATAATCAAGACTTCAATGCGTTCAGGCATACTTATCCGTAAAAAAGGATCGAGCGTTTTCGGCAAATAACTTTGTACATTGTAGGCGGCAATTGAGACTGTTAAAATTTTATTCATTTTGTCCTCCGCAATTATGTCGGTAAAAAGATGTTATACCCTAATAGTTTAAAAATCATCCTTCGCCCATCAAAATGTCGATACTCCTAATCTACCTATCCACCCATGCCACACACCCTTGAAAAGCATCTTCATGGTGTCCAATTTTTTGCATTTCATGCTCATTATCGCCAGCAGCTTTACAAAAATCAGCTCGAACGCAATCGCCTTATACTGCCCTTTCTGCTTGTACATATAGGTAAAATTACGGGCTGCATAATATTCCTTCCAAGGAGCCTCTACAAAGAACGGCATCTTTTTCCCTAGGACGGTCCGTTCGTGGGTATCCGGACGGGGATGGATATACCTGGCGTCCACCACGGTGGCCACAAGAGCGCCTGCATCAAAGGCGCGATGCTTATAATTCACCTCGTCGCCTTTGATAAAGAAGTCCGGGTTTGGGTATCCAATAGCCTCCACCAATTCCCGTGACACCAGCGTTCCATTGAATGGATTGGCGGCACCTTCCAGAATACCATCTTTGGCTGCCGCAAGCGCCTCTTCCACAGAATACATTCGATCGATCTTGAAGGAGAGCCAATCGCCCTGCTGTACCAAAGCGTTGACAAACAGCCGTTTGTTTTGCTGATGCAGCTTCTCTGCTGCGCGAAAAAGGACTTCAAAGGTGTGCAGATCAGCCGCTGCGCCGTCGTCGTCCATCAGCACGATCCAGTCTGCGTCGGCCTCGAAGGCGGCCTTGGTACCGGTGAAGAAGCCGCCGGCACCGCCAATGTTGGATTCGGTCTTAACATAGACAAACGGGCCTTCGTTCATCCAACCCTGCTGGACCAGATAGTTATATGTTCCATCGGTAGAGCAATTATCTACAATGAAAATTCGATCAAATGTGATCGTCTGCTTCAGCAGCATCCGGATATTATTTCCCAACAGCTCTTTTCGATTGTATGTCACAATAACCGCAGCCAGCATCGATCTGTTTCCTTTCTCATTTGTGTTGTACTGCATTTTTCAAACGTGCATACAGGCCGGGGCAGAAGGCCGCCAGGACCGCCTGTACTTTACGTCCAGAGCCATACCGTTTGCCCCTCAGATAGGCGAGCAGATGCTCCCGAATCTGGCGCAGCAATAGCCGTTTGGATGCCGGATCCTCTACCCCTGAGTTTTGATACATCCACAAGAGATTCACCGCTGTTGTACAGATCTCATCTTTCGCCGCCTGTGCTAGATCCGGCATGGTTTTCTGACAATCAGCGATAATCTTCTCATAAGTGCGTAGGCTGTCTAGCTTACGCTTGGAAAAACAGCTCCGTGTAGCAGCGCCCTCGCGCTGGTAGTAATGATAAGTCCGCGCGACAGGAGCAAAGCACACAGTCTGGCAGAAGGCCAGATACCGGTATGCAAAGTCCAGATCCTCCGTTATTCCTACGTCATCCTGAAACCAAAGTCCGTGCTTCCGGATGAGATCCAGCCGGTATAGCTTATTCCAGGAAAAACCACCCATTTCCGGTGGCAGGATCAAGCCCCTTTGTGCTTCCTGACCGGACAGAATGAATGGCGGATTATCTTGTTTGGCAGGAATTGAGCTGTTGTCTGTGTCAATATAGTATCCTGTGCAAACCAGATCCGCGTCATAGTGTTGCTGTAGCTCCAGAAATTTATCCACATACTCCGGCTCCACCCAGTCATCTGGATCCGGGAATACAATAAATGCACCCTTCGCAGCCTCGATGCCCGCATTCCGCGCGGAAGATAAGCCACCATTTGGCTTATGGATTACACGGACACGTCCGGGATGCTCTGCTGCATAGGAGTCACACATTGCTCCGCTGCCATCGGTGGAGCCGTCATCGATCAATAGAATTTCAAACGTTGAGCATGTCTGGCGTAGCAAAACCTCCATGCAGCGGGGAAGATATTGCACCATGTTATAAACAGGAACGACAAGGGTTAGCATACTTCACCTCGGATTGTCAATCATAGGCTTAACAGCATTTCTTCTACAGATGCAACGGTCTCTTCCGTGCTAAAAGCCTTGCCCCGTTCCGCTGCCTTTTTTCTATAATACTGTAACTTTTCTGGATGTTCCATTAAATCCTTAATTCCCTGATACAGCGCTTCCTCGCTATTCTCGGTCACAACGCCCCACTCATTGGTTTCCCCCAGCATCTCTTTCATACCGGAGACTTCGACAGTGCAGACGGGCGTGCCAACGATCAGAGCCTCGGTTGTGGCGGTGGAGAAGCCCTCTGCAAAGCTGGCGCAGACAAATAGATCACACTTACTGATATATCGGTAGGGGTTGGTCTGGTAGCCCAGCAGGGTCACAGAGTCATCCAGCTTGTTCTGATGGATGAATTCCTCCATTTCCTGCTGTAGCGGGCCGACGCCCAAAATATAGAGATGCACGGAAAACTGTTCATCTCGCAGCCGTCGAACGATCTGGAGTAACCGTATATAGCCTTTGGACTGTTTTAAAGTACCTACTGCAATCAAGCGAAGATCGCCATCACGTGGAAAATTTGGCGTTGCCTCCTGTGCCCCGGCCAGGATTTTTTCGGATTCTACCGTATTATAGAGGACACAGCAGGGCTTTTGAAAATCCAGAATTTTGCAGAAATCATCATGCACATACCGAGATACACAGACAGTCTGGTCAAAGCGGTTATAGCATGAATGCGCCTCTTGCTCGCTGCGGAAGGACGCTGCCAGCTTCTCCATCGTATGCTGCTCCACATGGATCCAGGAGACTAGCTTCGTGGTTGCATCCTGACATCCGCTGATTACCCGGGCAGAGGGCCCCTCCAGATAGGATACTTCGATGTCATAGTGCTCCTTGACGCACAGTTGATGAAGCTGCTTCGGTGTCAACAGCTTCATCAGCTTGCTGTTTCCTGGGATATTTCTGGGGAATATTGCCCGAAAATGGATGTCGGGAGCCAGGAATTGCTCATTGATGCCGCCGCCAAAGAGAACCGTGACAGAAATATCAAATTTTGACCGGTCCATGTTGTTGACCAGATTTACAAGTACCTTTTCGGCACCGCCTTGACCAAGATCGTGGATTAAAAAGTTGATTTTTAATATCATATTACAATATTACAATTCAAAGCAGCTCTTATCACCTAAAATTGTATCAAATGCCCGTGTAAAGTTTCCTTCTTCTTTTCAAAATCCTCACACCATGTGTCATTTATGGCGATAAGCGGTGTCGACTGTGTACAGATTGTATTGAAAACTTTATCATCCGGAGTGGGAACTGTTAAATGTGTAAATATTTTGCGCATATTCAGAGGTTCGATCTTTCCTTCACACCACTGCCACCATAAAAAGACATACTGATTCAAATCGCAGGGAGCTCGGAATTTATTGGAGCAGCTCGCTCGCAACAATTTCTCTTCTTTTTCCCATACCGCGCAGAGAGTTGATTTCAAGAATACATTAGGGGCGTGACTATTATAAAATCCAGGAAAAAACTGTGTGCAGTAAGGAAATAACAGCAATGTCTGTACATTACGTTTAACACCATATTGGGGATTTACAAATTTTGAAAAATATTGGCGAATAACATCCCGACTTTTAAAGTTTCGATTTATCACGTCAAAATCTTGGAGCAGAGTGCTTCCGAACTTCGGGGGAACCTGACCTGGAATTGATAAACCTGCTGTACTTCTTGGGATATCCCCAACAAAAAATCCTCAGGAGCAACTTTGTCAATAATAAAAAGGTCATCATTAAAGTATATAAATTTTTAACATAATCCTTCAATTCAATACATATTTAATTCGATGGGATTAGCACTGAATGTGGGAAGAAATTCGGCAGGAATATAGTCCCTATGATTGACAATATATAGCTTGGAATGGCTTATGTTTAGACATGCAGGCAGGTGCCCGCAGGTAATGAAATGAATACGGTTAACCCATAGTGCATATTTCTCAACACCACAGAACCAGTATCTCAGCAAATTTCAGTCCCGAAGCCTTTCCTCTTTGTTCCCATAGTCTCCCTTATCAGAATACATATTTTTGTTTGCATGCCATTCCAGATCGCTGCCGTCAACCCATGGAATTACAATATCAATGCTATCCATATTTACGCCTCGCTGCTTACCACGTTTTCGTAGCTTTCTTATGAAATTTAAGATACAACCGCTCCGGCATGACACCCTTGATAAAATGTTTCAGAAAATCAAGTGCCACATAGCCGAACATATACCACGGGAACTTGAACAGTTTGAAACCCACATAGGTCACATACACGCCATTCATCCGGGACTTAAGGTCGCGTCGGCGAGTAGCAGCCTGATCATCACGCATCTTGTACAGCGGCTCGTCTAGGTTATAGCCAACATAACCCTTGGCATAGAGCTTGTACCACAGGTTCACATCCTCAAAGCGTAGCATCCGTTTATCTTCGGTATAGCCGCCAATTGCCAGGTAAGCCTCCCGGCGAATCATGCAAGGGGCATGACAATGGACAGGGCTGTGCTTGATAAAATCGTACTTGGTGGGCTTTTCGATGGAATAGCACCGACCCCAGTCGCCATTTTCGTCAAAGAAGATCATGGGAGCACTGACAATAGCGTATTCGGGATGGGCATCGAGAAATGACACTTCTTTTTCCAGCCGGGTGGGCAGAGAAATATCATCACCATCCATCCGGGCCACATACTCCCCGGTAGCCGCTTCTAGGCAACGGTTCAACGTGTGGTTCAGGCCCATATTGCACGCATTTTGCAGCAGAATAATTTTCTCAGGATAATTGTCCAGATAGCCTTTTGCTACAGCGTGAGTGTCATCCGTGGAGCCGTCATCACACAGAACAAGCTGCCAGTCAGAAAAGGTCTGTGACAAAATGGAGTCAATGGCCTCCGGCAGCGTAGAGGCACAGTTGTAAATCCCCATAATAATCGAAACTTTCGCCAAGATGAGACCTCCTATCCTGCAATGTGAGAACGAAGATAGTTCATAATTTGAAGCAACAACGCAAGGGCAAAAGATGCTCGCATTTTACATAGAAAGAAGAATAACTTCCATTTCAAGCTGCAACACGTAATATCAAGCTGGTCAAATGCTTCCAGATAGAGCGGCTTGCTTAGAATGGATTTTAGTCGATGTGATTTTTTCCAGACATTCTCACAGCAACTGATTTCATTAAGGCCCAATCCTATCATACCACAGGCAACCCGATTCAGAAGTGGAGTGCGGTAAGTATTGGCCTTTCCGGAGGAAGTGATGTACTCTTGAACTACGGCATACATCACATCCCACTTTTGGGCTAGGCTAGCTTTATACGCAGTCGTAATAGACTGGACATTTGTCTTGCGGTAGTGATAGAAACAACGATTGATGTAACTAATCCTGCAATCATCCAATGCGTAAAGATTAAAAATGGTATCCTCAGATGTCCCTATTTCTCGCTCACTGACAATACGCCCCTTTCTGGCTACAGAAAGGCGGTATAGTTTACCCCATACAGGTGAAAAAACGTCAAGTCGATGCGGGTGACGCAATTCTGATCCAATTGGCCCCACAATTCTTCTGTGAATATAATCTTCTGAATCTTTTTTGTCATAGCATAGATCACTGTCGAATAGAAAACAATTTACACTTGCTTTAATATACTCCTTGCTATAAGAGAACATTACACAGTCGGAATTATCGCGTAACGCGACTCGAATGCAACATTCTACGGTGTCAAGCTCGATCCAGTCATCACTGTCAACAAACAGGACATAATCGCCAGAAGCGTTTTGTATTCCTGCGTTTCGAGCAGACGAGGATCCTCCGTTTTCTTTATGTATGACACAAATGCGCTTATCTCTTACTGCATACGCGTCACACAACATGGGACACTTGTCAGGACTTCCATCATCGACCAGAATAATCTCCAAATTTGAATAGGTTTGGGAAAGAAGGCTCTGTACACAATGATCCAGATAATCTTCTGTTTTATATACCGGAACAATAATTGTAACTAACGGTCCAATAGCGCTCAATGAAATCACCAAAATTCAAATAGCTCAAAATTAAATATTCTATAAAACTATGCGCTAAATATATACCTCGCGATATAGAATCGCACATGGAAGGGAATAATTATGGTGCTAATAATGTGCTGATAAAATCAATAGGAGTAATCCCTGAATAGCCGCTTGCAAATGCTGAACTGTCAAATACAAAAAACGCAGTATATAGCACTGTAGCGGTTCCAAGAAGTAGCTGCGCAGATTGCTTAGTAAACAGCTTAGAAAAAATATACGGGAGAATCACAATTGTTCCCAGTTCAAAATAGATGGCTGATCTACCAAATAGGTTGGCAGCACTTGCGAGTCCTAGAGACATAACCAGAAAGCTGAGAATACTCATATTAATCATCACGTTTTCTGTCCGGCCCATCTGTAGCCACAGTCGTCTGCGAAACAGGAACGACAGTAACGGTGGAACAGAATACACGGCGAGGCGAAATACATTGATACTCTGGGTTTCAAAAACTTCCGTTACACTGATTTCTTTGCCTAACTCTTCTGCGTACTGCAAAAAGGTTGTAATGGTGGATTCGAACGTAAACAGCACCACTCCAACAGCAAAAAAAGTGAAATAAGTAATAAACGTCCAAGGCCTTTCAGTGAATAGCGGAAGAATTGCAAACATAATTGCATATGTATGAAATAGCATTGCAAAGAAAACCAGCAAATAAAACAATACATACTTCTTTTCGAGAAGTTTTGGTATTGCCAGCGTAAGAATTGCCATTGCAATTGTCTGTTTCGTCGCGGCGAAGTTTGAGACATACAATCCCAAGCAAAAGAACAATAGAATGCTGAAAACAAAATGCTCGGAATATCGCTTAATAAACTTTATAAAGCAGGTAATATTAAAGGCTGCGATTGTCAAAAAAAATAAATGATAATTATCGGAAACATGGTGTCGGAAAAAACTTTGAAGCCAATAAAACAGAGGATTGCCCCACAGTGACGGCTCACTCTCCCAGAATTCCGCTAAAGTTACCGCATTTTGAAATCCATTGATATAGGTCTGTGTATCGTTGAAGGTAGTTCGTAGGCCACAAAACAGGCTCAATATGACAATCATTGTGATGAGTGGAAGGTCAATAGATCGGCCGTTGGCGCAGGGGAGGACGAGTATACGGCGGTCAGAACAATACGCTAGAAGTAGGGCAGCGGCAAAAATCAAAAGGAGGTTTATCATCGGAAGGGCTCCTTATCAACGGTTGAAGATTTCGTGCATAGTTTGTTTGACTACCATGTCTTTGTCAAAGCGTTCCACCATCCGCTTTCGTCCGGCCTCTCCCATGGAGGCTTTCTCCGGGTATGGCAAAGCAATAAAGTGTTTTATGGCAGCATACAGGCTCTCATCTTGCCTAACTTCGGTTAAATACCCACTGACGCCATCCTCTACAGCCTCCATGCAACCATGGATATTACTTGTGATCAGAGGGCGGCACATCGCAGCCGACTCCAAGAGCGTGTTCGACATGCCTTCATGCCAAGAGGGGAGGACAACGCAGTGTGCGGCAGCCACATAGGGCTTTACATCTAACTGGAATCCATGGAAGTGAATCAGCCCGTTTGCTTCCAAGATTTTGACCTGCTCCTCATAATGGTCTTCATACCATCCGATGAAGTCGAACTGCGTATGAGGGTGCTCTTTTTTAATCCGCTTGATCGCGCCGAAATATTCGTCCACGCCTTTCTCCTGCATAATGCGGCCAACAAAGAGGAAGCGCAGCGGTTTGTCGGCAGCAGGGTAAGGAGACGGTGCAAATTCCTGTAGATTTACACCTGCCCCCGGTAAGACTACAGTCTGTTCGGCCCGCACGATCCCGTCGGACACCAGCGTGTCCCGGTTGCCCACATTCTCGAAGAAAATGCACCTGGCGCGATTCAGCGAGATTTGATACAGGAACGAAACTAGGCGGCGCATCTTGTTCTGACTCTGGAACGCAGAGCCAAGTCCTGTGATATTGGCATACTGCGGGATATGCGCCCACTTGCACGCCAAGCCGCCATAGATATTGCATTTTATGGTGTAAGTAAGGACTTTATCAGGCTTTTCCTCTCGCATCAGACGCTGATAGGCAGCGAGTAACTGAAGATCGCCCAGTGGGTTGGTCCCGCGGCGATCAAATTCCGTGAATACCACCCGCGTGCCGTAGGACTCCAGCATACGCCGGTTCTCATCGTCGCAGGGCGGAATGGAAAGGACAATGTTGTGTCCGGCTCTGGCCAGGGCAATCAAGAGTTCTCTGCGAAAAATGCGCAGCGTATTATAATGATTTGCCAGAACCAAGATCTTCATTTCAAACACTCCAGGATTTTTTCGGATATTTTAGCCCCGCTCATACCGTATTGGTCACGCAAGTATCCTTGCGAACCGACCTGTGTACAGTACTGGTCTGCCAAACCGATACGAAGTAGCTGGGCAGTGCCAAGATGCTCTGCCATCACCTCCGCAACCGCGCTTCCAAAACCACCGACAATATTGTGTTCTTCGCAGGTGACGATCAGCTCGTGTGTTCTGGCACATTCCAAGATGACCTCCTGGTCCAGAGGCTTTACTGTCGGGAATGTATACAACGTCGGGGAGAAACCAGCGTTGCGCAGGGTGCTCGCCGCCGTCTCGACCTCTTCAAAAATAGCACCGGTGGAGAAGATAGCAACACGATGTCCGGTTTCCACAAGGATTGCCTTGCCGATTTGAAATTCCTCTGTGTCAAAGCGGTTTTCCTTGTGTATCGCTTTTTCTCCGCCGCGGCCTAGGCGCAGATAACAGGTTCCAGGATAGGATGTAATGGCCTTAGTTGCGGCTCTGGCCTCCACCAAATCTCCCGGAGCCATGACCACAACATTCGGCAGTGCCCGCATCACGGCGAGATCTTCTGTCGCATGATGGCTCATGCCAAGGGAACCGTAAACGAAGCCGCCGCCCACACAGACGATCTTGACGTTGGCATTGTGGTAAGCGCAGTCGTTGCGGATCTGCTCCAGACAGCGCAGCGTCGGGAAGTTCCCGATGGAGTATGTAAATACTGTCTTACCCGACAGGGCCATTCCAGCGGCCAGGGATGTCATATTTTGCTCCGCAATGCCGGCGTTAATGAATTGGTCAGGCAAGGCTTCCCAATAAGGCTTTAGTACGCCGAAACCGAGATCTCCTGTCACCAGTTCTATATTTCGATCCGCTTTGGCCAGTTCAATCAGAGTGCGCACAAATGTATCTCTCATCTTTGCTCCCCCTCCAATTGGAACCAAGTCGGATGATAGGTTGCCCACATGGTATGATCCCGGTAAATATCTGCATCGGCATCCGGTGTTTCCGGCAGTACGATACCGTCTGGCGTATAGGGGTCTGCTATGCCCTCCGGCATAGCCTCATGCAACGCCTGCACAGCGCCATCATACTCCCATCCGTTATGGGGAAAACGGTAATGCCACAGAATATCCTGCTCCATAAAGGGAATTCCTTTCCCCTTCACGGTATGGGCGACAATGGCTGTGGGACAATCTTGACTGCGGGCAGACAGTGCTTCACGAATTGCAGCATGGTCGTGTCCGTTAATTTCAAGAACATTCCATCCAAAAGCCCGCCACTTTTCTGCCAAAGGAGAGACAGACAACGTCCGATCACAGAAATCCAAGCTCTGCATCTGATTGTGATCCACCAGTGCAACCAGGTTGGACAACTGGAAGAAGGACGCAAATTGCGCAGCCTCCCAGACGGAACCTTCGTTACACTCGCCGTCGCCCAGGACTACAAACACCCTGTGACCTTTTTTGTCCTGTTTGGCGGCCAGTGCTATGCCTGCGCCAACAGACAGTCCATGTCCCAAGGAGCCAGTGGAGAAATCCACCCCCGGCAAATGATGTGAGACATGCCCGGAGAGCCGGCTCCCATTTTGATAGTGGCTTTTCAACTCCTCCACAGGAAAAAAGCCGCACTCCGCTAAAGCCGCATAAATGGCGGCTCCCGCATGGCCTTTGCTGAGGATAAAGCGATCCCGGCCATCCCAATCGGACTCCTCTGCGCGGTACTGGAGCACATCGGCGTAAAGGACACCAATAATGTCTGCTACTGAGAGTACAGCACCAATATGGCTGCCGCCAGACAGATGAGTCATTTCAATTCCGTGACGGCGAATTTTCCAAGCCAGCTGCTCGCTTGTCATGAATGGATCGGCTCCTTTCTCGTTGCAACCGTTTTAACGCCGATCAGATAGTCAAAGAACCGGCAATGTAAAAAACACATCCGCTTATAGACAGCAATAATCAAAAGCGGGCACACAAAACCTGCGACAAAAAGAATGGCAATGATTACAAGCCAGTTTACTCCCAGCCGCCGCAACAGCGCATCCAAGGCAGCCTGAGCTGGCCATGAGTAGACGAAAATATTGAAGGAGTACTTGGTCAGCTTTACAAGGATGTCCCAACGGAGCTTGGAGAGGAACTGCGCAACACACCAACAGACCCACACCAACGCCAGGCCGACGACAAAATTAATTGCCGGGATGGACCGATTCATATAATTGCCATACGGGTAAAGCAGATAAGCGCAAAAACTACCTACTGTGATTCCCGTCAGGTGTTTCCATGTTTTATCCCACAGCACCGGTCTGACCAGTGCCAACAGAATCCCACAAGCGTAGAAAACAGCCTCTTGGCTAAGGTCATACAGGACAAAGCAGTCGGTATGAATCGGAAATACAGCCAAGAGTAGCGAAACTGCACCACCAATCAATAGTCCCCTGCGGTAAACAGTAGGATTTTTCGGTGCTTTTGCCCTCCAAACACCCCACAACAAATCCAGAACAAGGAAAGTGGGAATAAACCAGAAGTGCCCCCACACACCAATTCTCGGAACTAAAAAAGTCGTCTTAAGCAAATAGCCCAAGCTCAACTCAACAACATCCGTAGTATCGCCCAGCATCGCTTTCGGTACATATGCCAAAAACGTCAGCACAATATAAGGGACTAGGAACTTCAACAGTTTTTCCTTTGCCCAAGCCTTGTATTCACTTTGGTCAATGCTGTGAGAATGGACCAGAAGATAGCCGCCGATAAAAAAGTACAGCGGCATGTGGAAGGTGTAAATGAAACCGTTCAGGTCGCTATACCAAGTTCCCCACCAGCTGCTGTCCAGCGGATGGGAATGTCCCCACACCACCAGAATAATGCCAAGAAAATATACGGCATCGATATATGGCATATGGGATTTCCCTGCGGGAATGCACCGTCCCTTTGGTGCGAAATTGAGAGTATGACACATGGTTAGCACTCCGTCACTGTAGTAGACGTCAACTCAGCCCGTTTCGCATTCACGATGGCCTGTACTTCAGCAGGCAGACTCTGCGAACGAGACAGAATCTTATAAGCCGTCCACGCCAGACATCTGATATCAGAGAGGAAATCGTGATGGGCCCGATAATAAAGCTGTAACTCCAGCTTCACAGGCCGAACAACATTCAAGTAATATGTATCGGGGTCTTCTGCCTCAGTGAACCCCTTGAACTGTTCAAAATTTGCAATGGACGCCCAGTCTGTGATGCCGGGCTTCAAGTCTAGAACGGGCATCTCCCGGGGCGTATACATATCAATGTAATATCGGAGTTCCGGACGGGGACCCACTAAACTCATATCACCTTTTAGCACGTTAATCAGCTGGGGCAGTTCGTCCAATTTGGTGTTTCGCAGAAAATGACCCACGCGAGTGATCCGAGTATCATTGTTGCCGATGTTCCATTTTCCTTTTCCTTCACAGTCGGGCACCATGCTGCGGAACTTGAAGATGCGGAAATCTTTCCCGTGTTGGCCCACACGGACGCCGCGGAAAAACACGCCGCCAGGGGAATCCAACGTAATAATGATGGACAGCACCAGAAAAACAGGAGAGAGAAGCACAAGGCCAATCAGGCTGACAGTGAAATCAAATGCTCTTTTCACAACAACACCTCACATATTTGCGCCGTCCACCGGAATGTTGGTGGCCCGCATGAAGGAAGATTTGTCGCTGGCCATGAAGACAACGATTTGCAATTTCTTCCGGCGTACCAAATCGGTTCGTAGCCTGATGGTGGTGCAGAAAATCATCCACACGGGGATGGCCTTCTTTGACGAACTTATCCCAATAGCTGCCCTCAAACGCAACTGCGCTAGGCATGACAGAACACAGCAGAACACCCGTAGAAGTCGACTGTCGGCCAACCGTTGTCACGTAGGCGTTCCAAAACGCGTCGGCTGAGGCATACAAGGGATTTCCGCGCAGCATTACAGCGGAGATGGACGAGATATGAATCACACGTCCAGAGCCGCGCTTCACCATAGGCGGAATCAATCGGATGTTCATGTCAATTGCCGCCAAAGCGTTGAACCTCAGGGCATACTCCCAATCCTCGATTCCGCCCAAATGATTCTGGCTGATCAGAGAGCCGCTCACGTTGTGAACCACAACATCAAAAACGCCGAATTCCTCCAGAAGAGAATCAGCAAATTCCTTCGTGTCACACTCCATGATGTCCCGAATAACATAATCAAATGACGTGGCTCCGCAGTCTAACGCCTCACGCTGCACTTCCTGTAGAAGTGCTTCTGAGCAAGTGACTGCAACGATTCGGCAGCCTCCCTGGGCAAATCCGACGGCAATGCCTTTACTCGTGCCCACGATTAATACATTTTTTCCTCGTAACCCAAGCTCCATAAATAAGTCCCTCTTGTTTTAGACCATTCTGTCAAAT
>PPYE01311535.1_pt1 | contig 19910 bp, 19 predicted proteins | sample 1559881 | NCBI WGS metagenome assembly PPYE01 (sample SAMN08240022, study PRJNA423297) | Human gut metagenome, whole genome shotgun sequencing project. | reverse complement strand
GAATGACTTACAACTAATGCCAACTTCTGAGCTTTTATTTTTTTGCTTATTCGGTCTCACATCATTGACTAACGTACAAAAATTTTTCACGATTTCGAAAATATCACGCCGCCGCATGGAGGTGCCCCGCCCGGGCGATGCTGCGCTTCATCCAGCCGCTGAAAAGATAGTAGAGCACGAACAATACCGCCGTCTGGGCCCAGCTGATCGGATAACTCCAGGCCACGACGCGGATGTCCCAGTGCGAAGGCACCACCAGCCACATCCAGGCCAGCCGGAACGCGCACACGCCAACCGCCATGATCAGCGTCGGCAGCAACGAATCGCCCGTGCCGCGGATGCCGCCGGAGATCGTCTCCACCGGCACGTAGGAGAAATACCACGGCACCATCAGCCGCATCAGCACGAGCCCCTGGCCGATGACCTGCGCGTCGTCGGTGAAGATGCGGAACCAGAACTCCCCGCCCGACAGGAACGCCGCCACGATGATCCCCGTGGCGACGAAAGCCATCAGCGAGCAGACGCGGATGCTGCGGATCACGCGGTCGTACCGCCGCGCCCCGAAGTTCTGCCCCGAAAACGTCGACAGCGCCATGCCGAACGCCGACATCACCATCCAGTAGAGCGCGTCGATCTTGCCCAGCGTCGCCCAGGCCGCCACCACGTCCACGCCGAATTTGTTGGTGACCGCCTGAATGATGATGTTGGAAAACGAGTACATCGTCGCCTGGATCCCCGTCGGCAAACCGATGCGGATGATGTTCTGCAGCAGCAGCCAGTCGCAGCGCAGCTTGCGGAGCTCCAGCCGGAACGGCCCCGATTCGCGCGCCAGCAGCCACCACACGCCCGCGGCGCAGAACCCCTGCGAGAGGATCGTGGCGTAGGCCACGCCGTCCACGCCGCAGTCGTAGCGCACGATCAGCAGCAGATCGGCAGCGAGATTGACGACCGTGCCGCCCGCCAGCAGATAGAACGGGCGCTTCGAGTCACCCTTGGCGCGTAAAATTCCCGAGCCCATGTTGTACAGCAGCGAGGGCACGATGCCCGCAAAGTAAATGCGCAGATACGACACCGCGTGAGGCATCACGTCAGGCGGCGTCTGCATCTTCGCCAGCGTCCATTCCGCCAGCGCCACGCCCAGAACCGTCATCGCCGCGCCGGCCGCCAGCGCCAGAGCCATGGCCGTGTGCACCGCGCGCGACGTGCGCTCCGGGTCGTCGGCGCCGTAAAACTGGGCGATCACCACCGTGGCGCCCGTCGACAGCCCGGCGAAAAATCCCACCAGCAGCGCGATCACCGTGCTCGTCGGGCCGCCCACCGCCGCCAGCGCCACCTTGCCCACGTAGCGCCCGACCACCACCGCGTCGACCGTGTTGTACAGCTGCTGAAAAAACGTGCCCAGCATGATCGGGAAGAAGAAGATCAGCAGCTGCTTCCAGATCACGCCCTCGACAATCTGTTTGTTTCCACGTTCCACAAAATTCACCCGATTTCAAAAAACGCTTTTCCTCGCAAGAGTCACGGTTATTTTATCACCGAGACCGCCGCCAGCCGCAAGAATCGGGGCGCGCGGAATTTTTTTATACGTTGCCAAGAGAGGAAAAACGGCGCCGGCAAGACAGGGCCGCCCTCTCGGCGCCTCGACAAAGCGGCGGACGGGATTCTTCCCGCGGCGGCCGCGCCGCGAAAAAAGCGCTCCCCCGGCGTCGGCCGCGGGAGAGCGCTTTTTCGTCAGTTCACTTTCGCCGTTTCTTTTTCCGCGCAGAATTACAGTTCCGCCCCTTCGCTCTTGGCGACCACCGTCGCCACGGCCGCGTCGCCGGTGATGTTCAGCGACGTGCGGACCATGTCGAGGACCGCGTCGATGCCGGCGATCATGGCCACGCCTTCAAGAGGCAGGCCGGCCTGCGTGGTGACGAGGGTAAGCATGATCAGACCGCCGCCGGGGACGCCGGCCGTACCGATCGAGCCGAGCGTGGCGGTGACGATGATGCCCAGCTGCGTCCCCACGCTCAGCGGAATGCCGAACGCCTGGGCAATGAACAGCGCGCAGACGCCCTGATACAGCGCCGTGCCGTCCATGTTGATCGTCGCGCCCAGAGGCAGCACGAAGGACGCCACCTTGTCGGGCACGCCCATGTTATGGCAGCACTCCATCGTCACGGGCAGCGTGCCCGAGCTGGAACGGGTGACGAACGCCGTCAGGCTGGCTTCCTTGATGCCCTTGAAGAACCACAGAGGACTCTTGCGGGCAAAGGCCATGACCATACCGGAATAGACGACGACGGCGTGAATGATGCAGCCGATGTAAACAGCCGCGATCACCTTGATGAAAGGCAGCAGCACCGCCGCCCCGTACTTGGAAACGGTCACGGCGATCAGCGCGAAGACTCCGTAGGGCGCGAACTTCATGACGATGGAGGTCATCTTGTACATCGTCTCCGCCAGCGAGTTGAAGAAATCGAGCGCGGGCTTGCCCTTCTCACCGGCCAGCGTCATGGAAACGCCGAGGAACAGCGCGAAAACGATGATCTGCAACATGTTGGCGTTGACCATGGAGGCGAAGGCGTTCCTGGGGAACATGTTCGTCAGCACTTCCCCCAGCGAGGGCGCGGCCTTGGCTTCCGTCGCCTTGGCAAGAGCGATGTCCATGCCGGCACCCGGCTGGATGACGTTGGCCAGCACCAGCCCGATGGCGATGGCGACGGCCGTGGTGACCAGATAAAGGGCGAGCGTCTTCACGCCGATGCGCCCCAGCGACCTGAGGTCGCCCAGCGACGCCACGCCGACGACGAGACTCGACAGGACCAGCGGCACGATCAGCATGCTGAGCAGGGCCATGAAGATCTTGCCGAGGGGATCCACATACGCTACCACGTTTGGCGCCGCCATTCTGCCGAACAGGATGCCGGCGACAAAGCCGATGGTGATCTGCCAAATCAACGAAACTCCGCGTTTCTCTGCCATGAGAACCCCTCCTCAGATAAATAAAAACGATAAATAAAAATCGCAGCAGCGCTGCTTAAGTAAAATTATATAACAGAGAGCGAGCGATTCAATGCTGTCTTTTAATGAAAATTTCGACGGCATCCGCAAGATTTTCGTCGAAAAACATTGAGAATAGACCGCAAATTCAGAAAACCTCGCGGCATTTTATCTGCGTGCCCGGCCGGAACGCGGAGAGCCGAAAAGTTTTCCTGCGCGGGAGAAAAAAGAGGCGCTATAATAAAAGCCCCGAACATTCCGCGACCGGCATGGGCCTGCGGAAGCGGCGTCATTTTCCGAAGGGAGCGATGTCCCATGGACAAGAAAAAAATCGGCGAGATCATCGAGGCCCGCGGCGCCCGTTACGCCGAAGCGGCCGACGAGATCTGGGGCTACGCGGAGACGGCTTTTCGCGAGCGCCGTTCGATGGCGGCGCAGATCCGCCTGCTTGAAGAAGAGGGCTTCCGCGTCGCGAACAACGTCGGCGGCGTGGAAACGGCGTTCTGCGGCGAGTGGGGCGAAGGCCGCCCCGTGATCGCCTTCCTCGGCGAGTTCGACGCGCTGGCCGGGCTGAGCCAGAAGGCGGGGCTCGACCGCAGGGAAGCGGAAGTCCCCGGCGGCAACGGGCACGGCTGCGGGCACAACCTGCTCGGCGTCGCCTCCATCGCCGCCGCCGCGGCGCTGAAAAAAGTCATGCAGGAACAGGGACTGAAAGGCACCGTGCGCTACTACGGCTGTCCCGGCGAAGAGGGCGGCAGCGGCAAGGCCTTCATGGTCCGCGAGGGCGCCTTCGCCGACGTGGACGCCGCCGTCACCTGGCACCCGTCCAACTGCACCTTCACCGCCGGCACCTCGTCGCTGGCCAACGCGCAGATCTATTACCGCTTCCGCGGCGTCAGCGCCCACGCGGCCGCCGCGCCCCATCTCGGGCGCAGCGCCCTCGACGCCGTCGAGCTGATGAACGTGGGCGTGCAGTTTTTGCGCGAGCACGTCATTCAGGAGGCGCGCATGCACTACGCCATCACCGACGCCGGCGGCGTCTCGCCCAACGTCGTACAGCCCTACGCGGAGGTGCTCTATCTGCTGCGCGCCCCCAAGAGCGGCCAGGTGCGGGAGATCGTCGAACGCGTCGACCGCATCGCCCAGGGCGCGGCGCTGATGACCGACACGACGGTGGAGAAGGATTTCGTCAAATCCTGCGCCAACATCGTCAACAACGAGACGATGGAGCGCTGCCTGCAAAAGAATCTCGAGTTCTTCGGCGCGCCGGATTTCGACGCCGCCGACGCGGAGTTCGCGCGCAAGATCTTCGAAACCACGCCCGAGCCGGGACGCTTCGAAGATCTGGAAAAGCGCGTCAGAGGCGCGGGCGAAGCGGGACGCCAGGCCCTCGCAGAAGCCAAAAAGGATCCGCTGCCGCGCCGCATCCTGCCCTACGTGCCCTCAGGAATTCCCATGGGCGGTTCCACCGACGTGGGCGACGTGTCGTGGCAGACGCCCACGGCGCAGATCTACATGGGCACATGGGCCAACAGCACGCCCGGCCATTCCTGGCAGGTCGTGACCGCCGGCAAGTCGCCGATGGCTCACAAGGGAATGCTCCAGGCCGGCAAGGTCATGGCCGCGGCCGGCTACGACCTGATGACCGACCCCGAGCTGCTCAAAAAGGCCCAAAACGAGCTGAAAGAGCGCCTGCGGGGCGAGACCTACGTCCCCATCCCCAAGGGCGTCACACCGCGCAGCCTTTCCGGCGCCAAGAGCTGAACGCGCCCCGCCTTCTCCGCTCCGGCCGGCGGATTTTTCCTAAGGAGAGTCATCCCATGACGACCGTCGCGCTTTTTCACTGTGAAGACTACGCGCCCGCCCGGCTCGACCCGATCGTGCGGGAATGTCTGTCGCTGCGCGCTTTCCCGCGCGGCGGCCGCGTGCTGGTCAAACCCAACATGCTCGCCGCCCGCGCGCCGGAGAAATGCGTGACCACGCACCCGGCGGTCGTCGATTCGGTCTGCCGCGCCCTGCTCGATCTGGGCTGCCGGCCGGTGATCGGCGACAGTCCGGGCATCGAACCCTTCGCGCTGGTGGCGAAGGCGTCGGGCATCGGCGAGGTGGGAGCGCGCCTCGGCGTGCCGGTGCAGGAGCTGGGACGTTCCACGCTCTGTCCGCCGGCGCCAGGACGCGTCAACAAACGGCTGGAACTTTCGGCCGACGCGCTCGAGGCCGACGCCGTCGTCAGCCTGCCCAAAATGAAAACGCACTGTCAGATGCAGCTGTCGCTGGCGGTCAAAAATCTTTTCGGCGCCATCGTCGGCACGCGCAAGGCCCAATGGCACTACGCCGTGGGGCTGGACCGACGCCGCTTCGCCGATCTGCTGCTGGACATTTCGCTGTCGCTGCCGCCGCTGCTCTCGATCGTCGACGGCGTCATCGGCATGGAAGGGCGCGGCCCCAGCAACGGCCGGCCGCGCGCTTTCGGACTGATCGGCGCGAGCGGAGATACGGTGGCGCTCGACTCGGCGCTGTCGGCCATGATGGGGCTGCCTCCGCAGGATTTTTTTCTGCTGCAGGCGGCCCGCGCCCGCGGCTTCGCAGGCTGCGATCTGAGCGGCGTGGAATGGCGCGGCGACTTCGATCCCGCCGGCCGTTTTCCCGACGTCGACATTCCGGCGCTGGACGCGCTCAGCCTCATGCCGCGCTTTATGGACCGTTTCGGGCGGCGTTTTCTCGCCTCGCGTCCCGAGCAGATCCGCGAGCGCTGTATCGCCTGCGGCCGCTGCGTCGCCGTCTGTCCCGCCGGGGCGCTGAAGCTGGAAAACGGGACGCTGTTTTTCGACTACGCCGCGTGCATCCGCTGTTACTGCTGTCACGAGATGTGTCCCCGCGACGCCGTCGCTTTCCGCGAAGGGGCGCTGATGAAGCTGTTCGCTCTGCTGAGGAAAACGCGCCGCGCCGGGCGCGGGAAAATTTGAATCCGGCGCGAAAAACCGCGAGGGCGGGCGATTGGATTTTGGCCAATCGTCCGCCCTCGCGGTTCGTGATCTCCGTTCGTCTTTTTTACTCTTCCGCGTAGAGGGCTTCGAGGCAGGCGCGCGACAGGCTGCGCAGGCTGGAAATGCCCATTTCCGGCGGCAGCGGACTGGCGTCGTAGGCGAGCGGCAGCTCCGTGCAGGCGGTGACGATCGGGGCGCGGCGGACGGCCCACAGCCTGGCGGCGATCTCTTCCATGACCGCGCCCCCGGCTTTCAGCTCGCCGGCTTTGACGTGGACGATGGCTTTGGTCGCCAGTTCGCGGACCTCTTCGCTGGAGGCGAAGAAGCGGTAGCCGCGCCGCGCCGCTTCCTTCTCGTAGATGCCCGAGGCCATCGTCGCGCCGGTGGCGATGATCCAGCAGCCGTCGGGCGCGGCTTTGACCGCGTCGTCGACGGTGGCTTCGACGATGTGGATCAGGGGCGCGCGCAGCTGGGCGCGGAACGGATCGATGAAGATGTGCGCCGTGTTGCAGGGCACGGCCAGCAGATCGGCGCCCCAGCCGCACAGCGTGTCCAGCCCCTGGCGCAGCGCGGCGGTGGGGCTTTCGCCGCGGCCGAAAAACGCCGCCGTGCGGTCGGGCGTCTGCGCGTTGGAGTAAACGTAGACGACGGGGTGCTCCTGGTCGCACTTCGCCGGGGCCATCGCCGCCAGCAGGCGCAGAAATTCGGCCGAGGCCGCCGGGCCCATGCCGCCGTAAACGCCGAGAATTTTTCGAGGGATCATGTCGTTCACCTGCGATTCGCAAAATTTATCTTCGTCACATGAAAAATTCGACTTCGCTTATATTATGCTCGTTTGCGGGCGCTGTCAAACGGCCGCCGTTTGGGGGAACGGCGCGCGAGTGATAGAATAGAGGCGAAAAAAAGCGCGCGGCTGGCCGGGCGCGGAAAATTCCGCACGATCAAAGGAGAAAATTCTCGTGAACGTCGATCTGAACGAAATCAACTCGCGCCTGACCGGCCTCGACGAGGCGGCGGTCAAGGCCTCGCAGGAAAGATGGAGCGTCGTCGCCAAGCCTTTGAAAAGCCTGGGCGCGCTCGAGGATCTGGTGACGCGGATCGCCGGGATCACGGGCGAGGCGCGCTTCGACATCGGCAAACGCGCGCTGGTGGTGATGTGCGCCGACAACGGCGTGATCGCGCAGGGCGTGACGCAGACGGACGAGTCGATCACGGCGCTGGTCGCCGCCGACCTGGCGAAGGGCTGTTCCTCCGCCAATCTGATGGCGCGCGTGGCGCGCGTGGACGTGATCCCCGTGGACGTGGGCGTGAAAAATCCTCCCGACGCGCCGGGGCTGATCAGCCGCCGCGTCGCCGCCGGCACGCGCGACTTCACTTCCGGCCCGGCGATGACGCGCGGACAGGCGCTGCAGGCCGTCGGCGTCGGTATCGAAACGGCGCGCGAGTGCCGCGAAAAAGGGTATCGCCTGATCGCCACGGGCGAGATGGGCATCGGCAACACCACGACCAGCGCCGCCGTAGCCGCCGCGCTGCTGGGCTGCGAGCCGCGCGGGATCACGGGGCGCGGGGCGGGGCTTTCGGACGAGGGGCTGAAGCGCAAGATCGCCGCGATCGAAAAGGGCATCGCCGTCAACCGCCCCGACGCGGACGACGCGCTGGACGTGCTCGGCAAGCTGGGGGGCTTCGACATCGCCGCCATGGCGGGGCTGTTCATCGGCGGCGCGCTGGCGCGCCTGCCCGTGGTGATCGACGGCGTGATCAGCGCCGTCGGCGCGCTCGTGGCGCGACGGCTGTGCCCTGGCTGCGCCTTCGCCATGATCCCCAGCCACATGTCGGCGGAACCGGCGGCCCGGCGGATCTTCGGCGAGCTGGGGCTGGAGCCGGTGATCCGCGCCGGGATGCGCCTCGGCGAGGGCACGGGCGCGCTGTGTCTGTTCCCGCTGCTGGACATGGCCATGGCGCTCTACGACGGCCTCGTCTTCAGCGATATCGGCATGGAAGCTTACACGCCGCAGTCATAAAGTTTTTGAGGACAAATCCGCCACGAAAAAACGCCGCCGGCGACTCGCGAAAGACCAGGCGTTTTTCTCCGTTCGCCGTCATAGCCTTTGTTTCCCGCACAGGAGGGGATCGCGTGAGCAGAAAAGACGTCATGAACAAAAAGCCGGAGGAGTGCAATTATTCGTTCTTCAGCCACAAGGACTGTGAGTTCTTCCCGTGTCACAGGGGCATCGCGCCGGAGGACTTCAACTGCCTGTTCTGCTACTGTCCGCTGTACTGCCTCGGGCGCGAGTGCGGCGGCAACTTCCGCTACCTCGAAAACGGCGTCAAGGACTGTTCGAACTGCCTGATCCCGCACCGGCGCGACAGCTACGGCTACATCACCGCGCGCTTCACGAAGATCGTCAAGGCCATGCAGGAGCGCGAGCGGGCCGCGGCAAAGGACGGAGAATGAAAATGTTCCACGTGGAACATTTTCGCGCCCGAAGCCGCACGAGGCGTCGCGAATGCTGATATTGTTGATCGGCGCCGCCAACAGCGGCAAAAGCCGGTTTGCCGAAAAGATCGCTTCGCGCTTTCCCGGCCCCAGAATTTACGCCGCGACGATGGTCCCCTGCGGCGCCGCCGGCGCGGCTCGCGTGGACAAGCATCGCCGCCAGCGCGCCGGGCGGGGATTCGTCACCGTGGAGTGCCCGCGCGGGCTCGACGGGATTTCCGCCGGAAAGAACGCGCTGGTGCTGCTCGAAGACGTGTCCAACCTGCTCGCCAACGAGATGTTCGGCCGTCACGACCCCCGCGCGGAGGACGAGGCGCTGCGCCAGATCGTTTCTCTCGCCGGGCGCGTCGCCGTGGTGATCGCCGTGACGATCGGCGGCGTCAGCGGCGACGGCTGCGACGAGCCCACTCAAAATTACGCGGCGGCGCTGGCCCATCTCAACGAACAGCTGGCCGAGGCGGCCGACGCGGTGATCGAAATACGCGCGGGGACGCCGCTGCTGCTGAAGGGAGAATGTCCATGGATTGGTTGAAACCGTTTTGGATCGCGCTGTCCACATATTCGGCGATTCCCGTGCCGCAGTGCGAATGGGACGAAAAGTCGCTGAGCCGTTCGTTCTGTTTTCTGCCCGCGGTCGGCCTGCTGATCGGCGCGGCGCAGGGCGCGTGGCTGTGGCTGTGCTGGTTTGCCGGCTTCAATCTGCTGCTGCGCAGCGCCGTGGCCGTGGCCATCCCGCTGCTGCTCAGCGGCGGCATCCACATGGACGGCTTCTGCGACACCATGGACGCGCTCGGCTCGCGCCAGCCGCCGCAGCGCTGTCTGGAGATCATGAAGGACTCGCGCGCCGGCGCGTTCGCGATTATTTACTGCGGCGTTTATCTCGTGCTCGATCTCGGCCTCGTCAGCGAGACGGCAGGCCTGCCGGGGGTTTTTTGCCTGGTCTTCACGCTGTCGCGCGCCGTTTCCGTGCTGTCGGTCGTCAGCCGCAAAAACGCCCGCGGCGGCGGCATGCTGGCGCGGTTTCAGGAGCCGGCGCAGACTTTGCGGGTGCGGCGCTGCGCCTGGGGCTGGATCGCCGCCTGCGCGGTCGCCATGGACTTCTGCGACCTGTACGCCGGCACCGGCGCGCTGCTGGGCGGCGTGGCGGCGTGGTTCGCCTATCACGCCATGGCGCAGAAGCGCTTCGGCGGCATCACCGGCGACACGTCGGGGTTCTTCGTGCAGACGCTCGAGCTGGCCATGCTGGCCGGCATGGCGCTGGGGCAGGCCGCGGAGATCGCGAGGTTCTCGCTGTGCAGATCCTTCTGATCCGCCATGGCGCGACGGCCAGCAACCTGAAACGTCTCTATCTCGGACGCTCCGACGAGCCGCTCTGCGAAGCCGGCGTCGAACAAGCCCGCGCGCGCTTCGCCGCCGGACTGCCGGCGGCGGAAAAAGTCTTCGTCAGTCCGCTGTTCCGCTGCCGCCAGACCGCCGCGATCCTTTTTCCGGACCGCGAGCCGATCGTGATCGAAACGTTCGCCGAGATCGACTTCGGCCGCTTCGAGGGACGAAGCCACGACGAGCTGATGCGCGACGAACCGGCTTACGCCCGCTGGCTCGATTCGCGCGGCGAAGGGGCGATTCCCGGCGGCGAAGACATGGCGTCGCTGCGTCGGCGCTGCCGCGACGGGTTCCTGGACATGGTCGCGCAGTCGCGCGGCTGCGCCCGGATCGCCGCGGTCGCCCACGGCGGCACGATCATGGCCGTCCTCGGCGAATTCTGCGAGCCGCCGCGCGCCTTTTACGACAGCTTCGTAAAAAACTGCGGCGTCGTGCGCTGCGCCTGGGACGGCGCGCGCCTGCGCCTCGAAGGCGGCGACCTCTCATGACTCGCTTCGCCTCGCCGGCCGCGCTCGCGCTCGGTTTCGCGCTCGATCTGCTGTGCGGCGACCCGCACGGTTTTCCGCACATCGTCGTTTTCGCGGGCAAATTGATCGCCTGGGGCGAGACGATCCTGCGCCCGCTGTTTCCCCCCGCGAAGCGGGGCGAACGCGCCGCGGGGGCGCTGCTGGTTTTCATCGTTACCGCCGTCTGCACGGCGCTGCCGGCGCTGCTGCTGCGCCTTCTGTACGCCCGCTCGTTCTGGGGGGGGCTGGCGGCCGAGAGCTTTTTCTGTTATCAGCTTTTGGCGGCGCGTTCCCTCCGCGACGAAAGCCGCAAGGTCGCCGCGGCGCTGGAAGCCGGCGACTTGCAAAGCGCGCGTTACTGGCTTTCGATGATCGTCGGGCGCGACACCGAGTTCCTCGACGAGACCGGCGTCGTCGAAGCCGCCGTCGAGACCGTGGCCGAGAACACCGCCGACGGCGTGGTCGCACCGCTGTTCTGGATCGGACTTTTCGGCGTGCCCGGCGGCTGCTTCTGCAAGGCCGTCAACACCATGGACTCGATGATCGGCTACAAGAACGAGCGTTACCGCTGGTTCGGCACGGCCGCCGCTCGCCTCGACGACTTCGTCAACTTCGTCCCCGCCCGCCTGGCCGGGCTGCTGATGGTCGCCGCCGCCGGACTGTGCCGCTTCGACGCCGCTAACGCGTGGCGGATCTTCCGCCGCGATCGCCTCAGACACGCCAGTCCCAATTCCGCCCACGCCGAAGCCGCCTGCGCCGGCGCGCTGCGCGTCCAGCTGGCCGGCCCCGCCAGCTACGGCGGGCAGGTCGAGGACAAACCGTTCCTCGGCGACCCGCTGCGCCCCGTGGAGACCGCCGACATCGCCCGTTCCCACAAACTCCTTTTCGCGACCGCCGCACTCTCCTTCTTCTTCGCGCTGGCGCTGCGTCTTCTGATTGTCCGCGGCTTTCGATACTAATTTTTGATCAAAACGCTAACATAGTTTGCAGGGCGCTGCGGGGGAGTCCAGTCGCTCAGGACTATCTCGACCGCTGCGCGGTCTGCGCAGCTCGCTTTGTGAATCTCCCCCGCAGCGCCCTTGCGTTCGGCTTTTTAATTAAGAAATAGTATGAGCCGCGCCGGGGTACATGCGCCGCCGTCTTTTCGACGCAGGGGCGATCGGTAAAATCCAGTTTGCGAAAGCGGGAGGACGACGATGAAAAAAATTTTGGTTACGGGCGGAACGGTATTTGTGAGCCGTTATGTCGCCGAATACTGCGCCACGCGGGGGCATGAGGTTTTCGTGTTGAACCGGGGCACCAAAACGCAGCCGCCCGGCGTCAGCCTGATAAAGTGCGATCGTCATTCCATCGGGGACAAGCTGAGAAACATCCGTTTCGACGCGGTCGTTGACGTGACGGCGTACGACGCGCGGGACATCGTCGATTTGACCGGCGCGTTGGGCGACTGCGGCGCTCACGTGATGATCAGCTCCAGCGCCGTCTATCCCGAAACGGGAGCGCAGCCGTTCCGGGAAGAAAGTCCGTTGGGGCCGAACAAGTTCTGGGGTGAGTACGGCGTCGGCAAGATCCTCGCGGAACGGGAGCTCCAGGAGCGCTTCCCCGGCGCGTATATTTTGCGCCCGCCGTATCTGTACGGAGAAATGAACAACGTCTACCGCGAGGCGTTCGTTTTTGAATGCGCGGAAAAAAAGCGCCCGTTCTTCCTGCCGAAGGACGGGGCGATGAGATTGCAGTTTTTCCACGTAAGGGATCTGTGCAGGTTCATTGACGTTGTTCTCGAAAAACGACCGGAACGCCATGTTTTCAACGTTGGAAACAACGATCCGATCACCGTGAAAGACTGGGCGGCCCTGTGCTATCGGATCGTCGGCCGAAAGCCCGAATACGTCGGCGTCCACGAGGACGTCGAACAGCGGAACTATTTCAGCTTTTACGATTACGAGTACCGCCTCGACGTAGAAAATCAGCGCGCGATGATGCCGGAGACGACGTCCCTGGAGGACGGGCTCGAAAGAGCGTACGCATGGTACCGCGGCAATCGGGAAAAAGTCGGCGTCAAACCGTTTATCGCTTATATCGACGAGAACTTCGGACGGATCCCGAAGTTATGATCGGCTGCCTGTACTGGCGGCAGCCGCCTCGCCCTGGAAGCTTGACTGATCCTCTTTTCGACACCTCGAGAGCCGCCGTCCGCACGGCGGCTTTTATTTTCATCGGCGCTGTGTTAGTATGACGGCAGTCCGCCCCTGCTCGGCCTGGCGTCTTTCCGAAAACGGGGGCCATTTGGGAGGCTTCGCTTTGAAAAAATTCGACCACGGCGGAGACGTTTATTCCCGCGACGTCGATCTCGATTTCTCCGTCAATCTCAATCCGCTGGGCATGCCGCCGCCGGTGCACGAAGCGCTGCGGGCCGGCGTCGATTCCTACGCCGCCTATCCCGACCCGCACTGCCGCGCGCTGCGGGCGGCGCTGGCCCGCGCGCTGCGCGTCGAGCCGTGGCAGCTGCTCTGCGGAAACGGCGCCGCCGACCTGATCATCCGTCTCTGCCTGGCCCGAAAGCCCCAAAAGGTTCTGGTCTGCGCCCCAACCTTTTCGGAATACGAGAAGGCCGCGCTGCTGGCCGGCGCTCAAGTAAAGAAATTCATCCTGCGCGAGGAAAACGACTTCGCGCTCGGCGGCGAGATCCTTGGCGAATTGGCGGGCGCCGGCGCGCCGGATATGTTTTTCCTCTGCAATCCCAACAATCCCACGGGGCAGCTGACCAGCCCCGCGCTGATCGGCCAGATCGCCGCCGTCTGCGAGAGGCGGGGAACGCTGTTCGTTCTCGACGAGTGCTTTCTTCCCTTCACCGGGGCGCCGTCGGCGCGCCCGCTGTTGAACGCGCATCCGCACCTGGTTATCGTCGACGCGTTCACCAAACTGTACGCCATGGCCGGACTGCGGCTGGGCTTCATGATTTCGGGCGACCGCCGGCTGGTCGAGCAGGTCGCCGGTTTCGGCCAGAGTTGGAGCGTCTCCGCCCCGGCGCAGACGGCCGGCCTCGCGGCGCTGTCTTGCGGCGTGGAATGGACCGTTCGCACCCGCGTCGCCGTTGCGGCGGAACGCGCCTTCGTCCGCGCAGGTCTGCGCGAACTGGGCTTCAAAGTCTACGACGGCGCCGCCAACTACGTTCTCTTCCGCAGCGAAAAGCCGCTGCTCGAACCCATGCTGGCCCAAGGCATCCTGATCCGTTCCTGCGCCAACTACACGGGCCTCGACGAGCGTTACTGCCGCGTCGGCGTCAAGCGGCGCGCCGAAAACGAACGCCTCCTTGCCACCCTGCGCCGCGCGCTGGCATAGCTCTCATTTTCCACACCCTCGAAGAAAGAAGGAATGACTGTGAAACTGCTCCTAACCGGCTTCGAGCCCTTCGGCGGCGAGACGATCAACCCCGCGCAGGAGGCCTTGGCGCTGGTGCCCGATCGGATCGGCGCGCTGGAAATCGTCAAGCTGATCCTTCCGGTCGTTTTCGGCAAATCCATCACCGTGGTCCGCGCCGCATTGCGCGAACATCGCCCCGATGCCGTGCTCTGCATTGGTCAGGCGGGAGGGCGTATGGAGGCGACGCCGGAGCGCGTGGCGCTGAACCTGAACGACGCGCGCATCCCCGACAACGATAAAAATCAGCCCGTAGACGAACCGATCTTCGCCGACGGTCCCGCCGCCTACTTCGCCACGCTGCCCGTCAAGGACATGGTCGCCGCCATCCGCAGTGCCGGATTGCCGGCTCGCGTCTCCAACACGGCGGGACTATTCGTCTGCAATCAGGTGATGTACGGCGTGCTCTATCATCTTGCCCACGAACTGCCCCACACCCTCGGCGGCTTCATGCACGTGCCTTACGCTCCCGAACAGGCCGCCCGCCAGTCTGCACCCCAGCCGTCCATGTCCAAAGACGACATCGCCCGGGCCATCGCCGCGGCCATCGGCGCCATCGAACGTCATCTCGCGGCGCGTCGGTAAATCTCACACCAGTTTCCGTTAAATCAAAGAGCAAAGCTTCTCCGGTCTTTCATGGCGTCAACGGCGCGCCGAAAACTGCATGAGACCGCATGCCGTGTGTCTTTATACCGGTCCGTCGTTCCGTGTTTTATCTGGACGGTTCCGCCACTTCGTCCATCACGATCACGATTTTGCCGTTCACGCGCCCCTCTTCAGCAGTCCGGCAGGCTTCCGCGATCCTCGAGAAGGGATAAACGGCACCGACCTTTGGCGTCAAAGCATGCTCCTCGATGAACGAAAAGATCCGGTCCATGACGTTTTGGCTCGGTGAGTTGCTGAAGAAGCCGGTCAGATAAACGCCGTTAGGGATCTCTTTGATCGGATCGAAGCCATCCAACGCGAAGACGCCGCCGAGGATGCCTGTGCTGCACACTATGCCGCCGCGCTCCACGCACTGTAGCGTGTCGCGCAGCGTGCGCGGGCCGACGAGTTCCAGCGCTTTCGTCACGCCCGACAGCGTCCCGCGCAGGTTCCCCCTGTCAAGCGCCGTTTCGTCGGCTTCCGCCAGCAGCGGCAGCTTGTTCTCACGGTGAGTGGTAGCGATCACGCGGCAGCCGACGGCGCGCGCGATCTGGATCGCCGCATAGCCCAGCGCACAGGTCGCGCCGCGGATCAGCAGTCTATCGCCGGACGTCAGGTGCAGAGATTCAAACAACGACCCCCAGGCCGTAAACCACGTTTCCGGCACCGCCGCCAGTTCAGTCCAGTTCAGCCGCGAAGCGACCGCAAAGACGTGAGCGCGCGGCAGCAGCGCATACTCCGCGTAACTCCCATTGAAGCTGCGCCCCATGCCGCCCATCAGCGCGGCGACCCGCTGCCCGGGCGCAAAAGCGCTGTCCGAGGGATCGGTGATCTCCCCGACGCATTCGATGCCCGGAACGATCGGCTTGGCGATATAATCTTCGGCAATTTCGTACTTTCGCAACAGCTCTTCCGAATGATTCATGCCGAAAGCCCGAACGCGTACCAGCACCCAGCCGGGACGCGATTTCGGCACGGGAATCGTGCTCAATTTCAGATTTTTGCCCTCGCAGGGGCCGCTCAGCGAGACCGCGCGCATGTTCATCGTTCAATCTCCTTCCAGCACTGAGGATCGGCGTCGTAAAAGCCGCCCGACGTACCGCAGGCCACGGCCGGGCAGCCGCGACACCATGGCATCAGCTCGCAGCCGACGCACTTTTTGAATTTCATGAAATCGCGGTAGCGTTCCATCTCGCACAGCCATACGTCGGCCATGCGGTCGGTAAGCGCATTGCCCACGCGGCTGGGAAAGCGTCGGCAAGCATACAGATCGCCTGTGGGCAAAATGCTTAGATGTCCGGAGCCACATCCGCACCCGCCGTAGATCATGCCTGACTGCGCTTCGCCGGGAATTTTGAAAAGTCCCTCCTCGTACTCGTACAGCGTCCAGAGATGATCCTTGCGGTAAAAATGCGTCGCACTGCTCGCGGCTTCGTAAGCGGCGAACTTCTTATGGCAGCGGTCGAGCAGAGCGCGGTACTGCATCGGCTCGATACGGGCGTCGGCCTCGCCGCCGGTCGGACAGTAGCGCGAAAAAGAGAACACGTCGACGCCGTGCTCGACGACGATGTCGATGACGGCCGGGATCTCAGCGATGTTGGCTCCCGACACCGTCGTCATGACGGAAGCGCTGATGCCGGCCTTTTTGAGCGCGGAGATCTTCTCCAGCGTACAGTCGAAGGAACCGGGGCGGCGAAACCAGTCGTGCGTCTCGCGCAAACCGTCGAGGGAAAGCTGGTACTGCTCGCAGCCAAGTTCTTTCAGGCGCGCGCAGACCGTATCGTCGAGATGGAACGGATTGCCGAGGATCACAAAAGGGGCGTCCATCTTTCTGAGTTTTTTCAGCAGCCGCCAGAAATCGGGGTGTAGGATCGGATCGCCGCCGGTAATATAGAAATAAGGGCGCCGCCGATAGACGGAACAGAAATCATGGCAGTTGGCCAGCACGTCTTCCATTTGCGCCCAGCTCATCGAGTTCACGCATCTTTTCGCGCCGCCGGAATAGATGTAGCAATGCTTACAGCGCTGGTCGCAATCGTCGGTGATGTGCCACTGAAAGGGGAAATAAGGCTTCACAGTCAACCTCTCTATAAAAGTCTGCCTGCGGCAGACAGCATGTGCATGGAAAAATCCGAAGCCGCATGGCTTCGGACTCTTGAAATGGAGCAGCTACTTCTCGGGTTTGGGCGCGCCGCACGACGAGGGTTTCGGAGCGCCGCATGCCGAGGGCTTGGGAGCGCCGCATGCTGAAGGTTTCGGAGCGCCGCATGACGAGGGCTTTGGGGTGCCGCATGACGAAGCCGACGCGGCGATGTTGCTCCAGCCGGCAATGTTGGACAGGGCCATTTTCGCGTTCCTCCTTTTGCGGGATTACGGCACAAGGCCGCATCGTCATTATAAAAGCGGTACGGCAGGAGCAAAAGGAGGCACAAAAAGGTGACCGGACGGTCACTTTTTTGTAACCGCTTCCGCCACGACGCAATTCCTTTATAATGAGACAGACCACGCACGAAAGGAAGAGCCCCATGCTGACCAAAGAAGAACTGCCCGAATGCCCCGTAGCGACCGCCGTCCAGATCATCGGCAGCAAATGGAAATTGCTCATCATCCGCAATCTGCTGCGCCGTCCCTGGCGCTTCAACGAGCTGCGCAAATCGCTCCCCGGACTGAGCCAGAAAGTGCTTACCGACAGCCTGCGATCCATGGAAAACGACGGAATCGTCACGCGCACAGTGTATCTCGAAAACCCGCCCCGCGTTGAGTATGCTCTTTCGCCGCTGGGAGGCACGCTCCGCCCCCTCCTCGCCCTGATGGCCCAATGGGGCGAAGATTACAAACGGCAGACCGGGTGCTGACGTTCGCGCCGGAAGCTACCGCAGCCGACAGAATTGCGGACACGGCTCTTTGCCTTGATACTATTTCTCAATTAAAATGCCGAACATAGAGGCGCTGCGAGGGAGTTCAGTCGCTCGGACATACTCGACTGCTGCGCAGTCTGCGCAGCTCGCTTTGTGGATCTCCCTCGCAGCACCCTGCAAACCATGTTAGTGCTTTTTATACAAGAAATAGTATGAAAAAACAGAACGGGGATTCTCTCATCCTGCATAACGCAAGCCGCCGCTTTCCCAATGCGAAAGCGGCGGCTTTTTTATCGAACCATGAGTCAACGCCAGATCAGCAGTTCTTCCACGGACTTGCGCGGGCGGGCGGCGGGCGTTTCGGCGGGGCGTCCCAAAGCAATCAGCGCGGAAACCGACTGCCCCTCGGGCAGGGCGGCAAGACGGCAGACGTCGTCGTTGTCGAAGACGCCCATGATCACCGTTCCCAAACCGGCTTCATGCGCGGCAAGGCAGAAGGCCTCGGCGGCCAGACCGGCGTCGAACGACTGCCAGTGGCTGCCTTTGGAGGTGGACGGCACGCCGTCCTTGTCATAACCGCTGACGCCGTCGAGCGTTATAAGCAAGATCAGCGCAGGCGCGCCGGCGACGATCTGCGCGTTCCGCTCGAAGCCCATCAGCCCCTCGGCGGCGATCCGGCCTTTCAGGGCCGGATCGAGCACGGCCATGTAACGCACCGTCTGCGAGTTCTTCCATGTCGGGGCAAAGCGCGCCGTGTCCATGATGTGCTTGATCTCTTCCCTTGTCACGGGCGCGTCCGAAAATCTGCGCACGCTGCGGCGTTCTCTGATGCATTCGAGAGCTTCCATAGGTTCCGACTCCTTTGCGTTTTTGACGATTTCATTGTCCGGCGGCGGCTTGTCGCCGGACGACCGTTGCGAATGTTCCACGTGGAACATTTTTCTGCACGGCACCGGATGATCCGGTGGGCATCATGCGCCGCACGTCCTTTGAGGCTTTCCCGACGAAAAGCTCCCGACGCTATTTGCCGATGCAGAAGCGGCCGAAGATCTCGTGCAGCAAGTCTTCGTCGCGGTCGCCGCCGAGGATGCGGGAGAGCGAACGGCGGGCGTCGCCGACGCAGCTCGACACGAGCGCCTGATCGAGACCGTCGCCGAGAGCTTTCAGCCCCGTGCCGACGCTGGCGATGGCGCCGCGCAGTTCCTCCACCTGGCGCGAGCTGGCATTCAGCCCCGTATCGAGCGCGCCGGTGCCGGAGACGAGGCCGACAAGGGATTCCTTCAGCTCGTCGAGGCGCAGTCCCTTGGCCGCGGACACGGAAATCACCGTGCTGGCAGGGATCAGGGCCGTCAGCGAGGCTTCGCTGATCTGCTGCGGCAGGTCGGCCTTGTTGAGGACGACGAGGTGCGGCGTGTCGGCCAGCTCGTGGACGCGGTCCACGTCCTCCTGATGGAGCGGTTCGCTGCCGTCGATGACCCAGACGCAGACGTCGGCCTCTTTCATGGCGGCGCGGGCGCGCTCGACGCCGATGGCTTCCACTTCGTCGTGATAGTTCTCGGTTATGCCGGCGGTGTCGACGAGGCGCAACGGGATGCCGCGGTAGGTGAGCACGGCTTCGATGACGTCGCGCGTGGTGCCGGGGATGGCGGTGACGATGGCGCGCGATTCCTTGAGCAGGGCGTTGAGCAGCGACGATTTGCCGGCGTTGGGGCGGCCGACGATGGCGACGCGGATGCCCTCGCGCAGGATGACGCCGGAAGAGCAGCGCTCGAGCAGATCCGCCAGCGACTGACGCACCACTTCGAGGCGGCCAGCCAGCGATTCATCGGCGACGTAAGGCACGTCCTCCTCGGGAAAGTCGAGACCGACTTCGATCTCCGCGCCGAGGGAGGTCAGTTCCTCGTAGATCTCGCCGACGGCGCGCGTCAGTTCGCCGTCCAGCGTGCGGTTGGCGGCGCGCAGGGCCTCGTTGCTGCGGGCCTGGATCAGCGCGCCGACGGCTTCGGCCTGCGAGAGGTCGAGGCGGCCGTTTTCGAAGGCGCGGCGAGTGTACTCGCCGGGCAGGGCCATGCGCGCGCCGCCGGAGATCAGCAGTTCGAGGCAGCGCTGCGCCGCCAGGCTGCCGCCGTGGCAATGCAGCTCCACAAGATCCTCGCCGGTATAGCTGCGAGGGGCGCGGAACGGCAGCACGAGAATGTGGTCGATCACTTCCCCCGCCTCGTCGAGCAGCACGGCGTTGCGCGCAAAGCGAGGTTTCAGCGGCGCCTCGGTCTGAAGACGCACCTGGCGCCGCGCGATCGTCCAGGAATCGGGCCCCGAGAGCCGCACAATGGCAATGCCGCTGTTTCCCCAAGCCGTTGAAATCGCCGCAATCGTGTCTCCAAACACAACGGTCACCTCCCCGAAAGAGTCGCCTTGCTTCCCCGTCTATGATTTTTCGATTTCATTATAGCAGCGCGTGAATTCATTATGACGATTCCCATTTAAAAATTCAAGAGGGAGGCGGACTCTTTCGCCGCGCCACCGGATCGGCGCCCCTTCCGGGACGCAACAGGGCAATCGCTTACGAAAAATCATCCGAGCAAGACTCCTGTAAATTGACAAGCCCCCTGTCAATCGAAAAGAGAGA
>PPYE01662095.1_pt1 | contig 19912 bp, 15 predicted proteins | sample 1559881 | NCBI WGS metagenome assembly PPYE01 (sample SAMN08240022, study PRJNA423297) | Human gut metagenome, whole genome shotgun sequencing project. | reverse complement strand
TCATCCCCGGCTTCATGATCCAGGGCGGCTGTCCCCAGGGCACCGGCACGGGCGGCCCCGGGTACTCCATCCGGGGGGAGTTTACCGGGAATCGCTTTCCGAACGACCTGAAGCATGACCGCGGCGTGCTTTCCATGGCCCGTACCATGGCGCCCAACTCCGCCGGCAGCCAGTTCTTTATCATGGTGGAGGCGGCCCCTCATCTGGACGGCCAGTACGCCTCCTTCGGCAAGGTGATCGAGGGCATGGAGGTGGCCGATGCCATCGTGTCCGTGCGCACCGACCGGATGGATAAGCCCATGGAGGACCAGCGGATGAAGGCGGTGACTGTGGAGACCTTCGGTGTGGATTACCCTGCGCCGGAAAAGGTATAATCACACGTAATGGTTGGATTTTGCAAACTCGCAGCTTCCTGAACGGTTCCCAGCGCAAGCGGGCCCATTCAGGGGCGGAGGCGCAAGGGCAGGAAGGGATGGATGCGCGGCTTTGCCGGGTGTGCTGAACGGAATGGACTTTGCGACGACGCGGGGGCGTACCGGTTTCGACGGGGATGCAGAGGCGGGAATAGCGGGCGAAGGCGCCCAGCCTTCTAAAAATGGGCATTCTTTATAAATTAAAGAACAACAACGATTACGAACTCGTAGCGGCTTAAGTTCCGCTGCCGTCCCAGCCGGAAGGCCCACGAGCCGGTTTGGGGCGTGATTTGAGTGGGGACCGTGCGTGCGCAAAGCTTTGAGCGCACCATGCATCATGAAGCTACCAACCTGCTGAGCGTGACGGCTCGCGCTTCAGGAAGGGAAATCTAAAAGACCGTCTGCGCCCGGAGAAGTTCCCGTTGAAACATTTTCGGACGGGGGTTCAACTCCCCCCGCCTCCACCAACTGACCCTTAAGTGAACTCACCTCCTTAAGGTCAACATCAAAGTGACCGTCTTGTGTATTGCACAGGACGGTCATTTTGTCGTCATAGAGGTAGATTTTGTTGACAAGCATATCCACCAGTCCCTGCCGGTATTTGGGGTCGTTGATGTCCCCCTTGCGGAACTGGTTGAGGAAAAATCGAATTTCCTTCACGCTGGGGGTCGGATGCTGGGAGGTTTCCACAAGAAGCTGAAGGGAGAGTTTCTCATGCTCTTTCTTCTTTTGTGCAATCCGGTCAGCGATAATATCAACGGCCTGTCCACTCTCCAAGGCCTTCAGCAGATTTTCTGTGGCCTGCTCATTTTCTGCAAGCAGTTTTTTAAGCCTCCTTGTGTTGCCGTTGTTGCTCTCTCGTTCACAGAGGTCAACAACTTCTCTGGCAATCGTGCTGATATTGTCTGGGGTCAGGAAATCCCGCAGTCTGTTGACCACCAAATCTTCTATGTACTCTTTTCCAACCGTCTTTTTGTCACAGGATTTGTCCCGGCGGTTGGTCACACACTGATAATAGTGATATTTCCGCTCTGTCTTACTCGTCCCACTGATACCAGTCATGGCGGCCTTACAGTGTCCACAGAACAGTTTTGTGGTAAGGAGATAATCTACTTTAGCCTTCGCTCGTGCGGGGGCTTTTTTGTTTTTCTCCATAATGCGCTGTGCCTCCCAAAACAAATCTTCATCAACGATGCGGGGGAGTCCATCAGGAATTTCCTTATCCCGGTATGTATATACCCCTATGTATCGCTTGTTTCTCAAAATGCGGTTAATGCTGTTCTTGTTGAATTCATTTCCGTAGGATGTTTTGATTTGATTGGCATTGAGATAGCGGATAATATCAGCCATAGACTGGCCGCTGGCGTACATCTCAAAAATTTTTTGCACGACGGGAGCGGTGTCCGGGTCAATCTGAATATGTTTCTCGCTGTCTACACGAAAGCCCAACGCCAGATTGCCGCCTGTGGAAAGGCATTTTTCGGCGTTGATGTCCATGCCACGCCGTATCTTCTGAGAGAGTTCGACGCTGTAATACTCTGCCATTCCCTCCAGCACGGCCTCCATCAGCACACCAGAAGCATCATCGGAGATGTTCTCACGGGCGGACAGCACACGGATGCCGTTCTTTTTGAGCTTGGCCTTGTAGGTGGCGCTGTCATAGCGGTTGCGGGCAAAGCGGTCAAGCTGATAGACCAATACGGCTTGAAAGAGCTTTTTGTCCCCGTCCGCAATCATGCGCAGAAATTCAGGGCGGTGATCGGTTGTGCCGGAAATGGCACGGTCAATGTATTCGCCTACAATGGTATAGCCGTTGCGCCGTGCGTACTCATAGCACTCTTTCAACTGTCCCTCAATACTCTGCTCTGTCTGGCGGTCAGAAGAGTAGCGGGCATAGATTACAACATTCATTTTGGTTCCTCAGTAGATTCTTTAACGATAGATAGGGTTGCCAAGTATTCATCCCGGTGTTCGGCTTCCCATTTTTTGTATTCATACTCTGCTCGTGGCTCTTTTTGCTTAGAAAGACAATCTTTCAAGTGAACCAAATCAATTTGAGCTTTGGAAAACATGGCTTCACTTAGATATTCCCCCCAGAGCAGTCCCTCTTTAAGTTCTCCGTTGGGGGCGCGTGAGCAAACAATACAAGCGCCTGCTGGCTCATCACTTTTGGAGGACGGGAAAACAAATTCAGCAAGCAAATAGCCGTATAAACTTTCCAGAAAAGTTGTATTATCCATGTTGGAAATCAAGCAGTTCAAAACGGCAAGTTTCTTTTCTTCTTCGACAGTGGAATCTTGGTTGATTTTCCTATTAAGCTCTTTCAATTTCTTGATTGCAGTACCAGACAGCCCTGTTATTGTATGGATTTGTTCATCATCTGGGATTTCACACTCTTTTTCACCCAATAAATAGTCCATTGAAACACCAAGAGCCTTTGCAACTTTATGAAACCGTGTAATGCCAGGTTCTCTAAAACCAGTTTCAGACTTTTTGCTTTTCCCAATCCATTCAGAAATTGTTGTTGAAGGTACACCCGATTCACTTGCCAATTTTTGCTGAGTAATTCCGCGTTCTTCCATAAGTATCTTGATTTGATTAGCCCATACACGAGGGTCATTTTTATCTACCGGATAGAATTTCTTGTAGCCCATATACTTCCCCTCCTGCTACGATAAATAGAACCTTCCTGTCAAAAAATACGCCAAACGCCGAGTTTACAGTGTTTTGTGACAGGATGCTTTTTTACTGCTGCAATTATACTGTAAATAGAGAATTATAAATTAAAATCTCTGTTTACAGTATAATCATAACCGATACTCTTCAAAAAGTAAAGGGTTATTTTGGGCGGTGAAATCAGGGTGGCACAAGAGCAATTCCAAATCAGTCAGGCACAGAGCAGGAAGTTTGCCCGCGCCATCTATGCGGATATCTCTGCCTATGTCAAAGCACACCAAGAAGAGTATCTGGAATTTTTGAGGCAGGAGGAAACAAAAAATGACAGGAAAGATTAAGGTACACATAGATCCAAAGGGCTATGATGAAAAGCCCTCCGGCAAGGAGATAGGGGGAATCAAAAGCAGACTGCAAAAAGACACCAGCCCTTCCCTTGTTACGCTGGAAGAACTGGTGCAGAAAGTTGAAACAGGCCATTCCATCAGCCCCGGAATCATGGAGGGCATGAGCGCAAAGGACTGGAAGGAACAACAACTGTTTATGGTCGATATTGATAACGAGGAAGATGGGCCGATACTCCGTATCAAAGATGCAAAAGCCATTTGCCATGATAACGGCCTGTCCCCTGCTTTCTACTATCAGACATTCAGTCATACAAAAGAACATCCCAAATTTCGCCTTGCCTTTGTCATGGACAAGCCCATCACCGATGAAGGTATGCGGAAATATATCATGGAAACGCTGGTCAATTTGTTTCCCCAGAGTGATAAGAGCTGTGTAAACGCTGACCGTATTTTCCACGGCACAAATAAAAGTGCAAAACTCCTCAACGAGAATGGCCGTATTTCGTGGGAGGACATCGAGGCTGTCTCTTTTCCCACCCACCCGGAAGAACACCGTAGCGGCCATGCTAGCCACACAGAAATGCGCTCGGATTCCGAACTGAATGAACTGGTGCGGAACTTTGATTTATTTGGGTATTTGAAAGAGCGCAACGGCAGATTCCGCCGCACGAGCAAGGGAGTAGTATTTCATAACTGCGAAATTTGCAAACGCCATGATAACTTGATGTATGTGGAGGAAACCAATACATTCTGCTGCCGCTCTGAGGACAAAGGCGGCAGTATCATTGACTATTTGAAATACACGGAGGGCCTTACCACCGCACAGGCCATTGATAAATTGAAGAATGAGCTGTGTGAACCCATGTGGAAAGCGCCTATTCCCTTTGAGGAAGTAAAACTGCCGTCTTTCCCGGTGGATGCCCTTCCCGCTCCATTATGCGACTGGGTGAAGACTGTTGCAGATAATACGGAAACGCCCGTTGATATGGCGGCTGTTTCAACGCTGGCAGCTCTTTCCTGTGCGGTGCAGGGGAAGTTCAAAATAGCCCCCAAGCGTAGTTATAGCGAACCGCTCAACCTGTATATTCTCATCATAGCAAAGTCCGGCGAAAGAAAAAGTGCAATTGTTCACAAAATGGCTGATCCTATTTACCAATATGAAAAATCAGAAAACAAAAGGCGCAAAGAACAGACGGAAATTGACTTGGCAAATTTAAGTAGTTGGAAGAAACAGATTGACGCTTTGGAGCGGGACGGGAAAATTGAAGGGGCGACAAAGCTCAGAACAAAATACCGAAACTTGGAAGACAAAAGGGTGAAGCCCCTCCGTCTCATTGCAGATGATGTCACTCCAGAGGCATTGACTTCTTTGCTCTCCGAAAATAAAGGGATACTCACCATTATCTCCACGGAAGGTGGCCTATTTGATACACTTGCAGGGCGATACTCTAATGTGGTATCAATTGATACCCTGCTAAAGGCGTACAGCGGTGACTGCATTCGTGTGGATAGAAAGGGCCGGGAAAGTGAAATTGTCAATGACCCGGCATTGACGATGCTGCTCTCTGCGCAAGACAATGTATTGGAAGGCCTGATGCGGAACGATGTATTCAAATCCAGAGGGCTAAATGCCAGAATCCTTTATTGCAGGCCGAAGTCTAAAGTTGGGACCAGACATTTTGACACGCCAGAGCTATCCGAAGAATTGGAGAGAGAATATCATGGGCTTATGCACACCCTGCTAAAAATTCCTTGCCCAGAGGGCAGGGTGCCAAAGGAAATCAGACTTTCTCCAAAAGCGTATGAGAGGGTCACTTCTCTCTTTGATTGGCTTGAGCCTCAGTTAGTCGATAATCTTGAACACATGAGCGATTGGGGAGCAAAATTCATTGGAAATACTCTGCGCATAGCAGGGCTTCTCCATTGCGCAATCCATAAAGGTCAATCGGCTGAAATAGCAGTTTCATTAGACACTATGAACCGGGCAATCAAAATCGGAAAGTATTTCATGGATCATGCGTTATGCGCTTACTTGATTATGGGGGCAGACAGAACCTTGCGAGGTGCGAAGCAAATTCTGAAACGCCTGCGGAATCAGGATAAAAGAGAATTGAGCAAATATGATTTGTTCCGCCTTTGCCGAGGAGAGTTTGCCAAAGCTGATGATGCAAAGCCTTCTATTGATCTGTTAGTTGAATATGGGTATCTGGCTGAGCGTACCTGCTCTGCTTCAACAGGAGGAAGGCCTCGCGGAAGCAGATACCTGTTGAATCCACTGTTTTTCGATAAGTGAACGAGCCTGCGGTAAAAAGGCTATAAAGAGGATAAAGGTTTTTAGACTTTATACCCTTTATACCGCAAAAAAGAAATAGCGGCTATGTCACTGCAATCGTGGCATGGCCGCTATTCTTTATCCTCTTTTTGATCTGACAGATTATCAAGCGCGTATTCGCAGCATTGGCACACTAGATTGTTCAAAGAAACCTTTTGGGCTTGTGCCACTACATTTAACCGCTCAACCAGCTCTGCCGGCATTCGAAATGTTTTGTTGACCATTTCGGGTTTGCTGACCTTAAACATAGCCTCACCTCTTGGCACAAGTATAGACGAAAAACTGCGTGTCAAATACACACTATTTTTACACCCATATTTTTATGTGCAATCTATTGCGATGCGCCAAAAGATGCTTTATCATGTGGGTATGAATTCGAAAAGTTGAAAGAAGGACAGGTACTATGAAATTTCAAGAGCTATTGGCTGGAAAGCAAATCAACTGGGACAGAGTAAAGCTGATTCGTCATAACCTTACCAAGGAGGAAGTAGCTGCCAACTATGAGCGGGGGTATCTGGAACTGTATCAGTCGGTTCAAAACCACACACGGTTTCGGGATTGTGATATGGTCATCAGCTTTTTGGGGACGGAAGGCACAAATGGTGTTTTCCAAGGTTGCTATCGCATTGGTGGTTCAAAGCCATATATCCGCGCACAATTCCCAGAAGATTTTATACCAGATAGCGGTATGACTGAGGAGAAGTCTGTGGTATATGAACTGGTCAAAACCGACTTACTTACTGATATGAAAGACCGCCTTGTGATCGACTGGGGCAAGGGAACGATCAATTGGTGTCAGAACGGAACGACAGAGAAGGAAGTGTTGGAAATCCGCCCTGCCATGTCTGAAATCAGCTTTACCAGCTATGACAGGGTGTTGCTGTCTTTTGAGACGCTCCACAAAATTGTCTACAACAAGGCGGCATACAAAGAGTGGGAGGAAAAACTTTCTGCTGTGGCTGGGGTGTATCTTATTACGGACACCAAAACGGGCAAGCACTATGTCGGCTCTGCCAGCGGTGAGCAGGGCGGTATCTGGGGCCGATGGAGTGAGTATGCCCGGACAAAACACGGCGGCAATAAGCGCCTCAAGGAGCTTATCACCGCCGATGCTGACTATTGCAATAATTTTCAGTATTCCATTCTGGAGGTGTTCCCCATCAAAAGGGATAGGCACGAAGTGTTGGAGTATGAGCAGTTGTATAAGAAAAACTGTGGTCGATTCAGTTTGGGCTGAACGATAATTAGTTTGGATTTTTTAAGAACTATGTTATAATAAAACAAGAAAGGGGTGGATTTCATATGGCTGAAAATCAAGTAGCACTTGAAACTAAAGGAATTAAGCGTGCATTGAAAGGATTCTCGGTTTACGATGCTATTTCTGAGTACATTTGGAATGGATTCGATGCTGGCGCAACTAAAATTGCCATAAATTTTCAAGAAAATGACTTACATGGTATAGAACGAGTTTCTATCTCTGATAACGGATGTGGTATCAGTAAAGAAACACTTTTGCTAAAATTTACCCCTGTTTTTGATTCAAATAAAGCAACACTTAACCCAGCGGGTTCAAAAAATAGTTCGATTACACACGGGAAAAACGGCGTTGGCCGATTTACATTTTTTACATTTTCCGAGAAAGCTGTATGGTCAACAGTTTATGCCGATGGGGATAAACACTACAGATACTCCATTGAAATTCAATGTGATACACTGGATAAATATCGTGATAGTGAAAAAGTTGAAACTAATGAGCCGATTGGGACTACAGTAACATTCTATAATTTTTCAGCAAAGGATTTTGACTTTGTAGAATTATACAAGTATTTGTCTCTTGAATTTGCATGGTATCTAGAGTTGAATGCAAAACAAAATATTACACTAACTATTGATGACCAAGCTTTAGACTATTCACAGCTATTGGATGATGTAGAAACAATAAACTACACCTATGAAAAAACTAAAGAAGTATTTAATGTGAAGTTTTGCAGGTGGAATACAAAACTTCACGAGGAATACTCGAAATATTATTACATTAACTCAAGGGGATTTGAAGTATATAAAGAAAATACTACGCTTAATAATAAGGGCGACAAATTTTATCATAGCGTTTTTATTCAATCTAAGATATTTGATAATTTTATGTATGAGGCTGACGAAGATGCTATTGTTATAGAGGGAAACACAAAATCATCTCCAGCTTTTATCTTCATTAAAGAACAAGTTGATAAGCACTTACGGAATATGCGAAATCCATATATCAAACAATATACAAGAAAGTATATATCTGACTTAAAAGCAAAAGGGGCATATCCTAAATTGCAATCAGATAATTTTATGGATCGCGTTCGCGAGCAATCCTTGGATGAAATGATTTCTGTAATATATTCTGCTGAGCCTAAAATATTTTCAAATCTAAATGTAACACAGCAGAAAACCCTTATTAGATTGTTTGATATGTCAATGCAATCGGGCGAGATTGAAAACCTCTATGCTGTCTTAGAGGGTGTAATGGATATGTCGAGTGAAGACAGAGCGGACTTGGCAGGACTCTTGAAGTACACTAATCTTTCGAACATTACCAAGACCATTGCGATTATTAAGGACAGATTGGAAGTGATTCAAAAACTCAAGTACTTGGTTTTAGACGAGGAGCGGTATTCTACCGAAATTGACCATATCCAACCTTTCATTGAGAAAAACTATTGGATATTTGGCGAACAATATTATTTGGTTACTGCTGAAGAGCCGGACTTTGAAGAAGCTTTGAGGCGGTACTTATATGTTTTGAGAGGTGAGGACCATCCTAAAGGGACTATTCATATTGATAGCATGCATCGGCAGAAAGAAATGGATATTTTTGCGGTTCAAAGAAGACTAGACGGAACGGTAAAGAAATGCATTGTAGTAGAGCTAAAGCGGCCAAGTAAAGTATTGGGCTCAAAGGAACTACAACAAGTTAAAAATTACTTTTCCGTAATAGATGGTGAATCGCGATTCAATGCCCCGAACATTGACTGGGAGTTTTTCTTAGTAGGCAATGACTACAACAAAGAAATTGCAGATGAGATAGAAAGTGCGCGTCACCACGGTGAAAGGTCTTTGGTTTTTTCTGTGGGAAGGAAGAAAATATATGTAAAAAAATGGAGTGAAATATTTACGGAGCATGAAATTAATCTCAATTTTTTACATGAAAAGCTAGCAATAAAGCAAGAAGAATTGATTAAAACATTTTCTGGTATGTCTCCCGACAAGGTTGCAGTTTCAGAAAATACCGCAACAATGCCTCCAGAGGTACAAGTAGGATAAAGACTATATAGAATGGCTTCATAATAGAGAAGTTGTTAATAGGAACCCTCCCGCAAAACACCATAAGTTCTTATTTGGCCCGCCTAGGTCCACCAAAACAAGACCTCTGTAGCCGCAACGGTTACAGAGGTCTTGTTCTACTCCCGCAATCGTTTCATGGTTTTTTGTCTGCATTTTTGTTCATTGTGGAAACATAAATCGAGGCAAAAAATCAGAGAAAATGGACACGTTTGGGGACACGGGATCGCCTTCCCCATCCCAAAATATTTTTCTAAAATTATCATTTTGCGCTTGACATTACGGTAATATCGCCTCAATTATACGGTATTACATGGGCAAATTGCTGAATCACAAAAATTGCCCCCCAACTGTAGCGGTCATGCGCTAGAACCTGCGTAACTACATAGGCTTACATTTTAAATGAGACCCTTCCAAACTCCTCGAAGTCTGTCCCACGTTTCTGGAAAGGGAGGGCCCAACATTGGGATTTGCAGCTCGCTTTACCACGGTTATAATTTCTCTGGGAGGTGATTGCATGGAGAGTGCATATATATCAGCCTGGAGGATAATATCTGGTACAGTAAGGGGAGCTGACCAAAAACAACTCTCAGTTGGTCGGGCGCTCCATCCGCTTCATCCATGAGCTGGGCCTTGAAGCCGCTTCACCTGACAAAGCCCTCCCCATATTCGGCATCCCGCCGCTCTCAGTGAGCGACCGATAGATAAGGTCTGTCATCTCGCTGCTGCGGATATCTCTTCTTGTAAAAAAGGGGCCGTTCCGGAGTGAATCTTGGAACGGCCCCTTTTTTATACATTCACATCCAGATAATCCAAATTAGCAGGTATCCGGTCAAGACTGCAGCTAGGGTAAAGGGTACGCTGTATTTCATGAAGGACGAAGACGGAACGTCATAGCCCTCTTTCCGCAGGATTCCAATACCCGTGATATTCGCCGAAGCGCCGATGGGTGTCAGATTTCCCCCCAAAGTCGCTCCAACCAGCAGACCAAAATACAGCAAATTGGGACTGATCGAGACCCCACCGGAGGCGGAAAGCTGTTCGGTGATGACAGCCACTACCGGAAGCATCGTGGCCGTATAGGGAATATTATCGATGAACGCGGACAAGATCACCGACATCCAGACAACGATGGTGTACACCAGGAAGATCGACATACGGTCGCCGTTGCCGCTAAGCTTGGCCAGGGTTCGTCCGATGAGGTCAATAATGCCGGCCTCACTGATACCTCCGATGACCACAAACAGACCAATCAGCAGAAAAATTGTGTAATAGTCAATTTCTTTCAACGCGCGCTTGACCACATCACTGCTCCTGTCCCGCACCGCTTGGCGGACCAAACCCACGATAAAAAAGAACATACAGATTAGGCCGTTTGTGATATCCGGTTTATAGAACTGTCCGGGCTGGGCATTGCTGGCATAAGGAATGAAGGAGGCCAGGATTAGGCTGATGACTGTCAGGCAGAGCAGGCAGGTCGGCACCTTGTCCTCCACCCTTGTATGGTCACGGATTTCGACTACCTGGTTATCATGGCGGAACATCCACAGGATGATCAACGTCGCAGCCAAAGCACCGCACTCCGTCACCCAGAACATGCCTGCCTTGCCGTCCACAAAAAAGAAGCTCATAAAGTCCAGATTGGCCGCCTTGGCCAGCAGGATCGAAGTGGTGTCACCTACCAGCGTAGCCGCCCCTTGCAGATTGGAAGATACAGAAATGCAGATGATAGCCGGAACTGGGGAGATTTTTAGCTTTTTGCAGACCGCCAGCGCCACCGGAGCCACCATCAGTACGGTCGCCACATTGTCTACAAAGGCGGAAATGATGCCTGCAAAAAGCGACATCGTCACGATCAGCCACTTTACAGATGGAACCTTGGAAATAATCAGATCGCTGAGAAGCTGGGGCATCCTGGATTCAATAAACAAGTAAACTGTCCCCATCGTACCGGCAATCATCATGATGACGTTCCAGTCAATCTCACCCAGAGCATCCCGCCAAGTGTAGTTGAATACCGGAAAAATGGAAAGACTCCCCACTGCAACAAAAAGGACGGCAGACACAACTGCTACATAGGGCCGGATCTTTTGGAAGGAAAACATTAGTACATAAGTGATTACGAACAGGGCCAGTGCAAAAATCGTCAAATGCTCCATAGAGACTCCTCCGTATCATATTTCTCTCTTGCCGGGGAAAACGCATGCGGTATAAATCGAACCCACTCCGCAAGCAGGCCCATGCAGGTGCAGCAGGGAGGCAGAAGGGAAATGTGGTTGCTGAAAAACACGGAATTGGGAGGGCGCCACATCGGCCCTACAGTTGCGGAGCGGGTCCGGGCAGGAATCTGGCTGTTCACCCAAATATATGGCAGGCCCATTCAGTGAACAAATTCACAAAGCCGTGTTCACTATAATTCTCCACAGCAAAAATGTCAATAGTTTAATGGAAATTTTTCGGTGAAAAAATTCTACTAAAACTATTGACATTTTTCGGCGAATATTTTATGCTTAGGACAGTGACTGATTTACTTTCACGAAGAATCCAGGTGCACCCTCCTCCGCCTGCCCTCTGGTAGTCTGCAAATCGCTCCCTCCGTTTCTCTGTGAGGGTAACATCAGCACAGAGAGTTTCTGCCCGGCGACGCGATTTGCTTTCTATAGATATCTTTGGTCCATGGCATCGCCGTGCCTGGGTCCAGTGGTATCGCAATCGGCCCAAGCGTGACTCATGGCAAAATATTAGAAAGAAATGGGGATTTGTGATGAAAAAAACACTTAGTCTGATGCTCGTACTTGCCATGCTAGCTTGTTCCAGCGCTGTTCTGACCTCATGCAGCTCTTCGCCGCAGAAAAGCAGCACCTCTCCGGCCCCCTCTTCCTCCGCTTACAGCGAAAGCGCCTTTGCCAACCTTGAGGCAGTCACATGGCGCTTTTCCACCCAGTCCGGTAGCCAGACTGTCGTGGGAAAGATGGCCAACTGGATTGCTGATGAGGTCGCCACCCGTACCGACGGCAAATTTACGATTGAAGTTTACACCGACGCCATTCTATACAGCGATCGCGAATGCATTGAGGCACTGGCTGCCGGCTCCATCGAAGCCGGTCAGGGCTCCTACGGAACGCTTTCTAAGTTTGCTGACTACTGTAACGTGGTCAGTTTGCCCTACCTGGCATCCAGTTGGGAGGAACTGAACGCTCTGTGCTTTGGCGATGATTTTGCCGGAGCCCGTGAATTGTTAAGCGACTCCATTCAAGCCGTGGGTTTGCACCCTCTGTCCTTCTATAGCACGGGTCTACGCAACTTTTCCAACAACGTCCGTCCTGTCAACACCATGGCGGATATGGCCGGTCTGAAGGTCCGAGTGCAGCAAAATGATGTCTATATTGACACTTTTAACGCGCTGGGCGCTTACCCGGTACCCATGGCTGCTGCCGAAGTTCTGGTCTCATTACAGCAGGGTACCATTGACGCGGAAGAAAACCCTCTGGATTTTATTTACAACGATGGTTTCTATGAATTCCAGCAATACATCACCCGTACCAATCACATTGCAACCTTCTCTGGTTACTACGTCAGTCAGAAAGCCTGGGATGCCTTGCCGGAGGAATTCCAGGAAGTCTACACCGCCGTCACCACCGAAGCCTGCCAGAAGATCATGCAGCAAACACAGGAGGACGAGGAGCACTATCGTCAGGTCCTGACCGATGCCGGCTGCGAGGTCATTGACATGAGCGAAGAGGCCTTGGCAGAAATGCAAACCACTTGTAAAGAAACAGTGTGGCCTAAGTATGCCGACAAATATGCGGAGTTCCTGGCCTATTTTGAGTAATTGTGGCCGGAGGCTACCTTGGCTCCTAACAAGAAGGAAGAAGGTGAATTTGTGAAAGCTCTTGTCAAAATCAGCGATAAACTGGATTCTACGCTTCGTTGTATCAGTGCCGCACTTATGGTCGGCTTTTTTGTGGTCATGCTGGTGCAGGTTATCCTTCGAAACCTGTTCCCGGCCCATACGCTCTCCTGGGCAGATGGAGCCTGCAGGTATTTATTCATCTGGGCGACGTTTCTCGGCGCTCCGCTGGCGACCAAACGCAGGAGTCAAATCACGATCAGCTTTATTGTGGACCGTTTCCATGGTAAAGCCCACAAAGTCATCGAGGGCATCATGTCCATCCTTACCACGGTCATCTTGGTGCTACTCCTGCTCTGGGGCATCAACGGAGTGCGGGTGACTATCCCGCAGACGGCTGATGCAATGAACTTTTCTGCCGCCTGGATTTATGCCGCTATTCCAGTGGGCATAGCCCTGCTGATTTTTCAGACAGTGATCTGCGCCGTTGAGGATCTCTTTTCCCAGGAGGCACCCGTATTCGAAAAGGAGGACATCGAGTAATGAGTGGAGGCGTGTTGTTCCTGTTGCTATTTGTTCTCCTGCTGGCAGGTATGCCGGTTTTTGCCGGCATTGCGGCAACGTGTGCCATCTTTATGCAGGTGACAGACATCGACTTTTTCATGGTGATTCAACGCATGTATTCCGGCGTGGATAAGATGACTCTGTTGGCCCTGCCGGGCTTCCTGATTGCTGGTAACCTAATGGACCAGGGCGGCTTGGCCAAACGGCTGGTCTCTTTCTGTGAGTTGTTCGTGGCAAAGCTTCCCGGCGGACTGCCCATTGTCACCGTCGCGGCGTCGGCCATTTTTGGGGCTATCTCTGGCTCTGGCGTAGCCACCACCGCTGTCGTCGGCGGAATCATGCTCCCCGAAATGAAGCAGCGTGGCTATGAACCCAGTTACGTAGGTGCCTTAATTACTTCAGGCGGTGTTCTGGATGCAGTGATTCCCCCCAGCGTCATCCTGGTTGTCTACGGTGCAGCTACCGGAACCTCCATCGCAGATTTGTTCAAAGCTGGTTTCTCTGTGGGCCTTTTCATGATGATCTCGGTCATGATCCTATGCATCATCCAGGGTCGCAGACAAAACATTACCTTAGTCAAGAAGGTCTATACCAAAGAAATGGTCCTTTCCACACTCAAGGAATCCATCCTAGCTCTTCTGGCTCCCCTCCTAATCATTGTGGGAATTTTTGGCGGTTTTGTCACCCCTACGGAGTGCTCCGTAATCCTAATCGCCTATGTCATTCTAGTATGCGGACCCATCTTCCACGAGCTCTCCCTGGCAAGCATCTGGGAATCGTTTAAAAAAGCGGCCCTTCAGTCCGCAGCCATCCTCTTGATTCTGTCCACCGCCAGTGTCTTCGGCTGGATTATCGCTTATACTAAGCTGCCCAACATGCTGATGAATGCCATCCTTGCCATTACCGCCAATAAAGTCCTGATTGTCCTGGCGGTGAATTTAGTCGTCCTGGTCGCTGGTATGTTTATGAGCGGTACCGCCATCGTCCTTATCGCAGCCCCCATCCTTACCGTTCTGTGCTCTACACTGCAGATCAATCCAGTACACTTTGGCGCCATGATCCTGATGAATCTGGCCATCGGCTGTATGACTCCTCCTTTCGGCACTTGTCTGTATGCCTCTTCCATGGTGACAAAGGCCCCAGTGGAGAAAATTGCGGTAAAGATCATTCCATTTCTGCTGGTTTATTTCATCGACCTGGTTCTTCTGATGTTGTTCCCCGACATCGCCCTTATCTTCGTGTGATTTGGTCCAATCTGATTCATGTGATCGGGTTTGATCTTATCTCAACCTGTGTGCTGCTCGGTGGACGGTACGCACGTTTAAAATTTCATTTGTAAAGGAGAAAGCAACCATGGCAATTCAAAAAGGTCCTTACTACGGCGCGGTTTCCGACGCTGAACTCGACAGGAGATTCAACGCTGTACAGAAGATTATTGCAGACCGGAATCTGGACTGCATCATCTGCGGCGGTCATAACAACGCCCTTGGAGGCGCCTTCCGCTATTTCACTGATTACGCCAATGCGGGCTCTCACATCCAGACCCTGATCATCCCCAAGGAAGGCGATATGGGCGCTTTCGGCCACTGTGCCTTCAGCGGTGCTCCCATACCCCCCCCGGTCCAGAGACACATTGCCTATGCCAAGGGCGGCCCTTTCCTGACCTCGACCTCTTTCTCCGACGACTACATCCCACGCGAGATGGTCACCTTTATGAAGGAGCGCAATCTGAAGAAGATTGGCTTTTATCGGCAGACCTCCCTGCCCTGGCATTTTGTCAATTATGTGCTGGAAAACATTGATGGCTCCACCATCGAAAAGGTCGATGACGAGATTGACTATCTGATGGCCGTAAAGTCTGAAGAGGAGTTGGCTATCGCCCGCGAGACCGTCCATATGCATGACCAGTTGTTTAAAATTATCCCCTCTATCCTGCGGCCTGGCCGTCGTGAGCGGGATATCTCCACCGACCTGAAGAAGGCTGCTTTTGACATGGGCTTTGAAGAAGTCAACAATGCAATGGTATGCACCGGCTATCCCAAGGCCCAGCACAAGCCCTTCCTGCTGCAGAACAACGTAATTAAGGACGGCGACATCGTAGACATCTTGATCGAGCTGTCCTACCGGGGTGGTTATTGGGGCGAACTGTCCCGCCCCTGGTCCCTACGGGTGGACCCTGATGGGGAGTTCCAGCAGGCTGTGAAAGACGCCGTCTACATGCAGGGTGAACTGGCAAAGGTCGCAAAAGCCGGTACTCCCGCTGTCGAGGTCACCAAGGCGCTGCACAAGTTCCAGGACGAGCATGGCTACAAACGCTCCGACGGCCTGTTCGGCCATGGGCAGGGCTACGATATGTCCTGCCGTCCCACCTTCTCTTACGACGAAACCATGATTCTGCAGGAGAACATGTTTGTCTCCATCCACCCCCAGATGGCGACCGCCAATGTGTTCGCGTTCAATACCGATAACTTTATCATTACCAAGGACGGCGCCGTCCGTGTCAATGAGACTCCGCAGGGGATCATGTATCTGTAATCAGAAAGAGCTTGTGTATCAAATATCTCGCCGGTGCGTCGGCGAGATATTTGATGTATACACCCATATTCGACTAAGGAGGACCAACCGTGAAAATTACCAGCGTTGATGTATTTGAGTGTAAATTCGTGAAGGACAAGGTCGTTTGTGTGCGGGTGAACACAGATGAGGGAATCTCCGGCTTCGGCGAAGTGGGCTTGGCTTACGGCACAGCGCATCATGCGGCCGTTGGTATTGCCAGGGATTATGCCGGCTATATTATCGGTAAGGATCCTATGCGGATTGAGCAGATTTGGGAGAGTATTTTCCGCAACACCTTCTGGGGCATGGGAAGTGGAACCGTCATCGCTGCCGGCATGGCTGCCATTGATATCGCTCTATGGGACATCAAGGGCAAGGCCTTGGGCGTGCCTGTGTACGAGCTACTGGGCGGCAAAACCAACGAAACCATTCGTGCCTACGCCAGCCAGTTGCAGTTCGACTGGGGAGATGTTCACAGAAACATCACCAAGCCCGAGGATTACTACGAAGCCACCAAGAAGGCGATGGCCCAAGGTTATACTGCTGTGAAGGTCGACCCCATCGGTGTGACAAACGCCGGTATTTGGGCAAGAGAGTCCAACGATCCGTCCTGGAAGATGCGTGGCAAGATGTCCGCCGAAATGGTGGCGACCGGTTATCAGCGCGTGGCTGCCATGCGTGAGGCCGGCGGTAAGGACTTGGACATCATCATCGAGCTCCACTCCTACACCGACGCCATTACCGCCGTCCAGCTAGGCAAGGCCCTGGAGCCCCTGAACATCTACTACTACGAGGAGCCTGTCCATCCTCTGAATGTGGAGAATATGCTGGAAGTTCACAAGAACGTGAACATCCCCATCGCCAGTGGCGAGCGAATCTACACCCGTTGGGGCTTCCGTGAGTTCCTCGAGAAGGGCGCCATCCAGGTCATCCAGCCTGATGTCTGCAACACTGGTGGCATCTCCGAGACCAAGAAGATTTGCGATATGGCCAATATCTACGATGCATCTGTCCAGATCCACGTCTGCGGCGGCCCCATCTCCACTGCCGCTGCTCTGCAGATCGAGACGGTCATCCCCAACTTCTTGATCCACGAAGTCCACGAGGGTGCCATCAAGAAAGAGGTCTGCGAGTTGGGTAAGTACAGCATCCAGCCGGTGAACGGTGTCTACACGGTGCCTGACCGGCCCGGTATCGGCCAGGAGCTGTCGGATAAGGCGATGGCCGAAGCCGTCAATGTCTACACCTTTAAATAAGCCAAAATCTATTGAACGGTAAAGGAGTGTTTCTTATGAAAGTTTATAATCCCAAGCCTCTGGCCCCTGTGGCCGAGCAGATGCTGAAGGACTCCGGCGTTGAAATCGTCGGCAGCTCCGGTCCCACCAAAGAGGACTTGATTAAGGACGTGGCCGACGTCGACGTTATCGTCGTCTGGCTGTCCCCCAACCACATCGACAAGGAGGTCATCGATGCCGCCAAGAAGCTGAAGCTCATCTCCCGCTTCGGCGTGGGTATGGAAATCGTGGACGTCAAGTATGCCCAGAGCAAGGGCATCATGGTGTGCAACACTCCCTTTTCCAACATCAACTCCGTTGCCGAGCACGCCATGTACCTGATAATGGCCTGCGCCCGCAACAGCCGCATTGTGGACACTAAGATGCACTCCGGCGAGTTCAACTCCATCAAGAAGATCTCCGCCGTGGAGCTGGAGGGCTCCACCCTGGGCATTATTGGCCTGGGCAACATCGGCAAGCTGGTGGCGAAGAAGGCCAGCGGCTTCGACATGAATATCATCGCCTGGGATCCCTTTGTAAAGGAACATCCCGGTGTGGAGATGATCACCGACCTGAATGAGCTGCTGGAGCGTTCCGACTTCGTGACCTTGCACACGCCCGAGACTCCTCAGACCATCGGCCTGATTGGCGCTGAGCAATTTAAGAAGATGAAGAAGTCCGCCTTCATCATCAACGCCGCCCGCGGTTCGGCCATCAAGCAGAACGAGCTGGTTGAGGCCCTGAAGGCCGGTGAGATTGCCGGTGCCGGCCTGGATGTCTACGCCTCTGAACCCCTGACCTCCGATGAGCCTCTGCTGGCAATGGATAACGTCATCTGCACACCCCACTATGCGGGCTTTACCACCGGTGCCGTCGTCAAAACCGGCATTGATGTGGCGGAGAGCATCCTGTCCGTCATGGACGGAAAGACCCCTAAGTATCTTCTAAAATGACTGACCCACGCTATACCTGAGAGAGGCGGAAACTGTAATGGATTACAGCATTCTCGATAAACTTGGCTTGGAGTTTATGCCAGTGGGCGTCAAGTTTTCCATGGTCAAGCCGGCTCACCTGCCACGGCTGAACAAAAAACTTGCCATCTGCGAGATGCTCCGAGAGACACAGCTCCACGGCGGTTTTTACGCTGCGCATGACGACCATGCTTGTGGCGTCGGCCCCCATATCTTGGGGCAGTCGGAGGAAGACCCCGGTATGGTAGGCGGTATGATTGGTCCCAAAATTTCTGTCTACTCGGATGCGCGGGCCAATCGGAACGTCTATCTGGACATGAAAACCCTGGCAAAGGGTACCGGCCCCTATACCTGGTTTGACACCTTGGAGCATAGCACCTTTGATCCTGATCTTATGATCCTTCTGACCCGCCCGGAACAGGCGGAGATCGTGCTCCGGGCCCATGGCTACCGCACCGGAAAAGGCTGGACGGCTCGGGGAACCTCTGTGGCTGGCTGTGCCTGTCTGTATACCCGTCCCTTCTTAACGGGTGAACTTAACCTGATGGTGACCGGTCTGCACCACGGAATGAAAGCGCGCGGCACATTCCCCGCGGGACTGCTGATCTTGTCCATCCCTTATCAGGTCATTCCTGAGGTAATGCACAACCTTGTAGAAATGGAGTGGGACCTCCCCCAATATCACTGGGGCAAAGAGGTGCATATGCAGAAAATGCGTGAAATCGGTCAGCAAATTGCCAAAGAGTTGCAGACATAATCTGAACGGGCATAAAGCAGAGTGATGCTTTATGCCCGTTCTCGTATAGGATGCCCTGCGGATGATTCTTCACTTTGGTTCCCCAAAGTATAATATTCGGTGAATTTATTCGTCTTTTGTTTGACAGGGGCCTGGGATCGTGTTATTTTATGGTTACCCGCTGTAAAACATATAAAGCAGAAATCGCCGTCTATACGGCCTTTTTGATTGCTAATCGAGGAAAAAGGGAGGCAACGGACTGTGACCAATCGACAACTCCAGGCCGAGGAAACCAAACGGAAAATTTTCTATGCAACCATGACGCTATTGCAGAAATGTGATGCCGAGGACATCAAAATTATGGACATTGTTGAGGCGGCAAACGTATCGGTCGGCTCGTTCTATAATCACTACTCTTCCAAAAAAGAGGTGTTTGCAGAGAGTTATAAGCTGGAAGACAGCTATTTTGAAGAGGTGGTGGAGCCCCAACTCATCCAAGAGGACGTGCGAGACAAGCTGCGCTTCTTCTTTGATCAGTATGCAATCTACAACAGCAAAATTGCAAATATTGGCCGACTGCGCTATGTCCTGAGCTGTAACAACATCTATGTGGAGCGCTCCTATGACACTGGCACGTTAGGCGTTCTGCAACGAATCATCCAGTGGGGTGTGGACAACCACCAGCTCCGCCTGGATGAGAGCATGATTAGTATGGGGCATTTCATGCTGGTCTCCGCACGGGGACTGATTGATAACTGGTATACCCGAAAAGAAATCTTTGATTTACAGAATGAGATGCAAAGCTTCGTAACCCGGTTCATCCGTCTCTTTTATATCGGTGACACACCGGCCGATGAGTCCGCCTTATC
>PPYE01585369.1_pt1 | contig 19915 bp, 25 predicted proteins | sample 1559881 | NCBI WGS metagenome assembly PPYE01 (sample SAMN08240022, study PRJNA423297) | Human gut metagenome, whole genome shotgun sequencing project. | reverse complement strand
GTTCCGGCCGCCGCGGCCTTCTCGGCGGCGTCGTTGGCCTTGGTGTCCACCTTGGTGACGGACTTCGCCGTGGACTCGATGGCCCCCGCGTTCTGCGCGATCTGCGTTTGCAGGCCCGACTCGACGGTCGTGAGGTCGGTCTTCTTGGCGTACTGCTCCGCGACCGTGGTCGTGATGCCCGCCGCGCTGCGCTCGATCTGGGCGATCAGCTTGGCCTCGGTCGAGGTGAGGTCGGTCTTGCGGCTGTAATCGGCGGCCATGGTGTCGGTCACGGTCTTGATCTGCCCGGCGAGGTCGGCCCGCACCTTGGCGGCGTCGGCCTTGGCTCCGGCGGCTTCGGCCTGGGCGGCCCCTGCGGTCGCGATGGCCGAAGCGGCGTCGGCAACGGCGCCCGCGGCCTCCGACTTGGCGGCGTCGGCCGCCTTGTTCGCGGCCTCGGCCTTGGCCGCCGCGCTGCCGGCCGCCTCGCCCGCCGCGTCCGCCGCGCCCTGCGCTGCCGCGACCGCCTGCTTGACGACGGTCACGTCCGTCTCGACGATCTCCACCTTGGCCGTCGCGCCGTCGGCCTCGCGCTTCGCTTCGAGCGCGTCCGCGGCGGCGCGCACCGCGTCGGCTGCCGCCTTGTCGGCCTCGGCCTTCGCCTTGTCGGCGGCCTCCTTGGCGGCGTCTGCGGAGCCCTGGGCGGCGTCGGCCCTGTCCTTGGCGGCTTGGGCCGCTTTGGCCGCGTCCTTCGCCGCCTGGTCGATAGGGGCCATCGCCTCGTACGTCTTGTTGATCGACCCGTTGAGCGCGGCGAGCTTCGAGGACTGCTTTCCCGTCAGAGTGTCGTAGGTGTTGCCGAGGGTGTAGGCGCACCCTCCCGGCTCCCCGGGGTTGAACGGGATGCGGAAGCACAGGAAGTACTCGTCGAGCCCGTGGGGCTTCGAGGTGGCCCGCACGTAGCTGCCGAGCGTTATGCGCTCTACGGACGGATCGACCTGGTGAAGGTCGACCGCCCTTATCTCCAGGGTGTCGCCGACGCGGCGGTTGACGAGGTTGCGCGTCCCGGCGCTCAGCAAGTAAGCGGGCGTGGAAGCGTCGTCGAACTCCACGACCTTCTCGACGATGCCGTACTTGCGCTCCCCTTCGATCGACACGACGCCGTCGCCGCGCTTCTCGTAGCCCTCCTGCAGCGCGCCGTCCGGGAGGGAGGATATCGTGACCTCGTTGCCGTCGTCGTCCTCGCCGACGGGGACGATCTTGGTGCAGTACTCCAGGTAGTTGCGCTCGCGGGCGTAGTCCATGAGGTTCACCCCGAACTCGATCCTCTGCGCGCACGCCTTGCCGCCGTCGGCGAGCCAGTCGATGCGGCGCATGCCGCCCTCGTGGCGCACGCGAACCCAGCCCCCCAGCTTGTCGATCAGCTTCTCCCTCATCTCGGCCCAGACGGTCGGGCGCTGGGAGGACTCGCGCAGCAGGTGGTTGTTGGGATCGAGCTGCGCTCCCTCGTTGACGCCGACGATGAAGCGATGTCGAGGGGACACGCGCGAGTTGTACTCGGCGACGTACCAGTTGAACAGCGCGTCGACCTGGGCGGGAGCTTTTTCGAAGCCTTCTTTGTCGACCGTGGAGTAGGCGGGCAGGACGATGTCGTTGAGGTAAGCCCGCTCGCCCTCGCAGGTGTAGGTGACGTTGCCCAGGAAATCGGGCGCCTCGACCATCGCGCGCCCGCAGAACACCGTCTCGCCGTCCTGCTCGACGACGATCTCCACGTCTTTCTGCAGGCATTCGATGCGCCCGCTGAAGGGGTGCGCGGGCGGCATCGTGAACGAGAACTCGCCGGCCTCGGTGAGCGCGGCCGCGCCCTCCATCCCCGTCAGGGTCAGTTCGGGGTCGCGCGGGTCGTATATGACGTCCGGGCCGTAGAAGACGCGCCACATGGGGCTATTTCCAATCGCCGACGACGAGCAGGTGGATGATCTTCTTGTTGTTCGCGTTCTTGTCCATCGACTGCGAGTAGAAGAACCCGTTCATCCCGGTGTAGGTCACGGTGCGGGACAGGAACCAGACGTTGCTCCACGGGTACGCCTGGACGTAGGGTATGACGGTGGGCGTGTCCTTGACGAGCGGAACGGGGAACGACATGTCGACCGTTGCCGAGCAGTACCCGTTGCCGCTCTCGTCCGTGCACGGGTACTTCGTGCCGCAGTCGATGCGGCCCCACATGAATATCTTGCCGTTTGCGAACTTCAGGTAGCTCATGGTGGTGTTGCTGCCGAACGCCGTCGGTATCGGCAGCCCGTCGAGCTTGTCGATCAACCCGTTGTACTTCTCGATCCACTCGCCGAACGTCGTGTCGATAGCCCGCTTGAATTCGTCGAACATAGCCTATAGGTCCTTCCAGTCGTACTGCACGTATACGGAGAATTTTTCAGACGAGGCGTCCACGGAGAACTCCGCCTCAAGCACCCGCTCGGCTTTATGGGCCTCCACCGTGTCGTCGGCCCATTCGGCGACCGAGACGGCGGCGCCGCGCACGCCCTCCCACATGAGGTCTGAGGCGCGCTGGTCGCGATGGGCCGCCACGGTGTCCTGCAGGTACCTCTCGACGGTCACGTTCCCGTCCCCGAGATAGCTGTTGATGTAGACCTCGTTTCGCCCTTCGCTCAGCCACAGGTCGTTGATCTTGTAGGAGCCGGGCTGCATCCTGGCGCGCACGCCGCCCATGGAGACGATCGTCTCGCTCGCGAACTCGAACACCGGGCACACCGGCATGCGCCCGCTCTCCAACGTCACGACGATGCCGCCGGCGGCGTTCACGCGATAGGTGCGGGTCTCCTTGAGCTTGTAAGGGTCCCCCCTCACCGTCACCTTCAACCGGCACCGCCCGTCCCTCATGTAGATACGATCCTCGATGTCGAATCTGCCGAAGTACGTGTATTCCGGATCGCCTGGAACGGTATATTCGAGCCGCCTGCCGTGAATGGCGTTGGATATCCTGGTCACAAGACGCGAAACGTCCCCTTCGACATCGAAGTAGAAGACGTCCTCCCTATCGGAAAACGTCACGCCCCCGGCAGACGCGTCGGTCAAATCGATGCTCGAGTCCCCTCCCGGTATGTCGACGAAGTTGAACTTCGGCGCAGGCGGCTTCACCTCGATCGCCCTCAGGAGCCTCATGCCGTACTCGTCGTAGACCCCCAACCCGCCTATGGTCATCTGATCCATCTACCTGCTCCTCGTCGCTTCGAGGTATCCAAGCCCCTTGTCGATGTCGGCTATAAGCTCCCCGACTATGGCGCGACCGTCGATTCTCACGTAAAGCCCGATAGCCTCGAGCGCTTCGCCGACCGCCTCGGCTATGTCGTCTTTGGTGAGCATCGCTCCGGCACCGGCGGCGCCCGGGATCGAACCGTCGCTGCGGGGCGCCGGCCCGTAGTTGGCGCTGGCGTAATGGACGGAAGGAATCTCGCCGCCCACCCCGATCATCGCCGCCGTGTCGAACGTTCCGCCGGTCGCGTACCAATCGATGGCCTGCGCGGGGACGGATGCCGCAGAAACCGGCGGAGCGGCAAAAGCCATACCGGACACGCAATCGACGACCTCGCCGACCGCGCCGCTCGCCACCATCTTCGCCGCCTTGACGGCCATCGCGTCGTTCTCGCCGATGCCTACGGCCAAACCCTCGGTGAAGTATCTGCCGACTTCGCGCATGACCTTCGACGGCGAACGCTCGTCCAGCTCGGCCCGGGAAGCAGCCACGGCCGCCGCGGACACGGCGGCCGCCGCGTTGACCGCCGCCGACCGCCCCGCCGAGATGCCCTCGGCCATGCCGATGGTCATGTTGTAACCGGCCCACCAGGCGTCTCCGCTGCTGCTAGAGAAATGGTCTGCGACCTGCTTGCTCACCGTCATCGCGGCGGACACGGCGCTTCCCTGCCCGCCGCCGATGCCCTGCGCGTAGCTTTGCGCGGTCATGTTGTAGCCCGCGAACCATGCGTCGCCTGAAGCGCTGCTCATGTGGTCTGCCGACAGCTTGCTCACCGCGTCCGAGGACGCTGCGGCGGTGCCGGACGCGGCGTCCTGGCCCGACGCGTACGACTCGACGTTGGACATGCCGCCGGGCGAGCTGTCCACATCGCCCGGGTTGATCGTCCCGGCGGTGGTCAGGTTCCCGCACGCGTCGTACACGACGTCGAGGTTGTCGTTTATGCCGTCGGCGACGGACTGGTCGACCGCCGGGCCGGTCGGGGCCGTCGCGGCGGCCGCGTCGCCTGGAAGCGTCGAGATGCCGGCCAGATACGCGTTCGCCCCCGCTATGCCGCCCGACTCGTATGCGGCCACGAGCGCATCCATCGTCTCGCTGCTGGCGTTCACCAGGTCGGCGACGATGGGAGCGTACTCAGGCCCCAGCCCCGCTATGTAGTCGATGAACGCCCTCTTCGATCCTTCTCCCGCATCGGCGTACAGCGTCTTGAGATTGTCGCCCCACTCCTGCGTGACGCGCGCGTTCTCCTGCAAGTTGACGAGCATCTGGTCGAGCGTGATGTCAGATTTCTGCTCGATCTGCCCGAAGGCGTTCTGCGCCGACGAGGAGTAGTCCTCGATGCCCTTCTTGAGGTCGTCGACCGATATCCCGGCAGTGTCCATCTTGACGGCCAGGTCTTCGACCGACATGCCGCTCGCCTCGAGCATGCTCGAGAACGCGGAGTTCGACGAGGCGAACACCGAGAGCCCTTCGGCAAGCTCGGTCACTTCCTTCGACAGCTCGACCGTTTCCTCGACGGCTCCGGACGTGGCCTCGGACACCTCGTCGAGCACAGGGCCGGTTTCTTCCAGCTTGCCCAAGTAGAACTCCTGGGCGTCGGCGTTCTCGTCCATCGCCGCCGTGAGGTCTTTCTGCTTCCCCTCGAGATCGCGGTAGCCGTCGTACGCAGAGCCGAGCATCACCGTCGTGTCCCCGACCTTGATGCCGTACTCCTCCTGCGCGGCGGCCATCTCGTCGGTGACCTTCGCAAGCTCTCGCTCGTTCTCCATCTGCTGCTTGACGAGGCCGGTGTACGCCTCCTGCGCGGCCTGCGCCTCGGCGTTCCTGATCCATGCGTCGGCGTTCTTGTGCAGCTCGTCGCTCGACACGCTCAGGACGCCGTTCGCCGCGTCCACCACCGAGTACGTGGTGCCGCACACCTCGTTCAGCCCCGCCACGGACGCTTCGAGCCTCGCCTGCTCGGACGCGTTCAGGCTCGCCCTGTTGCCGTTCTCGTCGTACTTGCTCGTCAGCTCGTCGATCGCCCCGACGTACGTTTCGACCAATGCCGCGTTGGCGCCGGTCTCCTCGGCGGTCGTCTTGATTTTCCCCGCCAAGTCGGCCTGCGCTTGCAGGCATTCCTTGGCGCTCTCGGCGGCGCCGCCCTGCGCGGACGAAAGCCCTGCGGCCCCCTGCGCGGCGGCGGAATAGTCGGCCTCGGAAGCCGCCACCGCGTCGCGCAGGCCATCGGTCGCCTCCTTCGCCAGGTTCGCCTTCGCCTGGAACTCCATGAACTGGCCCACCAGCTCGCCCACCAGCACGACGGCGACCCCTATGCCGGTCGCAGCGAGCGCGCCCTTGAGCACGCGCAGGGCCGTCGAGGCGAACGTGGCCCCGGTCGCCACCGCGCCCTCGGAGGCGGCGAGGGCGGTCATGCCGCCAGCGCTGGCTTTCGAGGATGCGGTGACTATCCCCAGCACCTTTGCCGTCGTTGTCATGACGGAGCTTGCCAGCTCGGAACCCTTAACCAGCTTGGCAACCACCCCGATTATGGGCCCTACCGTCGCCACAAAGCCAAGCGCACTTGCTATAAAAAGTTGCGTTCCCGAATCGAGGTCAGAAAACCCCTCAGCAAGATCACCGATAATTCCTGCTACCTCGACTATCATCGGCGCTAGAGCGTTCCCTAGCGCGATGGAAGCGCTTTCGATGCTGCCTTCCATGTTCTCCATGGCCCACGACAGGTCGCTCTTCTGCGCCTCGGCCATCTTCTCCGCGGCGGTTGAGTCGTTCGTGGCGTCGATGTACTTGCGCAGGCCCTCGGAGCCTGATTGCAGGAGGATGGCGGCGACGCGCGACGCGTCGGAGCCGAAGATCGTCTGCAGCGCCGCGTCGCGCTGGGCGGCGGAAAGCCCTCCGAGCTTCGTTTTCAGCTCTTCCGCGATCTCCGAGACGCTGCGCATGTTGCCCTCGGAATCGCGCACCTTGAGGCCCAGATCGTCCATGCAGTCGGCGGCCTTGTCCACCGGCGCCGCGAGGCTCTGGATCATCGTCTTGAGCGACGTGCCCGCATCCGACCCCTTGACGCCGGCGTCGGAGAACAGGCCCAGAACCGCGGCGGTTTCCTGGATGCTCCACCCAACGAGGTTCGCCTGGGCGCTGCACTGGCTCATGGCCTGCGTGAGGTCGTCCACGTCCGCAGACGACGCGTTGGCGGAACCTGCGAGTGCGTTCGCTATCGCACCGGAGTCCTCAGCCGCGAGGTTGAACGCGCCCATCATCTGAACCGTGGAGTTCGCCGCGTCTGCGAGGTTGAGGCTGCCGGCCGCCGCCAAGTCCATGGCAGCCTTCAAGGCTCCGGCCTTGATCTGCGCTTCGGTCAGGCCGCCCTTGGCAAGCTCCACCATGGCCGAACCGGCCTCGGTGGCGGAGAAGATCGTGTCCGCGCCCAGCTGCAGCGCAAGCTCGCTCAGGCCGCCCATGTCCGCACCGGCGTCCCCCAGGGCGCCCTCCACTTGGCTCATGGCGTCGTTGAACTGCGCGGCGGTGCTCACCGCGCTCTTGCCTACGGCTACCAGGGGAAGCGACAGGTTGACCGTCGCGGCAGCGCCGACCGACTCCATCCTCTTGCCGAATTCGACAGCCTTATCGGTCAGCTTCCCGGTCTTGGCCGCCGCCTTGTCCGCCCCCTCGCCAACGCCGTCGAACGCGCCGTCGCCGACGGTGACAAGGGTCTTCTTGAGTTTCGCCGCCTCCGCGTCGGCCTTCGACGAGTCGAGAATCGCGCGTATCGTTACGCGCCCGTCCTCAGCCATTCGCCACCCGCTTCACAGCCTCGAACATGGACGTGGCGTAGTCGTTGGCATCGGGGGAGGCATCGCCGACCTGCTTTTTCAAGGCCCACGCCTGGCGAAGCTTCCGGAAGCGCCTGATCTCGTCCTGGTTGTACTTCGTCGATTTCGGCTCGTCCGCCGTACGGTAGTAAAGAGCTTGGCCGATAGGCGTTTCATGGGGGGCCATGCCGATCAGATGGCCGAGCTCGCGAAACGACACCTTGCGTGCGATTTCGAGAAAAGGAGTCGAGTACGCTTGCCACAGGCTCGCTTCGATGACCTCGGCGTCGCCCTCCCAGTCGATCACCTGCGCGGAGCGCTCTACGTCGTGGGAGCCGTCTATGTCGAGTCCTGCCACCTCCCATACGGCCGCGACTAGAAGCCCCCCGAGGTCGGCGAACGACTTCGCCACCGCCTCCGGGTCGGGAAACAGCAGGCGCATCGAAACGTCCTGCTTCGCCGCCGGGGAAATCTCGCCATCGCAGAACAGGGCGATCAAACGCAGCGCCGTCTCGGCGTCGTCGTACACGCGCACGGGACGCCCCTCCCATTCGAGGATGCGGCCCCTGCGCCCTTCGATGTCTATGCTAGACAGCAGCGACAGCATCACGCCCCCGGAGGTACTTCGCCGATGCGGCAAGATCGTTCGCGGCCACGGTCTCCACGACCTCGGAGAGCAGGTACACGACGAGCGGCGTGAGGGCCATGTTCACATCGGAGGCATCGGAGCCGCCGCCCACGTACTCCACGATCTCCTCGTACGCTTTCTTTCCAAGCAGCACCGATATGACGCCCTCGTACAGCTCGGCCGTCTTCGCGAGCAGGCGCTCGGCCTCCTCGTCGTCCTTGCACGAGCGAAGCCGCTCTCCAAGATCGGCGAACTCGGCCTGCTGGCGGGCGACCGCGTGCAGCTTCACCGCGATGCCCTTGTCGGTGAGGTCGAGCGTGTAAACGGGGCTGTCCTCGCTCTCGTCGAGCGCGAACGTCCGAACCGCCTTCTTCAAACCGATGATCTTGTCCATGGCGCACCGCCCTACCGCACCGCTTGAGACACCGAGGGCCGCGAGGCGGTGCGTGCCCGCGGCCCTCTGCGCCCATTCTGCGCGCGGTGTCACAAACTCCCGGCTCTATGCTCCCGGCTGTTGATCCGGATCGTTTGGCGCTTCCGGCTTGACCATGAGCACTTCCACGGGCCCGTTAAGGCTCACGCTCGAGAACATTCCGTCGATCAGGCTTGCGTGCTGGACGCCGGCGCGATCCTTCAGCTCGTCCACAAGCGCATCCGTCTCTACTTGCTTGAGATTAATCGCCGTCATTTCCTAATCCTTTCGTTTCGATTGCCAGAACACGGACTCGCTAAGAGGCAGCGGAAACCGTCACGTCGCACGACGCGTTCACGAGGGGCTTCACGGCTGATTTCACCGAAAGCTTCGTCTTGCCCGCCTTGACGCCTGTCACGTTTCCGTCGGCATCGACCGTGGCGATGGAATCGTCCTCGACGCCGTACACGAGCGCAGGGGACGAGCCGGACGGGGAGACGGTCGCGCCAGCTGCGATGGACGCGCCGACCTTCACGGTGACGGCGGAGCAAGTGACGCTCTCGGGGAACTCGTTCGCATCCCCTGCCGTGTACTGCGGCATGCCGTTGAAGTGCACCTCGAACCCGAAATCGCTCTTCGCGTTCGGGTCGCCGCCCTGCGGCTTGATGTTCGCTACGGTCACCTCGCCCTCGAGGGTCTGGCCGTCGGGAGCGATCCAGCGGAAGTCGGTCTTTCGGCCGCTGTAGTCGAGCATCAGCGACGCGATGAAGTCCTGGGCGGGGTCGCCGTACTTTCGGTGCCCCTCGAACGTGCCGACCATCTGGCCGCCGGTCACGTCGGAAGACGCCAGCCCCTCGCCGTCGTAGTAGGCGTCCTGGCTGACCTCCTCGTTCCCCTCCCACTCGACGGAGTTGATTCCCGCGCCGATGCGCTCCCATGTCTTGGACGGGCCTCCCGGCGTCGTGTTGATCAAGTAGAGGTTCGTGTAGTTCAAAGTGAATGAGATGTCGGACATCGTGTCTCCTATCTAGTGATTTCGATTCGCGCCTCGATGCGAGCCTGCCATGCGTAGAAGCCCGCCTCGTCGAGCGCCAGTTCCTGCGGCTGCGTGTACGCCTCCTGGCCGACGAACGAGTACGATCCGTTCCCGCTGTCGAGCCATGCGTCAGCGAGAAGCTCGGCGATCTCGCAGCACTCCTCCATCGCCTGCCGCTCGCTCCTGCGCCTCACGACGACCTGGTACAGGTACGAGACGGACTCGCTGCGGTCGAGGTACCTTTCCGTCACGGTCGAGGGGACGCGCCTGAGCACCACCCCCTCTTTTCCCGTGAAGGAATCGAGCCGCTTCACGTGAGCGTCGTAGCCGCGCTCGGCGAGGAGGTCTTTCGCCCTGTCGATGAGGTCGATCATCTCGCGCCTCCCGCGATCACGCGCCCTACGTGCTCGGCAAGCTCCGCCGCCCGGCCGTCGGCCTTCGCCAGCTCGTTCCAGTGCGCGCCCGTTCCTCCGGTTGACCAGTTGACGTCGCCGTCCATGTTGTAGACGCACGCCGCGTAGTCCTCCGCGTAGGTGATCTCCTCGCCGTCGACGGAAACGTTGCTGCGAAGGTCGCCGTTGTCCTTCGGCACGTAAGGCTCCATGAGGTCTCGCCAGCGCCTCGACATCTCGTCCTGCGCCGCATCCATGGCGGCATCGGAGAACATGGACTCCAAGCCGCCCAGATCGACGCTCACATCGAGCCTGGACGTCATCACGCAACCTCGATTTCCCAGTGGTGCACCGCCCCGAAGAAGCCGGGGCACGGAACGACCTTCACGACCGAGAGCTCCTCGCCGCCGATCTTCACGATCGAGCCGACCGGCGCGACGAAGCCGCCCTCGCCGTCGGTCGCCCCGGTGCTGTTGGCGGCATCGACGTACACGAGGCCCTTGCTGCCGTCGCTCAGCACGTAGCCCTTCCGAACCATCGCCATAGAGCCGTCGAAGCGCACGTGCTCGACCGTGACGGCCTCGGCGTACTCGCCGCCGTAGTCGGAATCGACCGGCACGCGCACCTCCATGGAGTCCGGAAGCAACGACAACGGGATCGGGGGCATGACGGCGCCCATCAGCGCACCCCTGCGTACAAGAGCCCGGTGCGGGAAAGCTCCCGCGCGGCGTCCTCGGTCGCGATGTCCTTGCCGGACTTCGACCCGACGCCGACGTACGAGGAATGGCTGAAAGAGCCTATCGAGAACCCGCCAGCGGGGCCGGTGCCGTACACGGCGAACGCCTCCAAAGCCGCGCACACCGCGCGCTTGTAGGCCGTCGAGCACGACTCCGGCACATCCTTGAACCCGATGAGCCAATCGACGTGGGCGACGGCGCTAGGAAGCTGCTCGTCGAACACGGCCTGCGGGGCCTTGCCCTTGTACTCGTCGCGGTAGAACGCGTAGTCAGTCGCCCAGGTCATAGATGCCGGATCACCTCCTAGGCGCTGGGGTTGCCGGCCTTGTTGACGTACATGCCGGCCGTCTTGTTCTTGAACGCGACGTTGCCGTACACCCATCGCATCTGGCACAGCCAGCCGTCGCCGTGGGTGTGCGTTCCCGCGGGGAAAAGGTAGTTGGCGGCGCGCTTGATCACGGTGCGGACGCATCCTGGCGCGATAACCGCGAAGTCGAGCCCTGCCAGGCGCGCGTCCGGGACTTGATGGACGGTGAACATGTTGTACTTGCCAACCTCGTCAGTGATGGTTCCCTCGCCCGCGAACTGGCGGTCGATGGAATCCTCGAGCGCATGCAGCGCATCCGTGGTCATGTAGAGGTCGGCGGCGGCGAAGCCGTTGTTGACCATCTGCGTCGCGGCCTTGCGAATCTCGTCCTTGACGTTCGCAGCCGTGAGCGCCTCGGTAGCCTTGGTCTTCGCCTTGGCGCCGACGTTCGAGAAGAAGTACGTGTCCAGCTCGGGCACCAGGAAAAGGCGCTCGAACTCGCTCACGGCGTTCGTCGTGCGCACGTGGCCGTCGTCGATGTCCTCAACGGCATCGACGTAGAACGCCTTCTGGCGATCCTTGTCAAGCTCGTACGCGGTGTACTTCTGCTCGACGCTTCCCTCGGTCTCGAATCGGTCGTAATCGACCGCCCCGCCGTCGAACACCAGCTCCGGAACCATGACGGTCTTCGCGTTGGCGAACTCGGCGCCCTTCACCGTGTACTTGGTGGTGAAGGAGTTGAGCTCGATCACCTTGTCGAGCGCGCTGAGGTACTCTTTGGGGAATTCAGTTGCCATTCAAATCCTCACTTCTCCGGCGGCAGCCCGGCAGCCTTCCAAGCCTTCTCCTTGCGTGCCGCCTCGTTGTCGGGCGCCCCGCTCGGCTTGACGCCGGTCGCGCCCTTCGGCTTCTCTTCCTCGAACAGGTACGGGCATTCGGCCTTGAGCTTCGCCACGTCGCCCTCGTAGTCGCCGAGCAGCGCCTTCGCGGCCTTGACGTTGCGGCACCCCGCCTTCTCGAGGCTCCATGCGGTGCGCTCCTCGCCGATCTCCGCGCGCACGCCCTCGATCTCCTTCTTGAGGTCTTCCCGCGCCTTCTCGGTCTTCGCCGACTCGTCGAGCTTCGCGGTCAATTCGGCGATCTTCTCGTTCAGCGCAGCGACCTCCTTGTCGTGGCGCTCCTTGTTGATCCCCGGCTGGCCGTGGCTGTCTGTTACGCTCTCCTCCGGCTGCTCGCTCGATACCGGTTCGGTCGGCTGCCCCTGCGCACTGGGCTGCGGCTCGACCGCCGCGCCTTCCTTCGGCTGCTCGCTCGCGCCGTTCTGGTCGTCTGCCATGTCCCTGCTCCAATCCCTAGGTTTGTTTGCGCGCTTCCCTGCGCTTTAGGCGGGCTTTTTGCGCTGGCCCAAGCACCTAGGAGTATGCGGCCCGTGTCACAAACCCATGTACCGGTCGATGAGGGCGATGGCGTCGCCCGCCCCGTAGCACACGTACGCGCACATGCCCTGCTCGCGCAGCAGGTACACCCAACGCATCTGGGCCTCGGTCGGCTTGCCGCCTTCCGCTTTCATTTCGATGTAGAGGGAGTGGTAGCGGCCACGCGCTACAGGGATACAGAGATCGGGCACGCCGGGCTTCACGCCCTGGCGCTTGAGGTTGGCCGCCTCGCGCTTGTCGCGCAACCCGCCGTTCGCGATATGAAATACCGGAATGCCTTTGAAGTCGCAGTATTCGACCACTGCTGTCTGTTCTTGCGCTTCGCTCATGAGGCGATTCTGCGCCCAGCGTCACATGTGACGGCCGCCGCAGAATGCCAGTGTCGGAAGGAGAGCGATGAAGAAGGTTGTGAGATGCCCGCGATGCGCCCTATGCGCCGCGGAGCTTCCCATCGGGTTCACGAGCGTCGAGCGCCTGTACTGCACCGATCGATGCAGGTATGTGGATGCTGACGACGGTTGCACGTTCGGCAGCCAGGGGACGCCGATGACCGGCACTAGCGCCGCGCCCGTAATCCTCGGCGGACACGAGGCCGTGCACGGTTGAGCGGCAAAAGAAAACCCGCCGGAGCGGGTTACTTTGACGCGGCCGGACTTACCGTCGCCGCGCCTCATCATGGTTGATTATACCTAGCAACTACCGCATAAAAAGACCCTTGAACATCCCGATGATGCATATGACGGCGAAGATCACGAGGATCACAAGGACAGGGAGCAGCATCATCGAGCAGCCGCAACCCTGCAACGCGTCGGCGCGCTTCATCCTGGCCGTCTTCTCAGGCTGCATGTCGTTCCCGCAGTGGGGGCACCGCTCGGCGTTGTCCGACACTTCTTTGCCGCATTCCGGGCAGATCACCAAAGCCATGCTTCCCCCTTCGTCGATGTTTTCGATCATAATACCATCAGGCAGCTGATGGATCACGTGCATTTCGGGCCGTCGCCGGAGGACGGCCCGATATTCCGAGCCCTTACGACGCTTTGCGCGCCGATACCGCCATGCTCGATTTCACGCTGTCAAGCTCGTCCACGATGCCCAGCACCGCCGCGTAAAGCACGCTCAGCGCCTTGTCGCACGGGTTCGGGCTTTCCATCAGCCCCAGGATGATCTCCTCAAGGCCCTTTGCGCTGTCCGACGCGCTGCAAACAGAGTCGTAAGGGTCGCGGTACTCTATGATCGTCGCCATTCACGCCACCTCGGTCGTCTCGAGCTGACGGGCGTTGCAATAGCGCTCGTTCATCCACCGCAGCCCCTTCGCCCTCACGCGCGCGTAGGGCTGGCGCAGCTTCTTCTCGCCAGTCATGGGGTCTTCGTACGGTTTGGGGATGTAGTTGTACAGGTAACCGCGCTCTACGGCTTTGGCGGTGGCCTTGTTGCTGCCCTTCTCGATCAACTCGTCGGCTCGCAGCAGGGCGAACAGGCGCTTCTGGCACATGTCCTTGTCAACCTGCTTCAACAGGCGCGCCGCTTCCGTGATGGTGTACGTCCCCTCGCTGTCGAGCACCTGGTCGGCGAACACCGCTTTGGGGGCCATGATGGCGATCTGCTGCTCTTTGCGCTCAAGGGAAGCCTTCGCCATGATGAGCGCACGGGCGATGGTCTGCTCCGGCGTCTCGTCCGCCCTCGTCACCATGTAGCCGCCATGCTTGTGAATGGCTGGGAGCACTTCGTGAGTTACCCAACGCTTGTACTCTTTGGCTTCGGGTTTGCGGCTCCCGAGGATCAACGAAAGAAGACCGGGGAACGTCACGCACCATACAGCCTGATCACCACCAGGGGTGTATATTGAAACTATACCCTTTTCATCTTCATCGAGACGTTTCAGCGCATCTGCGGTGTTCTTGATGTCAAGACCCCTGCATGCGTCAGAGGCAACAAACGCGCTGTCACCTTCCAGCTCGCATACTCGCAACCGACCGAACTGGGCATGGTTGAACAATTCGACATTCGATGTCATAATGTACTCGCTTTCTTGGGGCGTTTGCCCTGGTTTGATTGGAGCGTCCCTCTTGTCGCCAAACGTCGGGGGCGCTCCTACTTTTTCCCTGCGATTTCATAGTACAGCTCCGATCTGACCCTGCGCGTCTTCGTGCCCGGCAGATGGATCGCCATGTCGGGGCGAGAATCGAGAATCTTTCCGGCCTGCGTCGGCGACACGCCGATCAGCCTGCCGAAATCAGACATCGTCATCGAAGCCGGCACGCCGTTCGGGAACAGAACTTCCTCGGCTTTCATCATGTTTTCACCTCCTCGTCTCATTTTCATATTTTACAATCAATGTAATGATTTGCAATCATTTTCTTTACGGAATCAGAATTTCGCAGAACCATCTGCGCTTTCACAACGTAGAATGATTTCTGCATTAGGAGGTGCCACATGGAAAACGAAAACCAAGATGATTTCGCCCCCACAATCGACCTCGAGCTCTTCGGCATGCTCGCACGTCGGGCGAGGCTGAACCTCGGATACAGACGTGCGGAAGACTTCGTGCAGGCCATGAAGGACGTCACCGGCTTCGATATCTCGAAAGCATCGCTGTACCGGATCGAAAGCGGCAAGATGGAGCCGAGCATCAATTTCCTGATAGCCCTGAACATCATGCGAGGAAACCTTCTAACCGACACCGATCTGGTGAAGATGTGCATCCCGAAGGAGTGGAACGACTTGCAAGACTTCACGCCGCACAAGTTCGTGAAAGGCGGCCCGCTTCCATTCTGAGGAAAGCGGGGACCGACTTCACGCCGCGAACTCCCGCTTCTTCTCCACCGCCTGCTCGTAGATGCTCTCGCGGGAACGTTGACGATGGAGTATCCTCGGATGCGCCTCGACGTGCTCCGCGAGCTTCTTCTGCTGCATCCTGACGCGACGGGCGGCATCCGACGCGTCGAGGCCGTTCGCCCTCAGCGCATCCCGCTCCCGCTTCGCCTTGCGCACCTCGTTCTCGAGGCGTCGCTGCTTCGACACGGCGGCCCTGGCCTCCTCCGCCGTGCACCCCGTGCCCTCCAACGGGTCGCGGAACGCAGTCGCCGCCCCCTCGACCGTCGCGGCGATTCGATGGCCGCAGTTGTACCCGCCGATCCCGTTCACCGGGTCGCCCACTCGGCACGCGTCGCTGAACTTCGGGTAGCGCGGGTTATTCCCCGAGATCGAGTACACCTGCCCCTGCCAAGCCGCATGGCTGGGACGGGCGTTCACGGTGACGTTGACCTCGACCAGGTCGCGCCCGTACCTGGCGGCAGCCTCCAGCTCCTCGGCCATCATCGCTTGCAGGCCGGAGCTGACGATGGCCCGCCTCACGCCGACATCGACCGGGACGCGCACGGTCGTCGTGCCGCCGCCCTTCCGTCGCCGCTGGTACGCGTAGGCGGCCAATCCCTCCCTCGCCATGTCCGCCACCGCGCGGGCCATCGCCCTGTCGTGGCCCATCGTCGCGACGTCGCGCCTCGCCTGGGCCACCGCGCGGTAGTACGCGTCCTTGCACGACTCCGCCATGTTCCGTTGGATCGCCCTCACGTCGGCAAGCGCGGCGGCGGCCACCGCTGCGACGTCGATGCCCTCCTCGGCGCGCCTCGCGGCCGCAGCAGGCCCGGCGATGCGCTCGGCCTCCGTTATCGCATGCAGCAGAAGAGCGCCCGCCACGCCGCGCGACACGGCCTTGCCGATAGGCCCCCCGGCGAGCGCGACTATCGAGTTCGCCTTCGCCAAAAGCCCCACGGCGCCCATGTTGACGCTCCGCGCATCCAAGCCGCGGAGCGCGAGAAGCGACGCCCCGGCGGCGGCCAGGAGCGCCGCTTCCAGCTTGCGCGCCTCTTCCTCGCCCTCGTCTGCGGAGCGGTCGATATCCTCGTCGCTCAGCACGGCCTAGTCCTCCAGGAAGCCTTCGCGCTGGAAGCCCGGCGCGTTCGCCTTCGCGGCCGTCTCGTCCTCGCCGTACCACTTCGCGCGGTACTCCCACGCGTTCATCGTCACGCCGACCTCGGCCATGTCCTGAGCCTTCTCGGCAGCGGTGTCGGTGATGATGGAGTCGTCGAAGTTGATCGTTATCTCGCCCTCGTCCGGAAGCTCCTCGCCCAGGAACTCGCGCGCGCAGTGCAAGGCCGCATGGAACAGCTGGGCAAGAGCGCCCTCCAACAGGTTCTCGTGCTTGCGTATGTTGCGCATCAGCGCCGAGTTCTCGCTGCTCACCTCGGTGGCCGTCTTGATGCCTCCGCTCTCGTCGATGTCGAAGTACCCGATGCCGAACCCGACGAGGTCTCCGAGCACCTGCAGCGCCGTGCGCAGCGCGCGCACCTGCGCTTCGGTGCGCAGGTCGGGGGCGAACTCCTTGATCATATCGTCCGCAGACGACACTTTGCGGAAGACCACGGCGTCGTCCTTGCCGAACGGGACGGCCTGCTGCTCGCCGGTATCGTCTTTCGTAGTGTCGAACATCATGTCGCTGAGGAAGATGCGGAGCTTGCCCAATCCGATCTCGTTGAAGATCGCGTCGAACGCCAAGTCAACCGCCTGGATCGCGTCGATGGCGTTTGCGAACACGCTCTGCCCATACGGCGACATGTCCACGCACGTGTTCTCGATGGCCGGACGCACGATGGCGAACGTCGGCGTCGCGCATTTCGTCGGAAGGTCGGGGATGACGCCGTCCACCTCCACCTCGTTGCCGTCGGAATCGAAGAAGGCGGTTTTGATATGGTACTCGCCGCCGTCGATCACGTGCATCTGAACCTGGTCGAGGCGCTTGCCGCCTTTGGACGCCTTGGTGCAGAACGCGCACTCGGTCACGCCGTCGTCGTCCCACGACAGGGGCAGCACCATTCGCGCGTCGTAGCGCCTCAGCCTCATGTCGCGATTCGCGGTGTCGATCCAGACCGCCCACGCCGCGGTGCCCATCGCGAACGCCCGCTGGACGTTGCCCTGCCCGAGGGCGTAGAAGTTCTCGCGCTCGAGGTACCTGCACAGCCAATCGGTGCAAGCCTGCTCGCCGCAGTTCGGCACGGTGTTGTCGTTGAGCAGCAGCGATGCCCATTCCTCGGCCACCCTGTTGGCAGGATGCATCGACCGGCGGTGCACCTTGTAGCGGCGCCCGTTGGCATCCTTGTCGTCGTAGTCGTAGAAGTCTCCGTCAGCGCGCATCCAGCCGTACCATTGGTTGATATAGCCGGTCATCGCGTCGCCGGCCGCCTCGTACCCGGCCTTCGCCACGTAATCCCTCACATGCTGAGGGATGCTGTACACGATATCGTCTGCCATCATCGGCCCCTTCTCACGTCTTCCATCACCGAGTACCTGACGGCGTCGATGCTATGGTCGTTGCCGTCCGGTATCTCGTCGATCCACTCGTCGTTGCGGTCGCGCTGGAACTCCTTTAGGCTGAACTCCTCGAACGTCAGCGGGCAGCGATGCGGGTCTATGGCGATCTCGCGCAGGCCCGCCAGCCAGTGGTACGACAGGTCGCGCATGTTGCCTTTGCGCGCCGGCCTCGCCTTGATGCCGAACTTCCGGCGGTACGTCGCCATCTGCTGCTTTCCGTCGGCCGTGTCGTCGCACCACACGGTCTGGCTGTGGAACGCGGGCTCGCCGCCCTCCTCGTCGGGGTACGTCAGCGCATCGAACACTATGCGCCCCGTGTCACGAGCCTCCTTGCGGTGCGCGCTGCGCTCGTCGAACACGATCAGCGTGCGCTCGGAGAGCACCAGGTTCGAGCGCACGAACCTCCACGGGTCGGGGAACCATCCCCAGTCGGCCCCGTTGCGGAAGTGCTCGAACCCCCGTATCTCATCGTCGGTCACCCTGCGCTCCACGATGTTGTCGAACACGTTGCCGCCGGTGCCGGTGATCTCGCCGAGCATCTCCCACTTGTACGCCGTCGGGTTGGTCGCCTCGAGCCACTCGGCCTCCTCGACGAACGGCGCTCCCAACCACTCCATGCGCCCGCTCTCCAGCACGTCCAGGTACGTGCTGTGGTGCACGACGGCGCCGGGCTTGCGCTGCATCTCCAACGCCTGCTTGTTGACCCACGACCAAAGTGTCTTGGGCGGGTTGTAGCTGTAGAACGTCCAGAACATCGAGCCGCCGCGCTTGAGCGACTTGAGGGCCGACTGCACGTGCTCCCAACCGCCGAACTGGTCAAGCTCCTCGAACCATTGGACGGCGCAGTACCCGGTGACGAACTTCACGCCCTTGACCTTGAGCGGGTCGTCCATGCCGCGGAAGGCTATCTTCTGCCCGGTCGGCTTGTAGGTGATCTCCATGGGGCTCACGCTCGCCTTGAAGTACGCCTCCAACCCCAGAGCGCCGATGGCCCACAGCATCTGGGAGAAAACCGTGTCGCGCAGGGTGTTGCTGAACCTGCGAAGGATCACCGCGTTCACCCACGGGAACGTCACAACGAGCATGATGACGCACACGCTGATGAAGCTCGACTTGGTGGAGCCTCGGCCCCCCTTCATCCAGTACTCAGAGTGGCCGTGATCCATGACGTCGGAGAACAGCGCGTCGAACGCCCGGATGACGAGGGCCGCGACGTTGAGCCTAGGCATCGATCTCGTCGCGGTCGAAGTAGAACCTAGGGGCAGCGTCAACGTTGACCTCGGTGGTCGGCTCGTCCCTCTGGTCGAGGTGCTGCTTGCCGAGCCAGATGAGCATGGTGCGGTCGCCGCTCATCGCCTTGCGGAACTGCTCGCGGCGAAGGCTCATGCGCCCGTTCGCGCTGAACTTTTTGAAAGCGTCCGAAAAACTTACCTTCTTTGCCGTTCCGCGCCGCTTATGCCCGGTGATCTCCTCGTACAAGTGATCGTTGATGAGACGTACCAGCGTGTCGCTGTTCACGCCCATTATCGAACAGATGTCCTCCTCGGTGTTGAACTGGGAGCACAGGCTCTTGAACAGCTGCTTGTCCTTCTCGCTCCACACGATCTTCGGCCGTCCCCCCGGATGCCTAGCCATGCTTCGCCCATTTCTCGTGCAGCACCTTCGGGACCAGCTTGCGCCAGTTGACCTTGTGGTGGTACCTCCCGAACCTGATGACCAGCTGCGTAGCGTTCGGGGCAACCAGCACCGGGTACGCGCTCTTTCGCACCGTCCCCTCGGCCTTGTAGATGTCCGTCATACCGCCAGCCTCGGCCTGGGTCGGCATCGGGTGCAGGCTCATGTGCTTCAAGCTCATCTCGTAGCCGCCCCTGCGGTACGTCTCGATGGCGTTGATCAGGTCGTCGTTCATGCGGCCTCGCCATACGGTGAACAGGTCGGTCGTGGAGGGGAGGTTGTGTGCGTTGAACACCCGCGAGCCGAAGCACTTCGCCTTGTTAGGGTACGCCTCGCTCGACAGCTGGAACCCAGCGTTCTGCAACCCTGCGCTGTAGCCGAACTCGGCGATCTTGAGCATCTCGGCTTCGAGCACCGCACCGTCCTTTATTCGCACGTTCTTGGTGCACTCGGCGTTGACGCGCCAGAAACTTTCATAATCGTCATCGAGCTGCCAGTGCCTCAGCTCGCCCCTGGCCTCGCTGATGGCCCGCGTGGCGTTTCGCACCGGCACGGCACCGCTCGGCATCGTGTCGAACCCGAAGTTGTCGAGCGTGTCTGTTCTCGTGATCTCGTCGGCCCAGTCGAACACCAGCACGTGCTCTCCCCAGTTGTCGCGGTACTCGTCCAACCGGTCGTCGTTCGTGCCGCACACGATGAACCACTGGCCCGGGTAACCGAGCTTCGTGAGCGTCTCGGCTGTCTTGCAATCGGGCCTGCCCTTGCTGATGATGTAGACGGTGTTGAGCTTCTCCAGCGCCTCTGCCCTATCCACGGCGCCACCTATCGCTCAACACCATCGGGGTGCGGTCAATCACGATACCCCCC
>PPYE01433241.1_pt1 | contig 19915 bp, 19 predicted proteins | sample 1559881 | NCBI WGS metagenome assembly PPYE01 (sample SAMN08240022, study PRJNA423297) | Human gut metagenome, whole genome shotgun sequencing project. | reverse complement strand
AGAGGTTGGCGGAGATGGTGAAACAGACGGTGCACTCCCCCGCTTCAAAGGCCTTGGCAAAGGCCGCCGGGGACGGGCAGGCGGAGGAGGAAGCGGCTTTTTCCTCTGCCATAGCCGTCAGCATTTCCGGAACGGAAAGTTCATCATTGTCCAAAAACTCCTGTCCGCCCACCTGGATCCGCAGGGGAACCGACTCAAAACGCACGGTTTCGCTGGAAAAAGACGCCATCCGAAGGTCACAGCTGCTGTCACTCACAATATTCCACATCATATAGCATTCTCCGTAATCTGGTATTGCATACCATATTTTCTTTATGATAATACGTCATGACACCTTTGTCAATGCGAAAGACGTCCCCGGTAGGAAATTCACTGTTTCTTCACAGAATGGTCCGATTTTTCCGGACTTGACACTCCGGCTCCGGCATGATATCCTATGATAGTTCTGAAAAGAAACTGTTTTTATTGAAACTTTCGGAGGTCTGGCATGTCTATCAGCTACGCCCAGCTGGCCCATTTCTCCCGGCAGTTCCGAACCCACTATGACCGGCAGTTTCTCCCCTTTCTGGAGCGATGGAACCTCTCCATGCGGGAGGTTCATGTACTGCTGTTTCTGGTGAATAACCCGGAGCTGGATACCGCCCGGGATGTGGTGGTATACCGGGGGCTCTCAAAATCCCAGGTGTCCCAGGCGGTGGACATCCTGTGCCGCCGGGGCTTCCTCTCCCGGAAAGCGGACGCGGAAGACCGCCGGGTGGTCCATCTGGCCATCACGGATCAAGGTGCGCTTCCGGCCCGGGAGGCCCAGCGCCTGCAGGCTCTTTGCGGGCAGCGGCTGTTGGAGGGCCTGACCCCCCAGGAGCAGCGGGAGTTTTTGCGCCTGTTGGAAACAGTGTTTGAAAATACGGACGCCCTGGCGGAAAGGAGTTTGGATCGTGAACCGTAAAAATGTGGACCTGGGCACCGGCCCGGTGGGAAAGCTGCTGTTCTCCCTGGCTTTGCCCACTATTACCTCCCAGATCGTCAACATGCTCTATAACCTGGTGGACCGGGTGTACATCGGCCACATGCAGCCGGTGGAGACTGTGGGCAAGCTGGCCCTCACGGGTGTGGGCGTGTGCCTGCCGGTCATCATGGTGATCTCCGCCTTTGCCGCGCTGGTAGGCATGGGCGGCGCTCCCCGCGCCTCCATTGAGGAGGGCCGGGGCAATATTTCGGAATCCGAGCGCATCATGGGCAACTGCTTTACCCTGCTGATCGTCATTTCCGTGGTGCTGACGGTGTTCTTCCAGTTCTTCTCGGAGCCGCTGCTGCTGATCTTCGGCGCCAGTGAGGCCACCATCGGCTACGCCATGGACTACATGCGCATCTACTGCCTGGGCACGCTTTTCGTGCAGCTGACCCTAGGGATGAACGCCTACATCACCGCCCAGGGCTTCACCACCGTGGGTATGAAGACCGTTCTCATCGGCGCGGGCCTCAACACCGTGCTGGATCCCATTTTCATCTTCGCCTTCGACATGGGCGTCCAGGGTGCCGCCCTGGCCACCATTCTCTCTCAAGCGGTCTCCGCCGCGTGGGTACTGCGCTTTCTCACCAGCAGCCGCACCAAGTGGCACCTGCGCAAACAGTACCTGCGCCCCCGGCGCAAGGTGGTGCTGCCCTGCCTGGCCCTGGGCCTGTCCCCCTTTATCATGCAGTCCACGGAGAGCCTCATCGCCATCTGCTTCAACGCCTCCCTGCTCAAATACGGCGGCGATACCGCCGTAGGCGCCATGACCATCCTCACCAGCATCATGCAGTTTGCCATGATGCCCCTCCAGGGTCTCACACAAGGCGCCCAGCCCATCGTCAGCTACAACTTCGGCGCCCACAATCCCCAGCGGGTACGGGATGCCTTCCGGTGCCTGCTGCGGGCCTGCGTGATCTACTCCATGGGACTGTGGATCCTGGTGCAGCTGTTCCCCCGGATGTTCATTCTGATTTTCAACAACAGCCCCCAGCTGGTGGATTACGCCGTCTGGGCGCTGCGGATCTACATGGGTGCCACCGGCATCTTCGGCATCCAGATCGCCTGCCAGCAGACCTTCATCGCCCTGGGCAACGCCAAGACCTCACTGTTCCTGGCGGTGCTGCGCAAGATCATCCTGCTGATCCCCCTTATTTATATTCTCCCCCACTTCTTCGCCGACAAGGCCTTTGCCGTGTTTCTGGCGGAGCCGGTGGCAGACCTGCTGGCGGTCATCACCACTGCCTCCATGTTCTCCTACCAGTTCAGGCGGGCCATGGCAAAGCTGGAGGCGGAAACAACCACATAAGAGAAGTTTCATCCACGGAAAGAGAAAAGGGAACGCCCGCCGGGCGTTCCCTTTTTGTCTTTTCACGCTGGTGCCGGCAATCTCATGCCTCCAGTTCCCGGATGAGGTTCACCATTTCAATGGCCCCCTGAGCACACTCGGCACCCTTGTTGCCGGCCTTGGTGCCGGCCCGCTCGATGGCCTGCTCGATGGTGTCGGTGGTGAGAACGCCGAACATCACGGGCACGTCACTGGCCAGGGCCACGTTGGCCACGCCCTTGGAGACCTCGCTGCACACGTAGTCATAGTGGTTGGTGCTGCCCCGGATGACGGCGCCCAGAGCGATGACAGCGTCGTACTTGCCGCTCTTGGCCATCTTGGAGGCGATCAGCGGGATCTCGAAAGCGCCGGGCACCCAAGCCACGGCAATGTCCTCCTCCCGCACACCGTGACGCACCAAGACATCCTCGCAGCCGCTGAGGAGCTTGGAGACGATGAACTCATTGAACCGGGCGGCCACAATGCCCACACGGATGTCCTGGGATACCAGTTTTCCCTCAAAGCATTTCATAAAAAATTGTTCCTCCTTATTCGATATGTAATGGTTCTCAGTAGTTCAGGATATGGCCCATCCGGTTCTGCTTGGTGCGCAGATAGAACAGGTCCTCCGCCGTAGCGGCCATCTGGATGGGCACCCGCTCCACGATCTCCAGGCCGAAGTCCGAAAGCTGGTAGACCTTGTCAGGATTGTTGGTAAGGAGCCGCATGGTGCGCACCCCCAGATCCCGCAGGATCTGGGCGCCGGTCCAGTACTCCCGCAGATCCGGCGCAAAACCCAGCTTCACGTTGGCGTCCACCGTATCATAGCCCTGCTCCTGGAGAGTGTAGGCCTTGAGCTTGTTGATGAGGCCAATGCCCCGGCCCTCCTGGCGCATGTACAGCAGCACGCCCCGGCCCTCCGCCTCGATCTGGCGCATGGCTGCGGCAAGCTGCTCTCCGCAGTCGCAGCGCCGGGAGCCGAAGACGTCGCCGGTGAGGCACTCCGAGTGGACCCGGCACAGGACGTTCTCCCCGTCGCCGATGTCCCCCTTCACCAGGGCCACGTGGTGCTCGCCGGTGAGGTCATTGCTGTATCCGTAGATCTGAAAGTCTCCGTACCGAGTGGGCATCTTGGCCACAGCCTCGCGCACCACGTGCTTGTCATGGCGGCGGCAGTAGTCCTGCAGGGCCTTGATGGTGAGGACCTTCAGTCCCCACTCCTGGGCTTTTTCCAGAAGCTCCGTGGTACGCATCATGGTACCATCGTCCCGCATGATCTCGCAGCACAGTCCGCATTGGGTCAGTCCCGCCAGGCGGCACAGATCCACCGTGGCCTCCGTGTGGCCGTTGCGCACCAGTACGCCGCCCCGCCGGGCAACCAGGGGAAACACATGCCCCGGCCGCCGCAGATCCTCCGGTCGGGTGGCGGGATCCACGCACATCCGGCAGGTATAGGCCCGCTCCTCCGCCGAGATGCCGGTGGTGGTATTCACATGGTCGATGGACACGGTAAAGGCGGTGCAGTGGTTGTCGGTATTGACCTTCACCATCTGCTCCAGGCCCAACCGGTCCGCCACCTCCGCACTCATGGGGGTGCAGATGAGGCCCTTGGCGTGGACCGCCATGAAGTTGACGTTCTCCGTGGTGGCCGCAGCAGTTTTTCCACATATTTTCCAATGATGTCCGTCTCCAGATTGACGGTGTCTCCTGCGTGCTTGCGTCCCAGGAGGGTCACCTCCGCCGTGTGGGGGATGACAGAGACGGAGAACCGGTCCGCCTCCACAGAGGCCACCGTCAGGCTGATGCCGTCGATGGCGATGGAGCCTTTCTCCACCACGTACCGCAGCAGCTGGGGGGAGGCGGAGATGGTGTACCACACGGCGTTGCCGTCCCTGCGCAGGTTTGTGATGGTGCCCACGCCGTCGATATGGCCGGAGACGATGTGGCCGCCGAAGCGTCCGTCCGCCGCCATGGCCCGCTCCAGGTTCACCCGGCTGCCGGTGCCCTGGCTGCCCAGAGCGGAGCGGTCCAGCGTCTCGTGCATCACGTCGGCGGTAAAGCCGCCGTCATCCAGGCTGGTGACCGTCAGGCACACGCCGTTGACCGCCACACTGTCGCCGATTTTCAACCCCGGCAGAATCTCCCGGGCCCCGATGGACAGCACGGCCCAGCAGCCGCCCCGCTTCACAGCCCGGACGGTGCCCAGTTCTTCAACGATCCCCGTGAACATCCGCGTCCACCTCGCTTTCCAGCAAGAAATCCTCTCCCAGGGGGATGACGGTGGTGTTTTTCAGCCGGACGGCCTCATCCGGCACCGCCACGCCTATGCCGCCCACTGGGGAGGGTGCCGCCTTTCCCCCGAATAGCTTGGGGGCGATGTAAGCCTGCACCCGCTTCACGATGCCGCTCTCCAGCGCCGCCCAGTTGAGGGTGCCGCCGCCCTCCAGCAGCACGCTGTCGATCTGCTCCGCGCCCAGGCGCTCCATCAGGGCGGCGAGATCCACATGGCCGTCCCGCTGCGGCAGGTCCCACACCCGGCAGCCCGCCGTCTCCAGTGCCGCCGCCCGCTCCGGCAGGGGATCGCAGGCGGCCAGGATGGTGGGGATCTCCCGGGCGGTGCGGACGATCTGACTGTCCAGCGGCGTCCGCAGGTGGGTATCGCAGACGATCCGCAGGGGATTTTTCCCTCCCTCCATCCGGCAGTTCAGGAGGGGATCGTCCCGGAGCACCGTTCCCACGCCGCATAGAATGGCCGCATAACGGTGGCGGTCCTGATGCACCCGCTGCCGGGCTGCCTCCCCGGTGATCCACCGGGAAGCGCCGGTATGGGTGGCGATCTTGCCGTCCATGGTCATGGCGTACTTCATCACCACATAGGGCCGCCGGGTCTGGATGTAATGGAAAAACACCCGGTTCAACGCGTCGCAGGCCGCCCTTTCCACCCCGGTCTCCACCGTGATGCCGTGCTCACGCAAAAATGCCAGGCCCTTCCCCGCCACCAGGGGATTGGGGTCGTCAGAGCCCACCACCACGCGGGTGATGCCCGCCTCCAGGATGGCCTGGGTGCAGGGGGGCTGCTTGCCGTAATGGCAGCAGGGCTCCAACGTGACATACAGCGTGGCTCCGGCCGGGGATTCCGTGCAGTTTGCCAGGGCGTCCCGCTCCGCGTGGAGATCACCGTAGCGGTGGTGCCACCCCTGTCCGATGATGCGCCCGTCCTTGACGATCACCGCACCCACCATGGGATTGGGGGAGGTCCACCCTGCTCCCCGCTCCGCCAGTTCCAGAGCCAGGCGCATATACTCCCAGTCGTTCATACTTGCCTCCCAGCAAAGAAAAAATGCCTTGAACGGACGGTTCAAGGCATCATGAAACGCTGGCGGGCCCGCGCCCGACGGAAAAGACAAAACCCCGGAATGTATCAACATTCCAGGGCGCTTCCATGGGCGCAGGCGCTTTTGGCTCCCGCGTACACACGATCTTCTTTCATCCAGACTGTACTGTCGGCTTCGGAATCGCACCGAATCATGCCTTGCGGCTCGTGGGCTGTACCACCGGTGGGGAATTGCACCCCGCCCTGAAGATCCTGATTCAATTAACGCAAGTATACCCCCCATGGGACGCATTGTCAATGCCCATTTCCCCCGCCGGGCGTCGGTAGGGAGAAAGGGGCCGTCAGAGCTCCGTGGCAGCCGGGTGCTTCTCCGCCGGGCTGCGGCCTGGCCGGGTATAGAGCAGCGTGGCCAGAACCACCGGAAGGAACGGTATCCTGCCGGGGATAAGCCCGAGGCCGTTAAACGTATCAGCATAAACGCCAAACACAGGCGGAGGTAAGGAAAAAGCTGTAGAAGCACACCTCCGACACCTGCAAATCTCTACAAAGATTGATTGAGGCGTGAAAAAATGCATCTTGGCAAGGAGCGGAGCGTAGGGTTCGCTGCTACCATCAGCCAATGCTTCACGCCGCCCCGGAACACGGTAGGACTGTCATATTGGCAGAAAGACGGGACACCAGCCCGGTACCGTCAGTGGATTGCGGTGAGAATAGCCCGTAAAAACTGTGCGCAGGCAGTGTTTTTCCGCCCCAAACCGAACATATTTTTAGAGCAAATTCTTCCCGATTTATACTTTTTATAAAAGGTTTCCTTACAGCATGGCGATCAATTCCGCTTTTCAGGGCCCCGGCACCATGGCGCAAAAGGCGTCCGCCCCTTGACAGCCCAGCAGTGTGGCCAGGATGGCCAAAAAGCGGGTCTTATCGTCCAGTTTGCTCTCCCGAATCACCTCATCAAAGGCGAAGTTGGAAAACAGCGTGGAAAATTCCGGATCGCTCGGGTCCAGCCCAAAGGGATCCCGGGCAAACCGCTCCTCACCGTAGGCCCTCCACCCACCGGGCCACCTCCTCCTGGTCGGCCCCGGCGTCAAAGCGCCGGCCGGACAGCCAGTTGGCATCAGGAGCCAGGGCCTGGATGTCGCTGAGGCTGCCGCCGATGCCGCTGGAGCCGGAGGTGCAGAAGGGTACAATGGTCACTCCTGTAAAGTCGTAGCTCTCCAGGAAGGTGTGGATGATCTTAGGGGCCTGGCCCCACCAGATGGGGTAGCCCAGGAACACCACATCGTAATCCCCCGGGTTTTCCAGCGTCCCGGAAATGGCTGGACGGGCATCCGGATCGTTCTGCTCCCGGTTGGCACGGCAATCGCTGTTGCTGTAGTTCAGGTCTTCCCTGGTGTAAGGCTCTTCGGGGACGATCTCATAGAGGTCAGCATCCAAAACCGTCTGGATGTGCCGGGCAATGCCCTCTGTATTGCCGGTGGCGGAAAAGCAGGCCACCAGCACATTGGGTTCCCCGTTGGCAGCGGAATTGCTCCCGTCCTGCGAGGAGGAAGCGGGGGGCGTGGACTGTGACTGTTCCGAGCCCATCTGGGCACCGGTTCCTCCGCAGGCCGCCAAGGCACAAGCCAGGGCCAAAGCAGTCAGCAGTGCAAAAATTCGTTTCATGCTTCGATGCCTCCTGTTCTTCTGTGTGATCTTCGGATCTCATGCCGCAGGTAATCCAGCCGCTGGAGCTGATGCTCCTTGAAGTGGATCTCATCCAAAGCGGCGCTGCGCTTTTCTTCCAACATGCGCAGCCGCTGGGCACCGGAGGGCTCTCCTTCCAGCAGAAGCCGCATATAGACTTCCACCTCCTCTGTGGTGAACCCGATATCATGGAGGGTCATGATGGTACTCAGACGCTCCAGATCGGTGTCATCGTACTGCCAGTCACCCATTACCTTTTTGACCGCCCCGCACAGTCCCCAACTCTCATATTCCCGCAGAATATGCATGGGGATCTGATAGCGCTCACTTGCCTCCTGGATCGTCATATCACAGCCTCCAAAACCAAAAATGCAGGTGTCCTCCTGGGGACACCTGCATTCTAAAGCAGTTTTCAATCCATGTCTAATGCTTATTTCATTTCTATAAGAATGCCTATTCAGCATTTTTGATGTGCTGGTGAAAGGCTTCTACCGCAGGAGTAAGAATCTGATCCTTTTTCCAAACCAATACGGTCCCTGTTTCCATTCTCGGCGAGAGCGGAAGAAAACGCAGATCATCAAACGCCGTATTTAAGTCGAAGCACAAAGCCGTCCCTACTCCACAGCGTACCATATTGGCCGCATTCAAAACCAAGTTGAAGGTGGCCGCTATCTGCAATTTTTCCCACCGTTCCCCAAACCAGCTGGCCAGTTCCCGTTGGACAATTTCCCGTCCGCTGATCAGCAGCGGAACATCCTCCAGATCCTGGGGCGTCACAGCTTCCATGGCAGCCAGGGGAGAGTCTGCCCGAACCAATACGCCCCAGAGATCTTTTTCCCGCATCCGGCAAAAAGCATATTTTCCCACGTCGACCGGTTCGGTCAAAAGACCCATGTCCAGGATACCCATATCCAGCCGTTCTTTCACATCATCGGCATTGGCGCTGAAAATGCGAAACGTCACCTTTGGATAAAGCGTGCGGAATGAGACCATTGCCCGAGACAAAAAGGACATGCTTCGCGTTTCCCCCGCCCCTATGGAAATCTCCCCCATAAGCTCCGTTTCCCGGCAAGCGAATTCGCGTTCCGTCTTTTCCGCCAGATCCACCAATTCCTGGGCCCGGCGACGCAGCAGCATCCCTTCATCCGTCAGAACGATATGATACCGGCTGCGGTGAAAGAGCTGCACCCCCAGCTCCTCTTCCAGCTGCATCAACTGCCGGGAAAGGGTGGGCTGGGTCAAATGGAGCAGGGCCGCCGCCCTGGTGATGTTCTCCTCCCGGGCCACCGCCAGAAAATATTTCAAAACCCGAAGTTCCATCCGCAGCCCCCCTTTCCTCCATGCTACCACCCCTGCCTTCTGAAAGCAAGATAAAAATGCTTTCCAAGAATGTCTGTATATTAAAAATGAGCATTTTACATTTTTAGATCGTGGACTTACAATGAGGGCAAAGGAGGAAACCATGATGCGTATTTTGATGATTGAGAGCAGTCCCCATAAGCACGGCTCCTCCAATCTGTTGGCTGAGCGGTTTATGGAGGGAGCGAAAGAGGCGGGGCACCAGACAGAGGTATTTGACGCCGCCCGGGCCAATCTCCATCCCTGTCTTGGCTGTGACGCCTGCGGCATGGCGGGGCCCTGCGTGCAGAAGGATGACATGGCGGCCCTTCGGGACAAGCTCCTGGAGACGGATATGCTGGTATTTGTCACGCCGCTCTACTATTTTGGCATGTCCGCCCAGTTGAAAATGGTCATTGACCGATTTTACAGCTTCACCGGCAAGCTCTCTTCCCGCAAGCTGAAAACGGCCCTCATCGCCGCTGCCTGGGACAGCAACGACTGGACCATGCAGGATCTGTCCGCCCATTATCAGACCCTGTGCCGGTATATGAACTTCCGGGATCAGGGCATGATCCTGGGAACCGGCTGCGGCTCGGTATCCATGACAAAACGAAGCCCATTTTTGAACCAGGCCTATGAACTGGGAAAATCCCTGAAGGGATAAGGAGGTTATTTTATGAACGCATTGGTTGCTTATTTCTCTGCCAGCGGTAACACAGCAAAGGCGGCAAAGGTTCTGGCAAAGGCCGCAGGGGCGGATCTCTATGAGATCAAACCCGCGGTCCCCTATACCGGTGCCGATCTCAACTGGATGGACAAGCGCTCCCGCAGCAGCGTGGAGATGAACGACAAGAACTCCCGTCCCGCCCTGGCCGATACCGACGCCCCTGTGGCTGAACATGATGTGATATTTCTGGGCTTCCCCATCTGGTGGTATACGGCTCCCACCATCATCAACACTTTCCTGGAGCGCTACAATTTTTCCGGCAAAACCATCGTCCTCTTTGCCACCTCCGGCGGAAGCAGCCTGGGCAGCACGGCCGCAGCCCTGCAAAGCAGCGCTCCCGGCGCCAGGATCCTGGACGGCCGGCTGCTCAACGGGCGGCTGAACGAAGGGGATCTGAAGGCATGGGTGTCCGGGCTGAAACTCTGAGGTAAATGGATATGAAGTACACAAAACTGGGCAATTCCGATCTGGATGTCTCCCGCATCTGTATGGGCTGCATGGGATTTGGAGATGCCCAAAACGGCCAGCACTCCTGGACCATTGACGAGGCCCACTCCCGGGAGATTATCCGACGGGGCCTGGAGCTGGGGGTCAACTTCTTCGACACCGCCATCGCGTACCAGAGCGGAACCAGCGAGCAGTATGTAGGCCGGGCCCTCCGGGACTTTGCCCAGCGGGATCAGGTCGTGGTGGCTACCAAGTTTCTTCCCCGTACCAACGAAGAGATCGAAGCGGGGATCAGCGGTCAGGAGCATATCCGGCGAATGCTGGACAAGAGCCTGCAAAATTTGGGGATGGACTATGTGGATCTCTACATCTATCACATGTGGGATCACCAGACGCCCCTTTATGACATCATGGAGGGGCTGAACGATGCCGTGAAGGCGGGCAAAGCCCGGTATATCGGCATCTCCAACTGCTTTGCCTGGCAGCTCTGCAAGGCAAACGCCCTGGCAGAGCGGGAGGGCTTTGCCAAATTCGTCTCTGTCCAGGGGCACTACAACCTGATCTTCCGGGAGGAGGAGCGGGAGATGGCACCCTACTGCCGGGAAGAGAACATTGCCATGACCCCCTACAGTGCTTTGGCAGGCGGAAGACTGTCCAAGCATCCCGGGGAGACCTCCAAGCGGCTCCGGGAGGACAGCTACGCCCAGCTGAAGTACGGCGCAGCACAGGATCTGGATGCCCCCATTCTGGCCCGGGTGGCGGAGCTGGCCGACCGCCGGGGCGTGTCCATGACGGAAATTTCCCTGGCATGGCTGCTGACAAACGTCACAGCCCCGGTAGTGGGAGCCACCAAACTCTCCCACATCGAAGGGGCGGCCAAAGCGGTGGATCTTACCCTGACGGCAGAGGAGTGCGCTTATCTGGAGGAACTCTATACGCCCCATCCGCTGGTGGGCGTCATGGCCCAGAATACGGCTGCGGCAGCAAACAGGAATCACGTCTGGTCCACCGGCAATCAGGCCATCTGAACCATAAAAACAAGCAAATATGACATAGTATTCTCTGCGGAGGCATTGCAAATATGGTTTTGATAACAGAAGCCGGTGGTAAAGCGGGAAACTCTTCTCTGCAGGCGCTGTCCTCCAAAGGAATCTCCACCTGCGCTTGAATTCACCGGAATGCTCAAAAAGGAGCTGTGTTGGCAGCAGAAGCCTCATAGGTACATGGCTTTGCGGGAAAATGCCGTTGAGGCCATAATAGGACCGTCTGTTTGATTTGCAATGCGGCCAACCCACAGAAGAATGAAATCGGAGTGCTTCTAATTGAGGCAGCGGCAGCATCCCGCATCTATGTAGTATTCTCATCAATAACATGGTGCGAAGACGGCGTGTCGGAAGGGATTCCTGATAGGGCGATCCAAACAGATATTATAGATCAGATGTTTCTTATCCAAAAAATGATACAAAAAGATCCGGCGTGATACGCCGGATCTTTTTGCATATCTAATATGGATATTTTTACAAGAGGCTTTTCTCCGCATCGTTTCAACAAAGCACCGGCTATCATGCCTTTAAGATCGATAATCATATCCTCCCCCTTGCACCTGTGATATGAATGGCAATGAACCAACGAAAGCTGACACTTGCAGGGTGACTGTCGGCCCATCAATAAGTTGAATGCGCATATCCGGATATAAAAACAGCTGATTGCAGCTGGTTTTATATCATATAAACCGTAGCGGGGTATCCAGTTCTACTGATCAGCCTACACGGAAAAGCGGAAATCTGCAACAAAAAACACCCGAAATCCAAAGATTTCAGGTGTTTTCTGGAGCTGCTGGGCGGATTCGAACCGCCGACCTCATCCTTACCAACTGATTGGGCGGGTGAGGTTTGCTGCTTTCCGGGCCTTTTGTGCCCTCTTTTATCCGGATCGCCGTGCTCTCCGGCACTCTTTCGTCCATTGGTTCCGTTGTCTCATTTCCCCGTGTGGGTCACGGTGTGGGTCAGGGCTGAAGTTCCTTAAAGTTTGCGCCACAATAAACAATAATAAGTGAAAAATCACCTTCGCTATAGTGAATTGATTTATACCCGATACTACTAAAACTGCATCCCGTGTTTTAACATAATGCTACAACTTTGTTCAATATTCAAAGGTATTTTTTGACTATTGCTTCTTTCTCAGCTTTTATCTCACTCAAGCGACTCTTCAAACGGATTATCTCCTCTTCGTATTTTAAAATCTGCACCACAATTTTCCTTTGTTCTTCAAGAGATGGAATTGGGATTTGATAATCCAAAACCTTCTTTTTATCTGCTCTTGGCATTTTTACATTACTTCCGATGTTTTGCATCTCATACTCAAAGAATCGATCTGACGATGTATGCAGAAACACATATTCAGGAAGTGCAATCGCTCTGTCGACCTGCAAAACTAAAACATCCCCAGAACTACCGCCGTCATTGTCTGCTAACCATGCCTTTTTCAAATAAGGCCGAATATTAGAAAGTAAAATGTCTTTTGGATGGTATGCTATCGCTGTTCCAGAAGAAGGCACATAATCTGACGGTCGCTTTCCACCAACATCAGCGAGCAGATTGTCTACCCCAACGTAGGTATCCCTTGTAAGAGTACTTGTATCAATACGATCTGTCGCATAATGAGCAACTTTTCTTAATTTATCAAGACTCCCTACTTTGCGATAACACTCTTCAGCCAAAGCCATCCTTTGCGCTTTTATCTGGCTTACTTGTTCACCTAATGCTTGTGCTTCGTTTTCTACTCGTTTAAATTCATCAACAATCGCTTGCTGAATATCCAATGGAGGCAACGGAATTTCCACCTCTGATACCTGCGGTACTGTTAGTTGCGGAGTCGATTTTCCGAATCGAGATATTTCTGTTAATGAAACCGCAATCTCTAAATATTTAGGCAATATAACATCAAGGCGCGGTATCAAAACAAGCAACCTAACAATTGGATAAAACGGTTCCTCTCGTAATTTTGCAAAACCAATAGTTCCCCTTGCTGAAACAGTTACTGTACCAGCATCTGCCTTCGCTTGATTTGTGTATCCATAGAGTCCATTTCTTTCGATCCCATTAGAATAAATTGGAATCTTGTATTGATCTGATTTCACTAAAGAGTAATTTCCTTCTGGTAAATCCCCTCCCGCAAATATCTTTTCCGTTACATGTTTCAGTTTCATGTGGGGAAAGCGGTGCATTTGCTTTAGCACTTTCCCTAAGTTGATTACCTTATCAAACTTGTTCGTTCCATATTCGACAAACTCGCCCATGCGCCCGTAGAAAATATTGCCGGCCAAGTTCTCATCAATCTCAACTAAATTCCCCAAAAAGGCATGGTAAATATAACTACTGGCTTTCTGCGAATTCAGCGGATCAGTCTCGTCATAAAGCTTTGTCCCAGCAGGGAGATAGTGCAAGCCCTCATGCCCTCGCCGTTCGCTGAATTCATAGCCAAGGAATTTTTTCTCTTCCTTTCCTTTTCCGGTTTTGACCAAGACAATAGTTTGGTTGTACGTCAGCAAAAAGTACAGCAACTTTTCCTTTTCGATTTCAATTGCTTTAGTGCGAAAATCTTCACCAAACGCTTTTTCATAGTCCTCATAAAGTTCATGGGCTTTAGCCGCTTCACTGGGCGCTCCATTGAATATACTGACATAGTCCTCAAAGATCAGCCGATCATATACATTTGAAACATAGACAGAGAAAGCGTTCTCAATGCCGGAAACAGTAACATCACCATATGTCGTAAAAAAGCGATCAATCGCTCGTTTAATATTTTGGTGTTCATCATTAGTGCGACGCTCTAAAAATAAAATGACCGTACTTGTATTGGTCTTCATGAAAGTATTAGTGCCCGCTTCAACAATCGCTTTTACTTTAAAATACTTCAGGAGAATTGCTCGTGCTTTTGCATGGATACCGCTATTCGTTAAAATGGAACTGGGTAGGATAACCGCTGCCCAACCACCAACTTTCAAAAGTTGTTTCATGCGCTCGACAAAGAGACATTCAATCTCAGAACTGTTATCGGTAAGGCCCGAGTAAAGTTCAAAGGACTCCTCCCCGTGCTCAATCGTGCTTTTGAATGCGTCAACTGAGTATGGGGGATTAGAGATCAATATATCAAATTTCCCATTATCCCGTCCATTAGCCCCTACAAGTTTGCCTCTAAACGCTTCTGATTTTGTAAAGCTGTCAAGGCCATTCGCCCAAACAATATTGGCCTCTCCATCGCCATTAAAGAATGCGCTGACTTTTGTAGTCTTGACCAAACGATTATCCAAGTCAATTCCGTATACACTATCTTTGGCCCAAAGGAATTTCGTGTAACCTTGCCATGACTGAAAAAGTTTTTTAATTCTCGGCGATGTATGAGTAATATCAATTTTTCTGTCAATAATCTCCTGCATTTGGGCCATATATTCGGTCAAAAAATGACCGCTCCCGCAGGCATAGTCAATTACTGTCGGTAAAGGCTCTTCTTGCCTATCGTCAACACGTTTTTGAACAAGTTCAGTCAATGGCAGGGAAGAAATAATAAAACGGGTAATTGGAACAGGGGTGAAGAATTGTCCCGCCTCTTGCTTCATGCTGGTATTAAGCAAGAGCTCAAAGAAGTTTCCCAAAAATTCATGTTTCTGTTCATAGCGGAATCTATATGCCTGAAGTAGTTCAACAATTTCACGAACAACTTTTGCATTCAACTCAAACGTCCTGTCATCTTGAACCTCTACAAACGCAAAATTTGGACTTTTCTTTAAGCGAGTGTCTGTGTACATTTTCATAATCCACTGCTTAGTAAGAGAATCTTCAATACTTGCTAACTTTTCAGAAACCTCCCGTTGCTCATAGTCAATCACTTCGATTTCAAGGAAACGCCACATTCCCCTTTTATAAAGGTCATTTAGGCGCAATTGAAGACTTTCGTCTGTATCATTTTCTAACCACTGGAACTCCAGTTCATCTTCCGGATTTTTATCTGCTTCATCAATAATCTTACAGACAAAAAGATTTAACAGCTTATTAAAAGCGTTAGGCTTATCGGAAATTGCATTATGGCGTAGTATCTCCATAATTTGGTTGTAAATTTTCCCACTATGCTCTTCCTGGAGAGTCTCCAATTTACCATATGTAAGTGCCCTGTGCTTAACATCATAGGGTGTCGCATAGCTGTCAAAAATACCATTGTCTTTAAAATTCTTATTCCAGTGATCATAGATTTCCTTTACGCCAGACAAACTTGTCCATGCAGGATCAACATCAACAATTATATTTTGACGGTCTCTGGTATCATTTATGCGAGAAGAATAAAGGCACAAGAACTTAGCAGCCCTATCGTTGGCATAATATGTAAATAATTGGCCGCCGCTTTTAAGCATTTTGGCCTGCTCTTTATCAAACTCTGCCCCCCAAGTCTTACATTCAATCATCAAAAATGGTACACCATCAGCAGACTTAACTAAAATGTCCAGTCTGCCTGAACGTCCATGCCCTGAGGGATAGGTTTTTTCCAACTCAATGCAAGATGGAGCATACCCCTTTTCCAACAAGCTATCTACACACTCTAAAACGACAAAATTTTCTGCCTGCGAAAAATTACTGGTCGTTCTTTCCCATACTATTATTGTCTGTTGTGCAGAATTCTCGTCTGAATCATATATGATTTTCTCGCTATTAAAGTCAATAAAAATCGTATAGCCATCATGAAAAGTGTAGTATTTAAAATAAATACCATTGTTCCCATCTTGAGGGGCAAAACCTATCTTCGTTATCAGTTCTTTAATCGTTTCTATACTCAACTTCACATATACCGCCCCTTTTGTATATAATAACCCATGTTGATTATATCACGGGTGCCTAATGCTTGCCAAGCCATCTTTAGAATTTTTCTATGTAGCAACTCATGATCCCTTGCTCTATGATCCTCTTGCCATCTACATCAATAGATTTTCTGTGTGACCGCGGCTGTCCGCTCTCAACCTATACCTATACGCAAATACACGCTGCGGTTGGAAGAGCGCGGTCTCATCACTACAGAATCGACCGAGGTTATCACCAGGGGTTGGCAAAGGCGCAACGGGAACCTGCTCTACACCATCCTGCCGATTCAGGACGCCATCAACCATTCCTACGAGCGACAGATGGTGAAACTGGAGGAAGTCACGGAGCAGCAGCGCACTGGAGCGGAACTGTAAAAACAAGGCCGTGTTCGCTCCTGTGAACCGCTGTGTGCGACTTTACCAGGAGCAGTGGGAACAGGCATACCCCCAGCCCTGTTTGGGAGGATTTGAGCCGGTTTTCAAAGAACTTGCGAGTACGAAAGTCTAAAGTAGGAAAAATAAAAATGCCATATCTCCCTGCAGTGCGGAGGGGCACCTGTGGCCGTTAGCAGCAACCGGCCGGGGGGACGATTTTACCCACCCACGGGTGGGGCAAGCAGAGCATTTGGCTTGCCGCGAGCGGCTGCCAAACGCCTTTTTGCGGGCAGAAGCCCGCACCCACTTTCCGCTGACCGCAGCTGTGCCTCTCCTCCGCACCGCAAGACCTGCGCCACAGAAAACAAAATGAGGGCTACACCCAAGCACCGTAATTGATAACTTTCTCTTAACTCTGCCCGTTTGCCCTGGCTATCCACAAAAATCTTTGGTATGTTGTCTTTCCCGGACAGGGAGCGGCAGCATACCAAATTTTTATGCGGAGGTGAAAGAGTATGGCAACCAGAACCAGAAACCAGGTAATCGCCTTCCGGGTAACCCCAGCCGAGAGGAGGCAGATCAGCGCAAAGATCAAGCGCTCTGGGCTGAGCCAACAGGAGTATCTGCTGGATGCAGCCCTGCATCATCCCATCTATGTGATGGAGGAGCTCAAGCCGATCCTCTCGGAACTGCGTGCCTGGGGTAAAAACCTGAACCAGCTGACTGCCCTGGCCCATCAGGGGCGAGTTCAGACTGTCTATCTGCAGGAGCTTACCGCGGCCCTGGGAAGGACCTATGAGGCGGTCAGCACACTGACGGAGAAAGGTCCGGTGATTCATCACGGCAACCTGTAGCTTCATCAAGGAACGCAAGCAGACGGCTGGGAGCATGGGGCGGGTGATCCAGTATGTATCCCAGCCAAAGAAAACCATGGACGAAAAGGGCAACCGCTACCTGACGGGGGTCAACTGCGTGGCAGATGTGGCCATGCAGAGCTTCATGGCCACCAAACACCTCTACGGAAAAGACACAGGCACCTTCTTCTACCAGTACACCCAGTCCTTCTCCCCGGAAGAAGAGCTTACTCCCGCCCAGGCCCATGAGATCGGGCTGGAATTGGCGGAGCGATTCTTCCCCGGCTGTGAGGTCCTGGTGGCAACTCATGTGGACCGGGAGCACCTTCACTCCCATCTGGTGGTCAACTCCGTCCATCCGGATACCGGGAAGAAGCTCCATTTCACTCCCAGAACGCTGGAACAGATGCGGAAGGTCAGCGACCAGATCTGCATAGAACACGGCTTGACCACTCTCAAACCATACCAACAGGATCACCGGACCCGTGGCCTAAGAGCCGGGGAATACCGGGCCGCTATGCGGGGAGAGAGCTGGAAGTTTCAGCTCATCACCACAGTGGAGGCGGCCATGCGGCGAGCTGGCAGCCGGAAGGAATTCATACAGGAGATGAAGCGACGGGGCTACCAGGTGCGCTGGGAGGAACATCGAAAGCACATCACCTACACCACACCTACCGGAATGAAGTGCAGAGACGATAAGCTGCACGAGCTAAAGTTCAGAAAGGAGAATATGGAGCATGAGTTTAGAATACGAAACCAGGCAGCAAAACAGCGCCTTAACCGCACTCAAACAGCGGGCAGCACCGCCTGCTCTGACGGACCAGAAGCCCAATGTGTTGTACACCATGCCAGTACAGACCGTGGAGCGGCTGGAGGAGGTCCTGCAGCAGACCTTGGCATTACAGAAAACGATTCAGGCATCTATGGCAGCTCTGGCCACAAAAGAGAGCCTGGAGCCGCTGGCTACGGCGGAACAGCTCCATCAGTGGCTGGAGCAGACACAGGCTCTCAATCAGAAAACCCATCGGGCGATGGGAGAGATTCTCTCCGAAATGAGGGAGGAGCACAAACGGGATGGGAGGCAGAGAGACGAGTTTACCAGGGAGCTCTCCGAGATCCGGACAACCTTTCAGAAGGATACCCAGGAGGCAATTGCCTCGCTCCGCAAATGGATCCCTTTCATTATCATGAGTTCTGCGGCGGCGGCTGTGCCGGTGTGCATCCTGATGTGGCAGACGCTGACATAACGGATGAAGTGCTTCGGCTGCTCTCCAGGCTGGAAGGAAGTAACGATGACTATGTTCTGGATGCTACCACCAGACATAGCCGCGGAGACCGAAAAGCACTGGCGAAAGAACAAAGGAAAAAGATTGCTCTGGGGCATAAGGAAGATGACCACGAGCAGGGACAACAGATGATGTGACGCAGGGGCTCTGCACGCTCAAGTGCGGAGCCCTAAGCGTATTAAAAACTACATCGCTAATCAAAGAATAAGGGTGGAGAAAATAGTACGCCGTTAACAAAGATACCCGCAAAACCTTCTGCCAGGCAATTGTTACTGTTCTGATAACTCTGCTCATTCCCTATGGCTATCCATCGAGAAAGCTGGTATTGTGTGTTGCTGCAAAGGAGGCGACACACGATGAATGACTACATGACCGCTTTATACCAGCGGTTCTACCGGGAGCCGGACTTCACAGAGCTGGAGGAAGAAATGGAACAGACCCGGCAGGAGGTGCGGGACTGCCTGGACAAGCCGCAGCGGCGCAAATTGATGCAGCTGGTGGATGCACAAAACCTGCTGCGGGAGAAAACCTCTCTGGCCAGCTTTATTGCAGGCTTTAAGCTGGCCTGGGGCATTGCAAAAGAATTGGAGGCTGACGGTCTGTACTCTTTCGACTACGAACAAGAACAGCGGGCCTGCAAGGCAGCAGAACAGGAGGTGACGCCTCGTGGCAAAGAAACGGGCTAATGGAGAGGGCAGCATCAGAAAACGGAAGGACGGCCGCTGGGAAGGGCGATACACCGCCGGGTACGATGCCAAAACCGGCAAGCGCATTATCAAGAATGTGCTTGGCAAGACCCAGGCGGAGGTCAAGGAAAAACTGAAAAAGGCTTTGGAGGAGTGCCAAGGTGTGGAGGTCAGCAAGGCAACTGATGAGTACACCATAGCCACATGGCTGCGCACCTGGTACGAGCTCTACGCTAAGCCCAATGTTCGCACTGCCACGGCAAACCGGTATGAACTCATCATCGAGCGCTACACCATTCCCAGTATCGGAACTATCAAGCTAAAGAAACTGACCACCCGGCACCTGCAGAAGCTCTACAAAGAGTTATTGGAGAGCGGCAGAATACATGTCGGAAAGAACCAGAATAAGGGACTGAGCTCCACCACCGTCCACAGCGTTCACTTAATGCTCCACTGTGCCCTGGACCGTGCGGTGAAGGAGCGGCTCATCCCCCGAAATCCCTGTGAGGACTGTATCGTACCCAAGCCCAGGAAACTGGAGATGAAGATCCTGCCTCCGGAGCATATAAAAGCCTACCTGGAGGCGGCAGAGGCCAGAGGACTGCTCCCAATGTTCTACCTGGAACTGGTCAGCGGCCTACGGAAGGGAGAACTGGTAGCCCTGCGGTGGGATGACCTGGACATCCAGGGACGAACTATCTCAGTAAGTAAGCAGTATGTCCGCAACCCGGACGGCTCCTTGGAACTGACCCGGCCTAAGACAGAGAACTCCGTGCGGCTGGTGTCCATTCCCCAGACTGCAGTGGACCTGCTGATCCAGGAGCACGCCAAGCACCCGGACAGCCCCTACATGTTCCCCTCGCCCCTCACCGGAGAGATGTACCACCCGGACAGCGTGGTAAACCTCCACAAGAAAATTCTGAAGGACGCCGGGTTGGAGCATCTCAGATTTCATGATCTCCGCCATACCTTTGCCACCACCGCTCTGCAGAACG
>PPYE01721053.1_pt1 | contig 19920 bp, 13 predicted proteins | sample 1559881 | NCBI WGS metagenome assembly PPYE01 (sample SAMN08240022, study PRJNA423297) | Human gut metagenome, whole genome shotgun sequencing project. | reverse complement strand
TCGTAACGTAGTTCTAAATAATATTAATTATATTTGCCACAGTTTTAAGATCAAACAATTAGTATTAACTAATCAATTACATTATGCAAAAGAGAATGCGATCTTTTTTAGTGTTGGCTATGTTGTTTTTTGTCATTGCAGTGAATGCGCAAGTCACAACGGCAAGTATGGGTGGTAAAGTTGTTGACGCCACTAATGAACCTCTGATTGGAGCGACAGTCAGAGCGGTACATAATCCTACAGGTACGGTGTACAATACTATCACACAGTCTAATGGACAGTATCGTTTTCAGAACCTTCGTATTGGCGGACCTTATACTGTGGAGTTTTCATATGTTGGATTTAATCCCGAAAAGGTTTCCAATATTAATTTGGTGTTAGGAGAAGATCGTACACTAAATGTTGTGATGAAAGAAGATGCACAGGCTTTAGGCGAAGTCCTGGTTGTTGCAGATAGAAGTTCTGTTATTTCCAAGAACCGTACGGGTGCACAAGAAATCATTACTCGAGATAAAATGGATAAAATGCCTTCTTTGAGCCATTCGTTAACGGACTTTACAAAATTAACTCCGATGAGTAGTGGCAATAATTTTGCAGGAACTTCTTATCGTTTTAATAATGTCACAGTGGACGGTGCTTCATTTAATAACTCTTTTGGTCTTAGTTCTTCATTAGGTGCAGCAGGTACTGAACCTATATCATTGGAAGCTTTAGAACAAGTACAAGTCATGATTGCTCCTTATGATGTTCGTAATGGCGCGTTTACAGGCGCAGGAATTAACTCTGTGACAAAATCAGGTTCAAATCAATGGCATGCTTCTGCTTATATGTATACGAAGAGTCCATCAATGACTGGTTATAGACAAAAGGATGATATAAATACAGTAACAGAATTCTCTAATCATCAATATGGTATAAGTCTTTCGGGGCCTATTATTAAGAATAAACTATTCTTTTATTTAAATGGTGAGATGGATCGTCAGGAGAAGCCGGTTAACTATAAACCTAGAGCGACAAAGAATGACGAAGTTACTGGAGAATTTTCTTTTGCTGATGCTCAGACCTTAGAACAATTATCTCAATTCTTGCAGACTAAGTTTGATTATAATCCGGGAACTTATAATGTAGGTAGTATACCAACAGAAGCGGATCGTATTACTGCCCGTGTTGATTGGAATATTAATCAGAAGAATACTTTAAGTGTGAAGTATTTCTATTTGAAATCTTTTGCAACAAACAGTCCTAGTACCTCTGGTGCTCCAACTAATGGTAGAGGAGCTAATGCTTATGCAATCCCGTTCTCATCATGTTATTATCGTACCAATAATAATTTTAATATAGTGATGGCGGATCTTGTAACCAATATAAATGATCGTATGTCTAATACTTTGAAAGTGGGTTATTCTGCTTTACGGGATTATCGTGATATGGACGGAGGCTTTTTCCCACAAGTTGATATTTTGGATGGAACTTCCGCAGGTAATGCTTTTACGACGTTTGGTACTGAGGTTAATTCCTATAACAATATGCTGAACTCGGATATCTATCAGATTCAGGATAACTTCACTTGGATAATAGATAAACATCAATTGACGTTCGGTACACAAAGTGATTATCGTAAATTTAAAAATGGTTATGGATATTCATTTGCGGGTTCATGGCGCTACTCCAGTGTTGATTCGTTTTATGAAGATGCAAACAATTATCTTGAATGGAAAGAAGCTGGAGCGGATCCTGCCACAAGACCTAAAACATTAGCGACCTCATTCAGTCAAAAATATGCAGTTCAAGGAAATGGATTTCCTTATGCCTATGTTGATGTTTTGTCTTTGGGATTTTATTTACAGGATAAATGGAGTGTGACTCCGAATTTAAACTTGACTCTTGGGCTTCGTGTAGATACTCCTATCTTTTTAACTGATTTGGATAAGAATGATGAGGTGATTGGTTTGACATTCCAAGGTGGAGAAAAGATTGATGTATCTAAATACCCCAAAACTAAACCATTATTGTCTCCTCGTTTAGGTGTTAACTGGGATGTATGGGGAGATGGTAAGTTGCAAGTTCGTGGAGGTACAGGTATTTTTTCTGGTACTCCTCCTTATGTATGGCTTAGTAATCAAGCTGGTAATAATGGACTATTGTTTGGTGATCTCGAGAAAGGTCGTCCTTTTGACGGCATTGCTCTTGTAACTCCTACTAAAGAGGACATTAGAACATCTAAAATGGATTTAGCTGTAACAGACCGCGATTTTAAATATCCACAATTGTGGAAGACGAATTTGGCTGTGGACTATAGTTTTGGAGATGGTTGGATTGCAACTGTTGAAATGCTTTATAATAAGGATTTGAATGCTATATATCACAGGAATATCGGTTTAAATGATCCTGTAGGTTATGTACAAGAAGGTTCTGGTAAGGAGCGTCCTTTTTTTGCAACTGGATACGCAAATGATAGAAAAACAGGTTTGGATTATCCTACCGGATATTATATAACTGATCGTACAACAAATGTGATTCAGATGAAGAATACAAGTAAAGGTTATTCTTTCTATACAACTCTTCAATTGCAGAAGAACTTTTATCATGGAGTATTGAAAGGGTTATATTTGAATGGTTCTTATTCATTTGGAAAATCAAAAAGTGTGACAGATGGCTCTTCCTCTGTTGCCTCTTCCGCTTGGAAATATCGCCCGGCTGTTAATCCTAATGTAGAAGAAACAGGTTATGCTTCTGGTTCTTTCCGGGGACGTTTGTTGTTGCAGGCAGCATATACCGCAGAATGGAGTAAGAACGCTTCTACATCAATCGGTGCTATTTATCAGATGTATCAGCCATTCCGTTATTCATATACTTATAATGGTGATGTAAACGGTGATGGTCAGAGTATGAATGATTTGATTTATATTCCGAAAGATAAAAATGATATAAATATTGTTCTTGCGTCTGGTGATACTCGTACAAAAGATGAAGTATGGAATCAGATAGATGCATTCATAAATCAGGATGATTATTTGAGTAAACATAGAGGAGAGTATGCAGAGCGTAATGGTGCTATTACTCCTTGGGCACATCAGTTGGATATCAACATTACTCATGATATTAAATTACCATTGAAGAATGGACAGGTTCATACACTACGTTTTAGTTTTGATATTGCTAATTTCTTAAACTTATTGAATAAGGATTGGGGGGTACAGAAAACAACTGTTTATGGCGGTAGTAGTTCACCTCAGTATCAATTCTTGACGATGACTCAAGTACCTACAAAAGAGAATAATTATACTCCTGGTTTTACAATGCCATTAAATAATAAAGAAGTGGTAATAGATACGTTTAAAGACTTGAATGCACAGGCCTCTCGTTGGCAAATGCAATTTGGTATCAAATACTTCTTTTAATAAAGTTAGGATATAATAATACAGAAGAGGAGGATTCACCTAGTGTTGATTCTCCTCTTTTTTATAGCTTCATCCTCATCACCACCGGATTATGATCGCTATAACTCCAGTCCGGTGAAAAGTAATCCGTACTTTTCAGTTCCGGAGAGTGGAGGACATAGTCAATTCTTAGTAAATGCTTGAAAAATTTGAAAGTATACATATAGCCATGTCCGCTTGTAAGGAAGCCATCTTGCAGTTTGTTACCTTTCTTGTTACCTGTCTTATCACCTTTTTTGTTACCTTTCCTGTTACCTTTTATGGTGTGATAGACATAAGAAGACGGTAGAGAGTTGAAGTCGCCGCAAACGAGGGTAGGATGGGGGGAGTCGGCTATCAGTTGTTTGAGGACATCAGCTTGCCCGGCACGTTTCCGGAAGTTCTCGTGCAGACCGTCTATCAGAGTCAGAGCGGCACGTTCCGCTTTTTGGGTATCCTCCTTGTAAAGCTCTTTTTCCAGTTTTCTTTTGTTACGGGTCACTTCCGTTGTTTGCAGATGATTATTAAACAGGCGGATTGTGCGACCGGGTATTTCGATGTCACACCACAGGCTGCAATTCTTAGAGTCAGGATAGGTGATAAGACTCTGTTCCCTGATAGGATAACGGCTGAAAACAGCCAGTTGCAAAAGCTCCTTTCCTTCGGGAGCGGAAGGAATATACTGATACGGCCAGTTAGAAAAAGCGGCACATACACTGTCAATGTTAAATGAGGAATTGATACCGACCTCCTGCAAGCAGAGGATATCCGCTTGCAGATTCTGCATTTGAGTGGCGATACCTTTGCAGGAATACCCCATATGTTCGTGGTTGAAAGCATCCACATTGTAAGTCGCTATGGTCAATATTCCGGGTGTATAGGTTCCCAGCTTGGCTATCGGCTCCGAAGCCGGGCTGAAAAGAGGAAACTGAAAGACGCAACTTATATACCCCCAATTACCGAATAAAGCAATGAGAGAAAGGAAAACCCAACACCGCCAGCGGATCGTCCAATAAATGGCAAAAGCCAGATTAGCCAATAAAAGTACAGGCAACCCTAGGCCGATAAAAGGGATAAGTTTGAAACTTTCCGGTGTGGCACTTCCGGCGAAAGCACCCACTAGGGTAACACCTGCCAAAACACCTGTCAGCAGGATAGAAAAATAGTAGAACAGTCTATAAAAGGCTTTCATAATAATCTTAATAATCTTACTTTATTCTCACACAATATTCTGATTCAGACACAGCCGCTCTGTCGGCAGCCATTCGTAGCCATTCCGCCGTCAACTATTTACAGTCATTCTGTCGTCAACCGTTTATAGTCACTTCTTCGTCAGCCACTTATTGATTACCTCTTTCAGTTTCGACTGAGCTATCGGTTTCGCTATGAAGTCATTGCATCCCGCTTCCATCGCAGCTTTCACATCATGCTCATAGGCAAAAGCACTCTGAGCGATAATAGGTACCGTAGCAGACAGTTCGCGAATGATCTTGGTAGCCTCCAGCCCATCCAGATTCGGCATTTTGATATCCATCAGAATCAGATCCGGCTTCACCTCATCGTACAAGAGAACCGCTTCCATACCATCGTTGGCACGGACGAGACGATACTGCTTGCTTAGAATAGCGTTCAGTAAATCATAGTTACTATCCGTATCTTCGGCAATCAGGATGCAGACCGTTCCTGTTCTCGTTTCAGTTCCCTTTCCCGTTCCTTCATTCGTAGAACCACCGTTTCCACTCTGCGGCACCTCCTCTTTGTAGAGCACAGTCTTCATCTCCGAATCGACTTCTTTGGGCGTTTCCTGTGTATTATACGGCAAAGTAAACGTAAACGTTGTGCCCACACCCACTATTGAACTGACGGAAATCTGTCCGCCGAGCCGTTCCACGATAGACTTGCAGATAGACAATCCCAGTCCCGTTCCTTGAGCGTGCTTATTCAATTTGGCAAAACGCTCGAACACACGTCCCACCTTTTCCGGTTCGATCCCCGTACCCGTATCCGTTACATGAAATACGATCTGGCCATCCACCAACTCATAACCATACTTGATACTGCCTTCCTTCGTAAACTTTACCGCATTCCCGATCAGGTTCGAAATCACCTGGAACACCCGGTTCTTGTCCGTCTCTATCCGCAGGCTTTCGTCCGAAGGCTCATAGACAAGTTGCACACCCTCCGGCGTGCGGAATATATGCGCATCATGTATCTCCTGACACAAATTATGCAGACTCGTAAGTCCAAATGAAAACTCAATCGTTCCCGACTCAATCTTCGAAAGATCGAGAATCTCGTTAATCAGTTGCAACAGACGCTCGTTGTTGGCTTCCACAATTTGATAATACGTTTTCCGTTCTTCCGCGTCATCACTTTCGGCTATCAGATGCGAGAAACCGACAATCGCATTCAGCGGTGTGCGGATCTCATGGCTCATATTGGCGAGGAAAGCCGACTTCAGATTGTCGGACATCTCCGCTTTCTCCTTCGACGACTGGAGTTCCCGCTTGATCATCTCCAGCTCCGTGATATCCCACTCAATGCTGACGATGATAGGAGAGGACAACTCGTCACCATCCACCTTAATCTTCCGTTTGTCAAGAATAATCAGATTCCCGTTCCTGTCCTTTCCCTCAGCGACCCAATGCAGTCCTTTTCCGGTAGCAGCCACCTCAATATCCTCCTGCCTCTTCTTTTCCGCTACAATCGGCGGATAGAAGTCATAATCATTCTTGCCCACCGGATTATCACTGAAATGATCGCGGTTGTACGATTCGCGGTTCCGATACACATATCTGAAATCATTGTTAATCTCTTTCACCACAATCCCTGCGGGAAGATTATTGATTGTCGTATCCATAATCCGGTTGAGTCGTTTGATCTGCGCCTCATACCTCATTCTTTCCGAGATGTCATGAGCGAACGACCAGAAACTCTCCTCGCCGGAATCACTGATAACGTTGTACATCGTACATTCGTAAGCCAGAATATCCTTATGAATTTTAGAAGGATGATGTGCGATAAACGTATTGTTGCCGTTCTGCACCGCATTCCTGCACCGTTCCTGCCAAGCCTCTTCGGTCGGCATATCTGCGGCGACATCATAGATTTTCAACCGGCTGATATCCATATTATCCGCCAGACCGTGATTATGCAGAAAACGTCGGTTGGCAAAAATCACCGTACCGTCGGGTTTGGCGGCAAAGATACTCTCTTTCGCATTATTAATGGCATGAGTCAGCGTATTGATGTCATTTCTCCGGTGCTGGAGAGCGGTGATATTCTGAATATACCCTTCTATATTGCAACTCCCGTCGGGCAATTCCTCCCGCAGATAAGTCTGGATGCGTACATAAAAAATATTCCCGTCCAGCCGAATCCGGTAACTGATACTTTCCTGATTGAATTCCGACACATTCTTTCCGCACCAGTCCTCGAAAGCCGGACGGTCTTCCTCCATTATCACTTGTTTGTACTCGTCGAAAGAGATTTGCTGCACACCTTCCTTGCACAACACCCCCGTATATCCCGTATAATAAAACACGTTTTCCGCTGTATTATACGTCCAATGTCCGATCTGCGCCACCTTCTGAATCTCGCGCAACGTTCGGTTTGCCTGCTCCAACTGGCGTTTCACGTTACTTCTTTGCGTGATATCCCTATACTGGCAAAGCACCATATCATCATACGGATACATGAGACACTTGAAATAGAACGTCTCATCCTTCAGCTCCAACTTGAAGTTTTTGCTGATATTCCGTTGTTCCCCGATCACCGTCTCGAACACCGGCATTACCTTATCCCTTGTCCGTTCCGGCAAAAGTTCGAAAATATTCTTCCCTAAAAGAACCTCCTCCTGCAGAAACCATAAATCGCAATGAGAATCGATATCCACACAGATACCATTCCTGTCTATCAGCAACATTGTGTCTGCCGTCAGTTCCAGAATCCGTTGTGCATTGTTTGCATTGTGTAATGTCCTGTCCATGTATGATTTTTTTTTAAAAGATAACAAAAGATTCCGCAATTTGTTTTTACTTCTCCGCCCGTTTCGCTTTTTCCCACGCTCCGTTTCCTTTTCTCCTTTTCAGGTAACGGATTCCTTTCAACACATTGATATTCATAAAAAGAAAATAATAAGGGATGAAGAGTATCTTGTTCTTAATCTGTTTGGTAGACAGATAATAGCCCCAATATCCCAACCCGTAGAAGAGGATCTGCATTCCGAGCAGCACTCCGTAGAATACCGTCGAACCGCCCGACAGCAGAATCGCCACGTTCAGCGGCAGGAGTGCGAACAGCAGGAACGGAGTGACCGACCACCTCAACACCCGGTGCGACGTATATTGAAAGCTGAGCACCCCGTAGCGGAACGGATTCAGCAACGGGCGCAGCCGCCAGATAGACTGCAATCCTCCCGCAGCGATGCGCACTTTTCTTTTTTCCTCCTCCCTCATATCCGCCGAACCGCTTTCGATGGCGTAGGCATTGGTGCAGTAAGCAATCGTGTACCCCTTCATCGTGATTCGCAGCGATAGGATGAAGTCGTCGAGCAACGTATCCGGTTCCATCGCCTCGAACAGTTCGCGGCGTACGGCAAACAGTTCACCCGCAGCCCCCACCGCCGAATATAGCCGTGCGTCCAACGCTTTCAGCGTCGACTCATACTTCCAGTAAATCCCTTCGCCACCGGCGGCAGCCCCGTCCTTCGTCTGCACGGCAATCCGTTTCTCTCCCGCCACGCATCCCACTTTCGGATTCTGAAAAGCGAGTACAATCTCCCGTATCGCTTCCCGGTTCACCATCGTATTGGCGTCCGTGAAGACAACGAGCGGAGTGTCTACAAGCGTCATTCCGCGCGTCATTGCAGCTGTCTTACCTTGTCGGAGCGGTTGGAAATGCACCGTCGCCTTTCCCTGCCAGCGTGTCTGCAAGCGTTCGTTCGTTCCGTCATCGCTGCCGTCCGTCACCCAGACAATGTGCAGCTTATCCGCAGGATAGTCCAGCTCAAGACAGTTCTCCATCTTCTCGTCCACCACCTCTTCCTCGTTGAAAGCCGTGATAAACAGCGTCACCTCCGGCAGTTCCCCGTCCGTTGCCGGGAGCGAGCGTTTCACCGGTTTCACGAAAAACTCTTTCAGCTTGACAAGGATGTAAAGCAGGATTCCGTAGCCCAGATACGTGTAGAACACAACGAACAGGGCAAACCAGAAAAGAATTTCGAGACAAAGAGTAAGAGTATCGTTCATGATTATGTACAATTATTGATTATCTGATTCTATTTAATAATTCATCTTTTTTCTCTGATTGCTTCAACAGATTGACAAAATAGAGCGCATCAGCTCTATAAGTTTTTACATTTGGATGTTTCTCATGTCGCTTTACAAAGTTTTCGGCATGTTCCGCCAAATATTTCCGGCAATCGATATTCAGCATGACACAATCTTTTTCTTTACAGTCGGCATACGAAAACCCCGATATGTTTTCATCCGTATCGATGGAAAGAATATCGTCAGTCTGTAAGTTTTGCAGATTGACAGTAATAGCAGGATAATAACAACTCATTCCTTCGGGCAGCGTTACGGTCAGTTCGAGAGTGTAGTCATCTGTCCGGCGTGTTTCAACTGTTCCGTGTGTCCGGTAATAAGTATATTCGTAATACTCTTCCTGGCTGGGCATCCACATATTATCCTGTCCGTCTTTGCCATACTCGTCGTTGAGCCATACGAAAAAGTCCACCCATTCTCCATCTGTACCGTGTACCCCTACATTGATAGCCATCCGTTCCTTTTCCGGTTTTGAGAGCTCGTTCAAAATGGCTTCTTTTATTCTTTCCGGATCATTTCTGGGGTCGGAGACAGTAGGTGAAGGAGCATAGAAAGAACGTTGGACCGGTATCTTATATAATTCCGTGTCTTGGTATGGATACAATGTGCTTCCTCCCGATTCTGTGGTCATAGTCAGTACAGACGGGTATCGTGTTCCAGCCTTTATATATGTATCGTTTCCATCGGGTCTTGCCAGCATTTTGCAGTCTCTGCCCAATTTGTCGACAATGATACTGTGAGCTATATCAAGGTGTGTTAAAACCTCTTCTTCGTTATAGGGGTCGTCTACTTTGAGATCATGAAAAGCGATTCCGACGCCATAATTAAGCATTTCTTTCACATTCCCCCAAAATAATCCTGATTTCATAAAGAAGCGGTGGTAATTTTCTGTATATCCTTTACCCACCTTTGTCGTTTCATTCATGTATTCCCATTCGGGAGAGAGGGTAGTAGTAAAAGAAAAGCGGACTTCATTTCCGGCTCCGTCCGTGCATCCCAGTGTCTTGTTCAGGTAATAGGAATCAGGCGGGAAGTCATCAGCTTGTATATGAGCCAGATCATAAAAATACAGATTTGACAAAGGATATCCATTGATTGCTGCCCACGTACAGCAGAAAGCCACTTGCTTACAGTCATCCTGTGTCAGCATAAACAACCATGATTTATTGTATTTCAGTGGAGGTATCTCTGTTTTTAGCCGACTTATGTCCTCAGGCAATGGCGTACGGGTTCGTATAGTAAGTGTTGTTTCAATAGATTTCACTTCTTTATCGAACGGGTAGAAAAAGTCCGTTTCGCAGACTACGGCTTTTTCTTTTACATCACTATTTCCATTATCTTCATCCTTGTCACCTTCGTATAGATTGAGCTGCTTGATACATGAAGTGTTGATTAAAAAGAATAACACTATGTATGCCAGTACTCTCCCTTTGTGATAAAGAGCTTTTAAGTTAAAATATAAGATAGACTGAACTTTCATTTAGCTTTTATTCTTTTAGTCGCATATACTCCTCCAAACTTATCGGAGAATGCTTATGGGTTTTATTTTTTACTTTATTTTTCACAATATAATATAAAGCGGTACCGATCTTTGTCAGCTCTTTCATCGCGCTTCTGCGCGGGTACATCTGTTCCACCATCTGCCTGCTCCACGGCTTAGTGAAAAAATCGGTATACTTTTCATCTGTCGGATTGATGATAAATTCGATATCATCTTTCCATTCGCATCGGTTCAACATCAGATTCCCTTCGGTAAACCACAATAGCTTATACGTCAGCGATTGGTAAGGCAGATAATTCAGAAACAGTTCCCCGTAGTTATTCCCGTAGTTTCCCGGCATTCTGGATTTCTCGAAAAGGATCAGTTTGTTGTCCAAATAAAGAACCACCCATTTGTGGGATTTCTTGGGAAAGAGAAATTCGCCCAGCAAGCTGGGAGTCTCCATATATCCCCTTTTCGCCACCCTGTATTGCTCGCGGATAAACTCTGCGGGGTTTTCCACGTGCTCAAGCACTTGATTGCAAATCACATAATCGAATGCCTTATCTTCAAACGGCAAATTCTCACCGTTCGCATTGACCAACTCCTGATGCGGGTACACCTTCACGTTTCCGCAACGATGGAAATTACTGTCCAAGTACTGCTCAACGATAACGTTGGCTCTGAAAGTCGGATTATGACCGGGACCTACTTCCAATACCTTGTCCTTCTTTCCGATCTTCAAATCATCTCTGTCATACGGAATACGGGTAATCATAATGCTATATATTATTTGTTTGGGTTATCCTCTTATATCTTTATTTCTTTCCTTGCATCTCTTTCCTTTATTTCTTTTTCACGAGATTGCTCTCCTCATCCTTATATTCCTTCTTCTTGGTGAACAATCCTCCGATTCCCTTTAGTCCATTGGCCACACGAACCTTGAAACTGTTGAACAGCGATCCGTCGGCTCCCACCGTGCCATACCCTGTGACGGCACGCGCGTGCCGTTTCCTCACAAAAGCGATTTTCCCGAACTGTTTCAGTTGCAGCGCCAGATACCCGTCCTCGCCCCGGATGATGTCCGTGCGGATGCCCGTTTTCCGTGCCAAATCCGTGCGGTAGGCGAACACCAGTCCCCGCACACTCAGCTCCGGACGCTTGAACGATTGCAGCCACAGATGCAAATCTCGGGTAGCCTCGTACAGCTTCAGTCCCCACCGGGAATGCTCCTCGTCCGGAATATAGCTCCATAGCGAACTTACCCCGACAACGCCCGGACGCTCCAGCGCATCCACCATCGTCTCCACATACTTGGGCGGGTACATCGTGTCCGAATCAATGTTGATGTGATACTTTCCCCGTGCGTGGTTCAGCCCGCAAAGGCGGGCGAAACCGCAACTATGCTGCGTCTCCGTATAATAAGGTACGCCGCACGCCTGAAAAATCTCCGCCGTGCGGTCCTTCGATTCATTATCCACCCCGATTATCTCTACGGGATACTTGCACTGCATCTCGCTCAGCGACCACAGACAAGCCAGCAGATGTTTTTCCTCGTTGTAGCCTATCAGCGAGACGGTAACCACCGGATTCTCGCTCTGAAGCCCGGCGATCTTCTGCCGCACTTCCTCCACCACCGCTTGAGGAGCTTCCGCAAACGGTCTCTCGTACACCTGCAAATATTTCTTATACCAAACTCCCATAACTCACTTCCTGATTTATTAAGCGTACTACTTATCTGTTCAAGAACACCGTTTATTTATTTATCGTACCGTTTATGTATTTATCGTACCGTCGAAACCACCTTTTTCCAAAGCCTCCTCGAACAACTCTTTCCATTGCTCCGCGATATGCTCGATCCTGAAACGTTCCACATCCACCCGTGCCTGCCGTCCCATCTTCCTGCGCAGGTCCTCATGCTCAATCAGATAACAGATCTTCTCCGCCAATCCCTCGATGTCACCGTTCTCCACCAACAACCCGTCGCGGCCGTCTGCGATAATATCTCTCGGTCCGCACGGGCACGTGAACGAAACGGGGGGCACCCCGCACGCCATAGCCTCGATGATGACCATTCCGAACCCCTCATAGCGCGAGGACAGGACAAAGATAGAACTCTCACAATACTTATCCACGATATTCTGCACCGTGTGTTTGAGCAGGCAACTCGAAGCCACACCTTCCTCATCCACCTGCCGTTGGAGTTGCTCGCGCATACCGTCCCCGTAGATCGACAGCGTCCAGTCCGGATGTTTCCGGCTGACGATGCGCCAGGCGCTCACGAGGCGGTCGAATCCTTTCTGCGGCATATACCTTCCTACGGCAATCACCTGTTTTTGCGTGCCGTCCGACTGTTGGTCGGGGAGGAAAGGAAGCGGGTTGTGAATCACCTTCACGTTGCCCAGTTCCGTCCATTGGGCGGCGTCCTCGTTGCTTAGCACGACGAAATAGCGTACTTTCCGCAGTTGCCGGATCAGTTGCCGCATCCAATGCTGCTTCACCATCCGCTGCACGAATCCGGGAAGGCGGTTATCGTTGAACTCGCGGTAGTTGGACTTGTTGAAATGGATTTCCCCCAGCTTGACACTGCCGTCCTTCATCTCACAGATGAAGTTGATCTCACGCCGCAGCAGAGACACCGTGATATCCGGACGGATTTCGCAAAGGCACTCGCTCAGCCGCTTCTTGTAAATCCGCTGTTTTTTCGAATATCCCGAAATACGTTTCATCAAAGAACGCCCGTACATCTCGTCGTAATTGATACTGAGTTGATGAAGCGTGATGGACGGATGCAGCGGATAGTAAGGCTCTTTCCCTTTTCCGTCCGTCAGGATAATATGTATGTCATAGCCGAAATGCTCTGCAAAGTAATTCGCTTTCAGAGTCAGTGCCCGTTCCATACCGCTGGGGTAATAGAGCGAAGGAATGCAGTAGGCTATTCTTAATTGTTTATTCATCAGTTATTTTTTTTAAGTCCGACCTCCTCAATCACCTTCTGCATCTGCGCTTTCCATGACAGCGGGCGGACCGACTCCCGGATCTCAACCGGTGGAATCTTCAACGACCGTTGAAACGCAATCAGCTTCGGGACGTCCACCGCCGACTCGTCTGCAGGCACCTTCCACACATACGGCATAGCGTCAAAATCCGTATCCGTCTCCGAGTAAGTGAAGGCAAACCCGCGTGCCGCGTACTCCCGGTTTTTCAGTGTCTTGATTTCCGTGATACCGCTCCGGTGGCGTCCCAGACTGCCGATGGCAAAGTCCGCGCGTTCAAACTGCTCATCGAGTTCCTCTCCGTGCAGAGGTCCGTGCAGAATCACGTACTCCTCCAGATGATGGTCGCGTATCACGGGAAGAATCTCCTCCCGTTCCCGTTCGCCCGACAGCGGACCTACGATATGGAAATAAACCTTATACTCCGGATTCGTCCGGTAATACTCCGCAAGGCCCCGTACCAGGCGGTCGAACCCGTGCCAATAGTGCACCTCCGCCACACCGATCAGGTGCAGCTCGTGTGAAGTGTCGTTCTGTCCGCTCCGCAGCGGGATAGCGTCGAAATCGATCCCGTTGGAAATCCGGATCGTCCTGCCTCCGAAAATCGTTTCCGCGTTGGAGAAAGTCACGATGCCGTCCAGCAGCTTCGCCATCCGGTGACGGAAACAACGGTCCACAGCGAGCGAAGCCCTCATAGACCGTGAGATGTACTCCTGATCGTAAGGATATGTCGGTATCTCCACCGCCACTTTCGCCCCCGTCTTTTTCAGGCGTTCCACCAGCCGCAGCGTGAAAGGGTTGGCGTTGTGATAGGAACGGATGTACACAAAATCGATCTTCTCCCGCTGCGCGTACTTCACGATAGGCGAGTAGTAGACACGTTTCAGCAACTTCGCCATCGTTCCTTCGCCGAAATCGGCCATCACCTCGTCGTCGATCATCAGCCTCCGGTTGCCGAAAGGCGTGGTGTCGTAATAACACAAGCGAACATCCGCGCCGCAATTCTTGAGGGCCTTCACTTGGTAATGTATCTTCTTACTGATTCCGTTTGCTTTGTCGAAACCGTGAAATATCAGGAATAAGGCTTTCATGCGTGCTCTTCGTCTTGATGTATGTTGTCCATTTCGTTCATTTATTTTCCTTTTCCCGCCATGCTTCGTATTTTCCCAAAGAGGTCGTACTCATGCGTAGCTTGTATATATCCTCCAAAGATAGTAAAACTTACTATACTTTTTACAATTATTGTAAGAAAAATATTTATTCCTTCCGTCGTGTACTGTATCGGCAGGAGAATGGCCGCCATCAGCAGGCTCACTGCCAGCGGAGAAAGGAGCTGACGGACGAACGGCAGGACGCTTCGCCGGAAAGTCACCCGGTACATCTGCCAGTAGCATTGCACGAAGTTGACGGTGAATGTGACGACGATGCAGCTTGCCACTGCCGTCAGCGTGCCGAAATAGAAGATTCCGAGCAGCATACCCGCCACGTTGAGCGCGGACGAGAACAGTCCGCACACGAACAGGCTCTTCGTGTCGCCCGCCGCCTGGAAGATGGAGCCGGAAGAAGACAGTATGATCTGAATCCCTACGGACAGTGACAGAATCCGGAAAACGGGCACGGACGGCAGCCATTGGTCGCCGAAGATGATCAGCGTCACTTCCTCCGCCGTGAAAAAGAGCAGCACGCTGAGCGGCAGTCCGATGAAGGCGAGAAAGCGCAGGATGCGTTCGTAGGAGGTGGCGAGCTTCCCTTTGTCGTCTTGAAAATCGCTGAATATCGGGTGCATCACGGGGGTGATCACTTGTGTGATGTTCTGCAGGGGAAGCATCATCAGACGGTAAGATTTTTCGTAGTATCCCAAGTCGGACATTCCCATGTATTTGCCGATCAGCAGCTTGTCAAGGTTGCGGCTGAAATAGTTGATGACATTGAACAGGAACTGGTAGGCGGAATAGGAGAATATCTTGCGCAGCACCGTCAGCCCCAGCGTGAGGCGCAGGCGTTGCGGATAGCGTTGGTAGGAGATGGCGAATATCAGTATGCTGGATACGATCGGGTTGATAATCAGCGCATACAGTCCCGCTCCGCAGAGGGCGGCGGTGACGGCGGCGGCTCCTGCCGAAATCTGAATGACGAAGCTGCGCACGGCGATGAACTTGAACTCCTTGTTGCGGTAGAACAAAGCTCCCGGCACGATGGTGGCGGAAGCGAAAAACAGGTTGACGGACAGCAGTTGGCACAGTGTCCGCAGGATGTCGCTGTTGTAATAATCGGCTATCAGCCACGATGCGGCGAAGAAGAGGACGCTTATGCCTATGCCGGTCCACACGGTGAACGAGAAAATATCCGACAGTTCCTCCCGTGTCAGCGTCTTGTGCTGCACGATGGCGGGGGATACGCCCATGTCCGTGAACAGGTTGAAGAAGGCGATGATTACGGTGGCTATCGCCACAATGCCGAAATCGTCCGGCGAGAGCAGGCGTGCCAGCACCCCCGCCACCACGAGCGAGATGACGACGCCGCTGTATTTGGCGAGCGCCGTGTAGAATACTCCGGAGAAGAGCTGACTTTTGAGATTACCTGCCATTTATCGCGTCTTTATAGACTTGAGCATACTCGCGTCCCGTTTTTTGGATATTCATGTTGTCGATGGCGTAGTCGTAGTTTGCCTCCCCGTGTTCGTAAGCGGCATACCGTGCGCCGGTTTCGAGCGCGCGGACGATATCTTCCCGGTCGTCGGGGTCGAACGAGGGGTTTCCGGTGATGGCCAGCAGCTCGCCGTTATTCCCCGTATCGGGACCCACCACCACTTTGTGGTAGAGGAAGGCGAGGGGGATGTTGCCGGAATTCAGGATATCTTTGCGTGGAATCATTACCAGGTCCGAAGCTGCTATATAATAAGGTAGGTCGCAACTGTCCACCAGGTCGTCGTTGCCTCCGGCTCTCAGATGCAGCCAGCGGTTGAGCAGGGGCCTGACCACGTAGTAGCCGAAGCGCGAGAGCCATCTCTTGAGGAAGTTCTTGCCGTACCCGTTGCGTCTGGAGAAAGGGTAGAGACGGGGAGCGAGCAGCAGTTTACGCGGCCGTTTCCATGCACGGAATGCTCCGAGCACCATGCGTATCTCTTCCCGGTTGCGGAACTTGCCGAAGGCGGTGACGATGAACGCCTCCTGCGGCAGATTGAGGTATTGGCGTGCGCGCGCCGCGCTGATATCCTCCTGATAGGTATATTCATAGATATGGTGGAGGATGACGACATTCCGGCTTTGGGGGTATCTGGCGGCAAAGTCATCCGCGCTGAAATGTCCCATGTGCACCACGATGTCGCTTTGCGTCTCGATGATGTCGTAGGCGCGGCTGATGATGTCGTTTGCGTAGTGCGGACGCACGTTGTGCCGCGTGTAGACGAAATGCGCCCCGCGCGAACGGAAGAAACGGATGCGCTCTTCGAGCCGGCGTATCACGTCGGGGTCGTCGCAGTTCCAGCCTACTACTTCTTCCGGCCATTGGAAGTGTATGATGTCATACGCCGTGTCTGATTCCCAAAATGCTTCTTTGGAACATCGTACGTCAATACCCGTCATGCGGATAGCGTCGCATAGAATAGGAGCGAACAGATTGTCCGTATCACTTATTTCTCTGAATACTATGAGCGCTTTTATTGCCTTGTCATTCGTCTCTTCACAATCGTTCATGTCCTTACTTTTGTATCCTTCTTGTGCCACAAAGGTAGTAAACTTATGATAACTTTACCTGTTTTTCCGATTTCTTTTTTCCCTTACCTCCTTTCTCCTTCTCTTTTCTCTTCTTTTCCTGTTCTTTTCTCTTCTTCTTCTTTTCATTTTCCTGTTCTTGACTTTTGCTTATCCGCAGGTGCATGGATTTGCTCAGTAACGCCTCTCTCGCCTTTTTCCTCCGTTCCAGTTCTTCCGCGTCGGGGTGCTGCTCGAGGAGGATTTCGCTGGGAAGGTAATCGTCCAGTTTGTCGGGATCTACGGTTTTGATGATGATGCACTGCCCGTTTTGAATCGCTTTGATCATCGTCTTTGAAAGATGCAGGACGTAGAACTTGCACTTCAAGGCTATGAAATGCGTGTAGATCACTTGCGCGTACGATAATATGCTGTAATTCCGGACTTGTTCCATGTTCCATGTCGTGCTGGAATTGATGGTGGTCTGTCCCGCTACTTTCTCGTGCGACAGGGGCGATACGGTGCGCTGGATGTTCAGAAAACGTCCTAACGTGATGTGGACACAATATTTCAATCTCTCTTTGATTACCTTGTCGTCATTCAGGATGACATTTGACTTCATTTTCATTTAAATAATATTTTTATTTATGGTTATTATATTGCTGCAAAGGTTGTTAAAAGAATCGTAATAGCCCTCTGTTTTTTTCAACAAGTGTAACCAAAACATTTAAAATACCTTTGCGCTCACTGAGTTAGCTCGTCCGAAAAGGATGATTTTCGTGAATAATTTATTAAAATAGAAAGAATAATGAAGAAGGATCAGTATTTTAATCTGGAAGTAAATCTGCTGAATGACGATAATATCGCCGGTATGATGTCGGAACTGGATGCGGCGGAAGCGCTCGGCATTTATGTGATGTTGCTGTTGCACCTGCGCACGAAAGATAATTATGAGGCGTCGTGCACTCCGCTTTTGTTGAGGGCGTTCGCGCGGCGGTATGACCTTGAGTTGGATATGCTGGAAAAGGTGCTCCATGATTATAATCTTTTTGAGGTGGACGAGGAGCGGCAGACGTTCCGGGCTCCGTATCTTGACCGGGTGATGCAAAGGCTTGAGGAAAAGTGGAGAATGGATACCGAAAACGGTAAAAAAGGAGGGCGCCCGAAGAAGCGTGCGAAATGCGCTGAAACGCCCGCCACCAAAGGGCGAAAACCCAACGAAACCCAAGAGAGGAGAGAAGAGGAGAAGATAGGTATTACTCCTGTTGTAAACAACAGCAGCAATACCCCTGCGGGAGGAGCTGCTGACGCTGCTACGGTGGTGACGGGGATTCCTGCTACAGCTGCTACGGGGAATTCGGGGGCGGCGGAGAGTTCGGGGATTAAGGGGACTTCGGAGATTACGGTTATTCCGGAAACGGAGGAGAAGATTTCTGCTACGGGGACTTCGAGGGTTTCGGAAATTACGGGGGCTTCGGAGAGTTCGGGGACTTCGAGGACTTCGGAAACTTCGGAAGTCCGAACTGCTTCTTCCGTTCTTGTTGAAAGGGGAATGAGGATTCGGGCGGTGGATGAGGAGGGGCAGCAACCGTTACAGCCGGTGTTGTCTTGGGAAGCGTTGGTAGACCGGCTTGCCGACTCACGCTTGTATATGGAGCTGGCGGGGCAGCGTTCCGGTCTGGGACGGCTTTTTATCGACCATCAGCAGCAGATTATCGGTCTGTTCAAAAAGCATATCCTTCTCTACGGAAAAGAAGGCGGCTTGCTCTTCTTTGAGGACGTGAAACGCTATTTTTCCAATTATATCGCTGCCGGATCGCCTACTTGCCGTATGCTGCGCGAAGAGTTGATGCGGGAAATCAAGGGGCGGGAGAGCAAGGATGTGAGCCGTTTTGAAAGTATTGTGGATGGAAAACGGATGTATCTGGGACGTCTTATTCCCGACAGCGCACCGCCAAGGCCCGACAACTCGGCGGTGTGGGATGATGCGCACAAGAGATGGGGGCATTAGTTCAGCACACATCCGGCTGCGGCCTGTTCTATATTTGAACACCGTTCATCCCATATTTGAACGCTGTTCGTCCCACGCTTGAACGCTGTTCGTCCCACGTCTGAACGCTGCTCATCCCACGTCTGAGCGCTGTTCGTCCCACGTCTGAGCGTCATTCATCCCACGTCCGAAAGCGGTTTATCCCGCATTTGAAAGTATTAATCTCTCCATGTTCTACATGAAGCGTTTGTCTTCCTGTCCCTGTGTGGGGGAAATATAATTATTCATTTAAAAATAAAGCAAGTTATGAGAAATTTTGCCAGTTACGATGTCGATGTCCGTCGGAGGACAAGCGGCGTAGTGAAAACTGTTTGTAATAAATGTCAGGCCACGCGCCACAACAAACGCGACCGTTCGCTGCGTGTCAACGTTGATACGGGGCATTGTCACTGTTATCATTGCGGGGCGGACTTTTACGTCCCCGACGAAGCGGAAGAGCGTGAGAAAGCCGAACGGCGTGCTGCCCGCCAGCGTCGTGCGGCAGCCGTTCCCCGTCATTTCCAGCGTCCGGTGTTCGATCCGGCACGGACTACGCTTTCCGAATCAGTAGAACGTTGGCTGGTGGAGACACGTTGCATCCCGCAGAGTGTCATCGCCGGATTGCGCATCACGGAACAGGAGGAGTTCATGTCGCAATCCAGTCAGAAGGAGCGTTGCGTCTGCTTCAACTATTTCGAGGACGGACAACTGGTCAACACGAAATTCCGTAGTGTGGACGCGAAGCATTTCAAGATGTTTCAGGGCGCCGAACTGATTCCCTACAACATCGACTCCGTGCTCGGACAGACTTCCTGCATCATCCACGAAGGCGAACTGGATGCCGCCTCTTCCCTTGCCGCCGGATTCAAGAGCGTGATTTCCGTCCCTGCCGGAGCCAACTCGAACTTGTCCTGGCTCGACCGTTTCATGGAGACGCATTTCGAGGATTTGACGGAGGTTATCATTGCCGTCGATAC